>WNGF01015902.1_pt1 | contig 12285 bp, 17 predicted proteins | sample 5400641 | NCBI WGS metagenome assembly WNGF01 (sample SAMN13153371, study PRJNA577476) | soil metagenome | isolation source: 80 cm soil or saprolite under grassland replicate 2 | place: USA:California | collected 2016-06-15
CGTGTTCGATTTTGCCCCCGCCTGGTCGCCCGACGCCGGTGCCCTGGTATTCGTCCGCCAGGAGGACGGCGGGCGTGCCAGGCGCCTGTACATCCTGGAGCTGGCCACGGGAGCCGTGAGGTCCCTGACTCCGGAGATTCGTTGGGCCGGTTCGCCGGACTGGCGACCGGAGCCGGGGTGACGATCGGGGCGAAGAGTGCACGAGGACTGCAACGTGAAGAGTTCGTGCCTGCGGCCGCAGGTTGCTTCGAACTGACATTCTGGGCAACTTGCACCTTGTGCAGTCTGGTCAAGACCCTCACACCTGGGACGCCGCCCGCGGTTGCCTGGCGAGAGACCCTCGGCGTGGGCCGGCTCGCCGGGCCCGGAGACGGCGATCGGGGGGGCGGCCGCGTCTCGGCGACGGTCAGCCTTCAGGCCGACGGATGGCCGGGCGCTCCGGCATCATGCCGGAGTCACGCTCGTCAAGCCTTGCCCACGCGCTGGGGCTGGCCCTGCGTGGGGCTATGTAGCAGGCGAACACAGGCTCGCCCCCGCCTGTGGGAGACTCGGCTACTGTCGCGGGGTGGCAGACGATGGATCGCAAAGCGGCGAGCATGTCCGTGCCGCGGAGTTGGTCGCGGCCCTGTGCCTGGCCACCGACCTCGGGATGGGGTTCCCGTTCGAGCACGGATTGCACTGCACGGTAATAGCGATGCGGCTCGCGGATCGACTCGGCATCGATCCCACAACCGCGTCGCAGACCTACTACGCGTGCCTGCTGACCTATTCCGGCTGCGCGCCGACTGCCGAAAGCTGGGAGGGAGCGAGATCCCCACTTGGCCGCGATCTGCGAGGTGGCGCAGATGCTGGCCGCGCGGCTCGGGCTTCCCGAGCCGATCCAGGATCTCTTCGTCCACCTCACCGAGCGCTGGGATGGCAAGGGCCGGCTCCGTCGTGCAAAGGGGGAGGAGATCCCGCTGCCGCTGCGAATCGTTCACGTCGCCCGCGACGCCGCCTTCCAGCACATGCTGGGGGGCGAGGAGCTCGCCGTCCGCATCGTCCGGGAGCGAGCCGGGCACGCATTCGATCCACAGGTCGCCGCCTGCCTCGCCGACGGTGCCGAGGAGATTCTCGCGCTCGATCGAGAAGCGTCGGTATGGGAGGCGACGCTGGCCTATGAGCCGCAGCCCCGCTTGAGCCTTGAGCCCGACGCGATCGATCGCGCACTCGCGGCGATCGGCGACTTCGCCGATCTGATCTCGCCCTACCTCGCCGGCCACTCAGCCGGCGTGGCGCAGGTGGCGAGCGCGGCCGGCCAGCGTTGCCGGCTCGATGCGGCGGGCGTCGCCACGCTTCGGCGCGCGGCGCTCGTCCACGACCTCGGACGGGTCGCGGTCCACCCTCGGATCTGGCAGAAGCCGGGGCCGCTGACCGCGGATGAGTGGGAGCAGGTGAGGCTGCACCCCTACCACACTGGGCGCGTCCTCTCCCGCTCGCCGTTGCTGTCGGCGCTCGCTCCGATCGCGGACGCCCACCACGAGCGACTCGACGGCTCCGGCTACCACCGCGGCGCCGGCGGGACGGGACTCACGCTGCCGGCCCGCGTACTCCCGCCGACGCCTATTACGCGATGACCGAGCCGCGGCCCTACCGCGAGTCACTGTCGCCGGAGCAGGCGGCGGAGCAGCTCGCCCGGGAGGTCAGCGCCGGACGACTCGATGCCGACGCCGTCACTGCGGTTTTGGCGGCGGCCGGGCAGCGGGCGCCGCGGCTCGAGCGCCCGGCGGGGCTGACCGAGCGTGAGGCCGAAGTTCTCGGGATGCTGGCACGCGGGTTGCAGACCAAGCAGGTGGCGCGCGGGCTCGGGATCTCCGTGAAGACGGCCGACCGCCACATCCAGAACGCCTACCGCAAGATCGGCGTATCGACCCGTGCCGGGGCGACCCTGTTCGCGATGGAGCACGGGCTGGTGGCATGGGGAGAACTCCCGATCGCCAGCGCCCCGGTCCGCTCGTAGCGTCCTCCCCAATTCGACAACTCGCCGAGCGGCAGCGCCGAAGCGAAGGAGGACAAGAATGGGCACCGACGCGATCGATGCGTTCCGGGGCGCCAGCTACGAGATCGCCGAGGCGATCGCACCGAGCTGGGAGCGCCGCCGCGCGGACATCGAGGAGATCTCGACACCGGTCCGGGCGTGGGTGCTGCATGAGCTGGCGCCGCGGGAGGGCGACACGGTGCTCGAGCTCGCCGCCGGGGTGGGCGACACCGGCTTCGAGGCGGCGGCGATCGTCGGTCAGCGCGGCCGCTTGATCTCGACTGACTTCTCCCCGTCGATGGTGGCAGCTGCCCGCCGTCGCGGCGCCGAGCTCGGGGTGAAGAACGTCGAGTACCGCGTAATGGACGCCGAGCGGATCGAGCTCGGTGCCGACTCGGTCGACGGCGTCCTGTGCCGATTCGGATACATGCTGATGGCCGACCCTACCGCGGCGCTCGCCGAGACCCGCCGCGTCCTGCGGGGCGGCGGGCGGCTCGCGCTGGCGGTGTGGGGAGCTCTGGAGCGCAATCCCTTCTTCGGGATCATTGCGATCAGCCTCATCCAGCATGGCCACGTGCCGCCGCCGGAGCCCGGGGGTCCAGGGATCTTCAGTATGGCGAGCGCCGAGCACACCACCGCCCTGCTCGAGGGCGCCGGGTTCGCCGACGTGCGCACCGAGGAGGTCTCGGTGCGCTTCGCGCTCCCGGACGTCGAGGAGTACCTGAGCGTGATCGCCGACACCGCCGGCCCAATCGGGCTCGCGGTGCGCGGGCTGTCGGACGCCGAGCGGGCGGCGGTTAAGGGAGAGGTCGAAGAGTCGTTTCCCCGCTTCGCGACCCAGCCTGGCTATGAGCTCCCAGGGGTCGCCCTGTGCTCGGTGGCAAGCTGAGCACAGCCGTCTCCGAGCGTGCACTCGCGACGGAGCCTCGCGAGGACCGCCTTCCCCCTGCCACGGCAGCGTGCAAGGATCGAAGCGTGACGGCTGGGTTCGACGGCGTGCAGACGTTACTGTCGGCGGGCACGACGCTCCCGTACCGCGACCCCCGCGCCAGGGCGAGCCGGTGGTCTTCGTCCACGGCGACCTGAGCGACCCGCAGCTGGACCGTCGCTCTCTACAGCGGCACGGCTCAGCAGGGATAGACCGCTGATCCGCAAGCTCGTGAAGGAGCTGCGGGTGATGAGCCGGGATCTGATCATCCCGACGCATCGAGTCCCGGCGCTGGTTCGCGCACAAGAAGATCAAGTGGTCTTGATTGCTCGGTGCGCGAACCGCTCGGGTGTCGCGCCCTTTCGACGATGTCGTTCCGCCCGAGCCGGCTCCGCTACTGAGGCCGATAGACGTCAGCCCGGTGGTCGACACGCAAGACGTGGATCTGCCGTGCGTCGTCGTCGATCTCGTAGACCACTCGGTAGGGCCCTCGTCGTGCGGCATGGAGTCCAGAGAGCTCCCGCCGCAGCGGGTAACCGACGCGATGCGGATTCTCGAGCAACGGTCCGAGCATGAACTCCACCACCGCGGCCGCGGCCTTCTCCGGCAGGCGGGAGAGCGTCCTGTCGACCGAGGGAGCGACGATCAGCTCCCAGGGACGGTATGTCACCGGCCGGCGAGGTACCGGGCCTTGAGCTCCTCGGCTCCGATCCCCTTGCCTTTCGCGATCTCCTGGCGAGCCCGTTCGATCTCGCGCACCGCCTTCGGGTCGGAGAGAAGCTCGAGCGTGTCCTCGAGCGACTCGAGATCCTCCGGGCTGATGAGCACCGCTGCCGGCCGGCCGTTCCGGGTGAGCGTGATCCGCTCGTGCTGTCCCTCGACCATGTCCACGATCTCGGACAGCCTCGCCTTGATCTCAGCAAGCGGAAGTGTCTCGGTCATGACCAGGATTATAGTCACGCTAGAGGTCGCCGACAACCGGCTGCATCCTGGGGAAGCCGGTTCGCGCACCGGTCGCCTTGGTTGTGGAGGTGAGCGGATTCGAACCGCCGACCTCTGCCGTGCGAAGGCAGCGCTCTACCGGTCTGAGCTACACCCCCGGGTCGGGGCTAGGGTAGCAGAGGGGTCCCACGGCACTTCGGCCGGGGACCCCTCGTGCGACGTCGTGCGTGTCTAGGCCTGGAACTGGCCGGGCTGGGCGGGGGGCAGCGGCGGGAGCTGCGCCCCGGGCTGACCCGGCTGGGCGGGCTGGCCGGCGAGGGCCGGCATGAGCGCCTGGACCTCGTCGCGCCAGATGCGGTGGACGTTCACACGCACGTCCTTGCCGGTGGAGCGCTGGACCCGGAACTTGCTCCAGATCACGTTGTCCACGTCCACGTCGTGGACCTGGACCTGGCTCCGCGGGTCGGCCTCCATCTGGCCCTTGGGGCGCTGGGTCCACATGCTGGCCCGGAACCACAGCAGGCGGCGGTCGGTGACCACGAAGAAGTACCACTTGGCCCCCAACATCAGCCAGCCACGGGCTGGGGCCAGTCTGGCAGTACACGCCGCCGATGACCTGCTCGCCGGGCTCGAGCGCCGGCGGAATCACCGAGTTGAACTGCTCCTTGATCTTGTCCTTGCGAAAGGCCATGTCCCCTCCTCCTTCTCCCAGGGCTGGACCGTGGGAAGGGTATCAGCGAAACATCCCCGGCGGGACCCCCGTATCCTCGGGGAGACGTGGAGCTCCCTGTTACCAAGGACGAGATCCTGCGTGGGATCCGCATGGAGCGGATGCGGACGCTGGCGCTGCTCCGATCCCTGGAGCCGGCCCAGTGGGAGGTCGAGGCCCTCCCCCGGTGGCGGATCCGCGAGGTGGCCGCCCACCTCATCACCACCGACCGGGCCTCGGTGACCGGCGCGATCTTCCCCAAGGTCTTCACCTCCACCGAGAAGCTCGAGCGGTGGAACGACCGCGTGGTGGGGAAGTTCGCCGACCGGCCCGTCCCGGAGATCCTCCTGGCCCTGGACTCGTGGGGACGGCGCCTCCGTGCCCTGGTCAAGGCGGCGCCGGCCGCCGCGTTCCGCGTGCGGGTCCCGACGATGTGGGGGAAGGGACCCGCCGCGATGTTCCCGTGGTCCCGGCCGTTCGACGAGTGGGTCCACCGCCAGGACATCCGCCGGGCCCTGGGCATGGCCGACGAGACCGCCGACCTGGCCACCGTGGCCGGGTTCGTCCTGTGAGCGGCCGGGACCTCGGTGCTCCCGTCGCTGGCGGACCGCCCCGGCCGGATCCGGATCGACCTCTCCGGCGTTCCGCTCCCGCCGTGGTGGGCGGATTTCCGCTCCGGCCGGGCCGGCTATGGCGACCCACCGGCCGACGGCCCGCAGGGTCCCGCCCCCGAGGCCACGATCTCCGGACCCGCGCCGGCATTCGTGCTGGCCGCCGCGGCTCGGGGGACGTTTGCGGAAGCCGAAGCGCGCGGCGACGTCACGATCGACGGAGACCGCCCCACGGCCGACGCGTTCCTCGGCCCGCTGCGCGTGGTGTGAGACGACCCCCGCACGCAACGACCTCCCGAGCCGGCTGCGCGGGGGGGCCTCCGGAGGTCAACGGCCCACCGCCTCAGGTCGAAGGGTCGTCCCCAGACGCGGGCTCGTCACGGGGCAAGCCCCGGGCGAGCACGGCGCGGGTGTGGCGGTCGAGGGCCTGGCGGAGGTCGCGCTGGACCAGGGCCAGCGACAGGTCGCCGCGGGTCTTCTCCATGATCGAGCGGGCCACGTCGGTCGAGCGGCGGAGGTTCCCGGTGATGGCGTCGGGATAGTCCATGGACGCCAGCACGTAGTAGATGTCGTCCATGGACTCGAGCATCCGCTCGCTGGTGGCCACGTCGCCCTTTCGCAGGAGGTCCAGGATGTGGCGGCGGGTCTCGCCGATGGCCTCGGACATGCCGTTCAGGTAGGGGGCCGGCTCCACGCCGAGCTCCTGGGGCGAGGGCGGCTCGGTGGCGCCGTCGATGATGGCCTCGGTGAAGCGGGCCTCCACGTACTCCTTCTGGGCATCCTGGAGGAACCCGGCGTTGGCCACGTCGGGATGATCGGCCACCGCGGCCACCCCGTCGGCGATGGCCGCCCGCGCCTCATCGATGAGCTCCCGGGCCCGTCCCCGCTCCAGACGGTGCAGCGCCCGGATGGCGTTCGCGCTGCTCCGGATGGCCCTTCGCGACGCCGCCAGGGCGCGTTCCCGCGCCGCCATCTTCCGGTCGAAGGATTCCCGGAACTGCCGGGCCACGGGGTCGAGGTCCACGTCGGAAACGATGGTACGCGTGGCGCCGGGTGGCTGCGCGGCGCGTGGACCGGAGCTAGACCGGGATGCCGGCGAGCTCGAGGTCCCGGGCGGTGTGGACCCGCACGTGGACCATGTCGCCGTCGCGGAGCCACGGGAGCTCCTCGTCGGGGTCGGGGGCCGCGGGTCCCAGCGGCACGTCGACCCTCGCCGAACCCTCCGCCCGGGCCAGCCGGGGCCGGGCCGCCTCACGCGCCTTGAACTCCACCAGGAGCCAGACGTAGCCGGCCAGCACGAGGAACAGCGCACCGGACAGTATCCACATCCCGTGCAGCGGCGGGAAGATCCCGATGAGGAGCGTCAGGGCCAGGGCCTCGAGCAGGAACACCAGGATCTTGCGGCGACGGTCACGGACTCGCGCTCGGGCTCGCTGCTGCCGGCCCACGAACGGCTCCCCCTTACGGGGGGCGACGATCCAGCGCCCGGTGGCCTTCTCTGTCTGCTCCAACAGGCCCATGTCCCTCTCGAACTGGTCGACGCTCGAGCGCGCGCGCCCATGCCGGGCTCGAGTGGGGAAGACGTACGCCATCCAGACTATGCCCAACACTCCAAGCAATATCCAATCCATCCCCGCCCCTTGTCTGCCGTATCCCCGGGGTTCGGCCACAACATGTGGGCTGGGAAGGGACGGTAACACAACATATGGGGTCGGCAAATACCATCGGTGAAATTTCTTCGCCATAGTCGCGGTCCGGCGCGGCCGCCTTCGTGGGGGCCTATGGCGACTGCTCGGCCACGTAGTCGCCGCTCTTGCCGCCGCGCTTGGACAGCAGGCGGATGCCGGCGATCTCGGCCGAACGGTGGAACTCCTTGGCCGTGTCGTACAGCGACAGCGCGGCCACGGCGGCCGCGGTCAGCGCCTCCATCTCCACCCCCGTCCGGTCCCGGGCCCGAACGGTGGCCTGGACCCGAACGGAGCCCGAGTCGGGGTCGGGCTCCACCAGGACCTCCGAGCCGGTGACGGCCAGGGGATGGCAGAAGGGGAGGAGGTCCGGAGTCCGCTTCACCCCCATGACCCCGGCGATGCGGGCGGCCTCCAGCGGATTCCCCTTGCGGGTGCCATCCATCAGGTGCCGCACCGCGTCGGGGGTGGTTCGCAGAAACGCCTCGGCCACGGCCTCGCGCTCCGTGACGTCCTTCGCGCCGACCTCCACCATCCGGGCGGCGTCGTCGGGGCTCACCTCGGCGCTCCGGGCCTCAGGGCTCCAGGGCCCGGAACACCATGACCCGGACCTCCGAGCCGGCCGTCGCCTTCTCCTGCCCGGCCGGGATCACGGCCAGGCCGTTGGCCCGGGCCACCGTCGAGATCAGGTTCGACCCGCCGGCCCCGGTCGACTCGGCCTCCCACCCCTTGGGCCCCCGGCGGAAGAAGGCCCGCTTCACCACGTCGCGCTCCCCCGCCGACACACCGCCGCTCGAGATGTACGCGTCGGCCTGGACCAGGTGCGACACGATGGCCTCCTTGAGGTGTTCGGGCTCGTCCCGGACGATCCCACCCAGGTACGGCACCGCGCCCGCCTCCCGCAAGCCGCCGAAGATCGTGAACGAGTTCGAGTCGCGGACCTGCCCGAACGCGGGCTTCTGCCACGGCTCCACCAGCTCGTCGCCGGTGGACAGCACGATGACCCGGGGCCGCGGGTGCGTCAGCACGTGGGGGTGCCCCGAGATGGCCAGCAGGCCCAGCTCGGCCCCCGACAGGCGCCGCCCCGCGGGGACCATGACCTGTCCGGCCCGGACGTCCTCCCCGGCCGCCCTGACGTTTCGGCCCTCGGCGAACTCCCGCACGATGCGAACGCGGTCGCCGGCGGCCGCGGCGTACTCGATGGGGGCCACGCAGTCGGCGCCGGCCGGCATCGGCGCACCCGTGTCGATCCGGACGGCTTCCCCCCCGCCCACCGTGGCGTCGGGTCGCCGCCCGATCCGCGCCAGGCCCACCACCCGGAGCGTGACCGGCGCCTCCGGCGACGCTCCCACGACGTCGTGGGACCGGCAGGCGTACCCGTCCATGGCCGAGGACGAGAACTCGGGAAGGTGGCTCTGGGCGATGGCATCGGCCGCCACCACGCACCCGTGGGCCTCCTGGAGCGGCATCTCGATGGGGGCCAGCGGCTGGATGGCCGACAGGATCCGTTCCCTGGCCTCCTCCACCCGGAGCATGCCGGTGGCAGGCCCGTGGTCGTGCTCGTGCCCGGATCGCGCCTGCGCCATGCCCGCAGTCTATCCGGCGGTGGTCCACGATCCGGTTGCCGTCGTCGAACCGAGCATCCGCACGGGCCGGGGTTCGATGTAACGGCCGGACGCGGAGACGGACCTGATCCCAGACGACACGACGGAGGCGGGAGGCGGACGTGGACGAGCGGGAAACGAGGATCGCGGAGCTCCTGCACGAGGCCGGCGAGACCCACCACACCGTCTACCGGATCGTGGACGGCAACGACCCGGACTGGGCGTCGTGGTACGCGAGCTGGCTGATCGATCTCTCCGAGCTCCCCGACATCCTGGGAACGAAGCCCGTCCGGAGCGAGCTGGTATGGCTGCTCGTGCAGTGCGACAAGGACTTCACCGCGGCGAATCCGCCGGGCGAGCGGTGGGAGGACGTCTATGCGCGCCGCCTGGTGGAGCATCTCGCGAAGTCGTGACGCACCGGCGGGGCAGCGCTACAGCAGCCTGCGCCGCTGCACCAGGTCGGCCAGGAACTCCCGGAACTGCTTGCCGACGTCCTCGCGGTCGATGGCGAGCTCCACGGTGGCCTTGAGGTAGTCGAGCTTGTTCCCGATGTCGTAGCGCCCGCCCTCGAACACGAACGCGTACACCGCCTGCTCCTGGGCCAGCCGGTTCAGCGCGTCGGTGAGCTGGACCTCGCCGCCCACGCCGGGCTCGATCTCGCGGAGGGCGTCGAAGATCTCCGGGGTCAGCACGTACCGCCCGATGGCCGCCAGGTTCGAGGGCGCGTCGCCCGGCTCGGGCTTCTCGACGATCGACACGATCCGGGCCAGGTTGTCCTCCACGAACTCCGGCTGGATGCACCCGTACAGCGAGATCTCGCTCCTCGGGACCTCCTGCACGGCGATCACGCTCCGCCCGTACCGTTCGTGCACCTTCAGCATCTGCTGCAGGAGCGGGTTCGTCTCGGCCATGATGTCGTCGCCCAGCAGGCAGGCGAACGGGTGCCCGCCGACGTGGGGTTCCGCCACGGCCACGGCGTTGCCCAGCCCCTGGGGGTCGCGCTGGCGGATGTAGTGGATGATCGCGTCCTCGCCGACCCGCTTGAGCTCCTCCAGCAGGTCGTGCTTCCCCTTCTGCTGCAGGTAGTACTCGAGCTCGAACGACCGGTCGAAGTGGTCCTCGATGGTCCGCTTGCCCCGGCCGGTGACGATGAGAATGTCGGTGATCCCGGCCCGGACGGCCTCCTCCACGACGTACTGGATTGCCGGCTTGTCCAGCACCGGGAGCATCTCCTTGGGCTGGGCTTTCGTCGCGGGCAGGAACCGCGTCCCGAGACCCGCGGCGGGGATCACCGCCTTGCCGACCTTCATGGCATCCTCATCGGCTCATCGCTCCCCTCGCCGAGGGCCGGCCCCGGCGATCCGCGGGGCAGCGACCCCGCGGGCAGCGGGAGCCTACCGCGGGATCGCCATGGGGTGGTGGAATGGCGCCATGGCCGGGAACGCCGACGCCGGGAAGGAGGCGATGCGCCGCGAGATGCGGGCGCGCCGAGCGGCCGTCGGGGTCCCCGAGCGCCTGGCCGCGGCGGCGGCCATCGAGGAGGCCGTCCTGGCGCTGCCCGCGGTTCGGGAGGCCGGCACGGTCCTGGTGTTCTACTCGTTCGGCTCGGAGGTCCCGACCTCCGGCCTCGTCGAACGCCTCCTGGCGGGCGGGCACCGCGTGCTGCTCCCGTTCCTCGACGCGGGAAACATGGAGGCGGCGGAGGTCCTCCCGGGCGAGACGCTGGTCCACACGTCGTACGGGCCCAAGGAGCCCGCCCGGCGGGTGGCCGTGGATCCCGCAGAGGTCGACGTCGTGATCGCCCCGGGGCTCGCGTTCGACCGGGCCGGCCACCGCCTGGGATACGGCGGGGGCCACTACGACCGGTACCTGACGCGCCTGGAGCCGGGCTCCGTGCGGGTCGGGGTGGGGTTCGCGGTGCAGCTCGCCGACGCGGTGCCGACGGGCCACCTCGACCAGCGTGTCGACGTGGTGGTGACCGAGGACGGGGCGGTGGAATGCCGGCCGCCCCGGGATCCCGGCCCCGGGCCGCCCGGCTGACAATGCGTCCCGTTTCGGTGCCGGTTGCCCCTTTCTCCTCGAGGAGATCGCCGGGGCCATGAGCCAGCTGCAGTCGTGCATCGATTCCCGCGACCGGTGCCGCGGGATGCGGAACCCGCCGAACAAGGCCTGGAGCCAGCTGTGGCGCGCCCTGAACCGCGACCCGCGGACCGCCCAGTCCCTGCGGTACTCGACGAACATCACCTGGCGGAGCCGACCACGCGGCGTTCGCGCTGGTCGCGGCCGTGATCGGGGGCGGGTGGGGAGCACCCGTCCAGTAGAATGCCTGTGATCATGCCCACCTACGAGTACGCGTGCCTGCAGTGCGAACGGCACATCGAGGTCTTTCAGCCGTTCAGCGACGAGCCGCTGTCGACGTGCCCGCACTGCGGCGGGACGCTCCGCAAGGTGTTCCATCCGGCCGGGATCCTGTTCCGGGGGTCCGGGTTCTACAAGACCGACAGCCGCTCGGGAGCGAAGGCGGGAGCGAAAGGCGGGGGCGACTCGTCGTCGTCCTCCTCGTCGTCGAAGCCCGATTCGAAGACGGAGTCGAAGGGCTCCGGCGGGTCGGGCGGGTCCGGCGGCTCCGGCGGCTCCGGCGGCTCCGGGGGCTCCGGGGGGTCGAAGCAGCCGGCCCCGGCCGGCGGTTCGAAGGGGCACTCGGGCTGAGCACCGCGACGGTCGGCGTGTTCGGTGGCTCGGGGTTCTACTCCTTCGTCGACGTCGTGGAAGAGGTCGAGCTCGAGACGCCGTACGGAAACCCCTCGGCACCGATCGCGCTGGGCGACGTGGACGGGCTGCGGGTGGCGTTCCTGCCCCGCCATGGCCGCAAGCACGAGCTCCCGCCGCACGTCGTGCCATACCGGGCCAACGTCTGGGCCATGAAGGAGCTCGGCGTGGAGCGGCTGTTCGCGCCGAGCGCGGTGGGGTCGCTCCAGCTGCACATCGCACCGGGGTCGTTCGTGATCTGCGACCAGATCGTGGATCGCACCCGGAGCCGGGCCGACACGTTCTTCGACGGCCCCCTGACCACCCACATCTCGTTCGCCGATCCGTACTGCCCGGAGATGCGCTCGGCGCTGATCGCGACGGGCCGGGAGCTCGAGCTGAACCTGCATGAGACCGGGACCGTCGTGGTGATCCAGGGGCCGCGGTTCTCGACGCGTGCGGAGTCGGCGTGGTTCCAGCGCCAGGGGTGGGAGGTCATCAACATGACCCAGTACCCGGAGGCGCCGCTGGCCCGCGAGCTCGAGATGTGCTTCGCGAACATCTCGCTGGTCACCGACTACGACGTCGGCGTGGGCGACACCCCGGCGGTGACCCATGAGGAGGTCATCCGGGTGTTCAACGAGAACAACGCCCGCCTGCGCGACCTCCTGTTCGCGGCCATCCCCTCGGTCCCGAAGGACCGCGCGTGTCCCTGTGCCACGGCGCTGGAGGGGGCCAGGTTCGAGCCCTGACCACGGGCACGGCGGCGGGCGCGAGTAGGATCGGCACATGGCCGAGCTCCAGCTCATCACCGTCGAACTGCGCTTCAAGACCACCGACGATCCCGGCCAGCTCGCCGACCGCATCCGCGAAGCGGTCCGGATGATCGTCGGGAACGAGGCCCTGGAGGAGTTCCGCTGGCGGGGCCTCCCCCTGGAGCAGAAGCCGACCCGTCGCCGCTGACCCGCAGGCGTGTGACGAAGCTCACTGACAACGGCTCCGGGCCGGGGTAGCGTCGGGCCGTCCTTCCTCCCCCTGCAG
>WNGF01018299.1_pt1 | contig 12285 bp, 11 predicted proteins | sample 5400641 | NCBI WGS metagenome assembly WNGF01 (sample SAMN13153371, study PRJNA577476) | soil metagenome | isolation source: 80 cm soil or saprolite under grassland replicate 2 | place: USA:California | collected 2016-06-15
ACCGCCGCCTACCGTGAACAGCACGGCGACCCCGACGTAGATGGCATGGCGTGGGCGTACCGCGAGCGGGGCGAGGCGTTTGAGATCACAGGTCGGGTGCTGATCGACTTCGCCCGCCAGGTGCGCCGCGACGGAGGCAGCCCGGTGGTGCTGGTCTTCAGCCCCGCGGCTGGAATCGAGGCGGCGCTGCGCGGCGAGGCGCCAGAGTACGCGCCTTTGTTGGACTGGCTAAGGCGTGAGGGTGTCCAGACGATCGACCTCACCGACGAGCTGGTCCAGGAGGCGCGGCGATCGGGCGTCAGTAGCGTGGCCCGCTTCCACTACACGCCACAGGGCAACGCGGTGATCGCGGCGGCCCTGGCCCGCCGCCTACCCGAGCTCGTGGGCAAGACGTGCGGTATGTAGACTGGGGAGATTCAAGAGGGAAGAGTCATGGAGCCAACTGACGCGGCGGATCATATCCAGGAGGTAGCCCACGATGAGGCGGAGCAGCGCGAGCGGCAGCGGGCCGACGTAGACCGTTTCCGCCGCAGGGCAGCGGTCTTGATCGGGGTCCTCGCGATGCTCCTGGCGATCGCCAGCATCAGCGGTGAGAACTCCGCCAAGGAGATGACCAACACCAACATCCTTGCCTCGGACACATGGGCGTTCTTCCAGGCCAAGAACATCCGCCAGACCAGCTATCAGCTCGCCGTCGACGAGCTGGAGACCGTGCTCCTGATCGAGCCCAACCTGTCCCCCGAGGCCAAGGCGCAGATCCAGCAAAGGATCGACCGATACAAGGCGACGATCGCGCGCTACGACAGCGAGCCGGCGACCGGCGAGGGCAAGAAGGAGCTGACCGAGCGCGCGCAGGCCTACGAAAAGCGGCGCGACCACGCGATCCAACAGGACCCGAATTTCGACCTGTCGGTGGCGATCTTTCAGATCGCGATCGTGCTCGGCTCGGTAAGCATCGTGGCCACATCGAGGCGTCTGCTCTGGCTCGCCCTGGGGGTAGGTGCCGTCGCGTTTGTGTTGCTCGTCAACGGCTACCTGCTGTTCTCCCCGCTCCCGATCGGCTAGACGTCTGCCGCGTGTGAAGCTCGCCGATCACTGGCTCTGGCTCCTGCTCGTCGCGGCGCCTCTGGCGCTCGTGGCCGACTGGCTCGGTCTTCCCCACGTACTCGTCTTCTCGCTCGCGGCGCTCGGCGTGGTCCCCTTGGCCGCGTTGATTGGCAGAGCGACCGAGGAGCTGGCGGCTGATATCGGTCCGGCTCTGGGCGGGCTGCTGAACGCGACGTTCGGCAACGCCGCAGAGCTCATCATTGCCGTTCTGGCAATCCGACATGGCCTGCTGGCCCTGGTCAAAGCGTCCATAACGGGCTCGATCGTCGGCAACTCGCTGATGGTGCTCGGCGTGGCGATGCTGGTGGGTGGGGTCCGGCACGGCTCGCTGCGGTTCGCGCGGCATGAGGCCGGCCACCACGCCACGCTCATGGCCCTGGCCGTGGCGGGGCTCTTTTTGCCAGCCGTGTTCGCCAGGAGCGTGGCCGATCAGTCACTGGTCGGGAATGTGAGCCTGCTGGTGGCCGGCATTTTGCTTCTGACCTACGTGACCTACCTGGCCTACAGCATCTTCTGGGACCAGCCCGCCGTCTCGCCCGCCGCGGTCAAGGTGGCCGCCAGGCATCACTCCAGGCGTCGCCGCTGGATCGCCGTGGGCATGCTGGCGGCGGCGACCGCCGCCACGGTCATCGTAAGCGAAGTGCTGGTCCGCACGGTCGAGCCAGTCACCCGCGACCTGGGTTGGAGCGAATTCTTCGTCGGCGTGATCATCGTGCCGCTGATCGGCAACGCCGCCGAGCACTTCAGCGCCGTCACGATGGCGGCCAAGAACCGGATCGACGTGACGATGGGGATCGCGGCCGGCTCGTCGACGCAGATCGCGGTCTTCGTAGCTCCACTGCTCGTGTTCATCAGTCTACTGCTCGGGCACCCGCTCGACCTGGTATTCCATCAGATGGAGCTGCTAGCGCTCGGGCTGACGACGGCCATCTTCGCCCTGATCGCGATGGACGGCCGCTCAAATTGGCTGGAAGGGACTCAGCTCCTCGCCCTGTACCTGATGATCGCCTGCGCGTTCTTCTTCCTACCGATTGCCCAGCAGTAGGGGCGCGACTTATCGCGCTCGCGGCGGGTTTGGGCGCGATAAATCGCGCCCCTACGACGACTAGCGTACGAGGTGATACGGCAGGTCGATCACGGCCGTGTTGGGGCGGAAGAAGAGGGTCATCTTAAGCAGCAGGGCGGTCTGGTTGTGCAGCGGCCACTCCCACCAGCGCCGCGGGACGTACTCAGCCAGAACGACCATGATTGGGGCCTTTGGATCCTTCTGGGCAAGCGCGTCGATGTAGTGGAGCAGCGGCCCCGTCAGCGAGCGGTACTGTGACTCGAGGATTACCAGCGGGACGTCGACGCCCCACTGCTTCCAGCGCCGCCGGAGCGCGGCGGCCTCTTCCATGTCGTCGGTCACGTGGACAGCCGTCACGTTGCGGGACAGCGACTTGGCGTAGCCGAGCGTGCGGGCGACGGCGCGGTTGAGTCCTGGGACCGGAACCACCAGGACCGGCTCGGGAAACTCTGGCATCTTCTCGGCCGTCGGCTCCATGGCCAGTTGATCCGCGACGCGGATGTAGTGGGCGTTTATGCGACGCAGGGTTATGACCAGGACGGGGATCAGGACGATGATCATCCAGGCCCCGTGGACGAACTTCGTGGCGCCGATGATGATCGCCACCAGTCCGGTCGTGATAGCGCCGACCGCGTTGATCGGCATTCCAGTCCGCCAGCCGGGCTCACGGCGGGTCCACCAGCGCTTGACCATGCTGGCCTGTGAGCACGTGAAGGAGACGAAGACGCCCACGGCGTACAGGGGGATCAGCGCGTCGGTCTCGGCGTCGAACCAGAACACCAGCAAGCCCGACAGCAGGCCGAGCATCATGATCCCGGTCGAGAAGGCCAGGCGGTCGCCCCGGAAGCTGAACTGGTGCGGCATGAAGTGGTCGCGCGCCAGGAACCACGACAGGCGTGGGAAGTCCGAAAAGCTGGTGTTGGCGGCCAGGATCAAGATCAGCATCGTCGCGGCCTGCATCAGGTAGTAGAGCGGTCCTTCACCGAAGACGGATCTGGCGATGATCGACAGGACCGACTCAGTCTCGTCGACCGGCGGAACCACGCCGAGCTGCGCGGCTAGGTAAGTGATGCCCAAAAACAGCGCCGCCAGCAGGATGGCCATCCAGGCCAGCGTCGCGCGCGCGTTCCACCATTCGGGCGGCTTGAACGCCGGCACCCCGTCGGAGATCGCCTCGGTCCCCGTCAGCGCAGCGCAGCCCGAGGCGAAGGCGCGCAAGACGAGGAAGAGTCCGAGGGTCTCCTGGGCGCCGCTCTGCCGCCACTCCTCCAGCGTCGCCGCGGCCGCCGCCTCATCCGGAGTGAGCGCCCCGGTCGCGATCTGGAAGATCCCGAGCCCGATCATCGTCAGCGCCGTGACGATGAACAGGTAGGTCGGGAAGGCGAAGATCGCACCCGACTCGCGCACGCCGCGCAGATTGACCATGGTGATCACGGCGACGCACAGCACGGCCAGCAGCGCTTTGTCTGGGTGCAGAAGGGGGACGGCTGATGTCAGAGCGAGGATGCCGGCCGAGACACTGACGGCCACTGTCAGCACATAGTCGGTCAGCAGCGCCGCGGCCGCGACCAGCGCGGGCCAGGTGCCGAGGTTATCCTTGGTGACGATGTATGCGCCGCCCCCTTGAGGGTACGCCTTGATGGTCTGGCTGTATGAGATGGCGACAATGGCGAGCAGGATGGTGATCGCGGCGGCGACCGGGATGGTGAGCGACATGGCGCCGACGCCGGCCAGCACCAGGATGCGCAGTATCTGCTCCGTGGCGTATGCCGATGAGGACAGCGCGTCCGAGGAGAAGACGGCAAGCGCCTTGGTCTTCGAGAGCCGCTCGTGGATGAGCTGGGAGGTAGCTAGCGGGCGGCCGATCAGGATCCGCCGCAGGCGGTGATAGAGCCGCCCGGCCGGGCTGCGCGGGATGAAGGTGTGCTCGCGCGCGACCAATGTGTCCGGCCCGGCCTCACGGAAGGTCTCGTGGAACGGGCGATGGATACGGACGTAACGCTCGCCAGGCATGTGGCCCTGGCGAACTTCACGGATGTGGACGGTTGGGATCGCGGTGGCATCCGGGGTTTCTGTGCCCCCGCCGGCGCGGCTGGGAGTGGAGGCAGACGGCCCGCCTTGCGGCGCGCTCGGGGGAATGGGAAACTTGCCGCCAGACGGCGGGCCCCGACGCGTCGGGGCGAGGAGGGGACTTGGACCGCGAGGAGATGGCCAGGCTGCTGGCGCTGATTGCAAAGCGCGCGTATTTCGCCGGCCAGTTCACCCTGTCGTCTGGCAAGACCAGCGATTACTACCTCGACGCGCGCCGGGTCACGCTCGACCCGGAAGGCGCCTGGCTGGTTGGCCGAGCGATGTTCGAGCGACTGCGCCAGATCGAACCGGACGCGGTCGGCGGGCCGACCCTGGGCGCGGACCCGATCGCCACGGCAGTCGCCATCGCCAGCCATCTGGCCGGCGCGCCGATCCCGGCCTTCATCGTTCGCAACCAGCAGAAGGCGCACGGCCGCCAGAGAGCCGTGGAGGGTCCGTTCCCGCCCCCAAAGCGAGAAGGCGAAGATGTGGGCATTCGCGTAGCGATCGTGGAGGACGTGATGCCGACGCGCTCTTCACGATCGCCGAGGTGCGAGCGGCAGCGGAGCGAGTGAGTAGCGAGTAGTGTAGCGAGTAGCGAGTAGCGAGTAGCGAGTAGTGAGTAGCGAGGTGGGTGGGCGCGATAGCCCTATAATCACCTAGAGTCAGGATGCAAGGGAAGCCGCTGCCGGCCATTCGCTACTCGCTTCTCACCACCCGTTTCTCATTACGATGATCAACGGCGGGTGGTGGTCATACATCCGCTACGACGAGCAGCAAGACCGCCCGGCCGTCAGCCGGGCTGTGCTCTCGCGCGTCGCCGCGTACGCGCGGCCCTACGCCAGTCGGATCGCGCTGATGTTCGCGGCGATCCTGGCGATCACTCTCCTGTCGCTGGTCCCGCCGCTGCTCGTTCGCGCGCTCATCGACCACGCGGTGCCCAACCGTGACCTGGGCCTGCTCAACCTGCTCGCGCTGGGCATGGTCTCCGTCCCCGCACTTGCAGCGCCAGTCACTGCGCTTCTTCACCAACAGCAAGACCGGCGAGTTGATGGCGCGGGTCAACAACGACGTGGTTGGCGCCCAGCAAGCGATCAGCAGCACCCTCGTCAATATCGTCTCCAACGGCGTGGCGCTGGTCTCGACGCTATCGATCATGCTGGCGCTCGAGTGGCGGCTGACCCTGGCGGCGGTCCTGATCCTGCCACTCTTCATCCTGCCGGCCCGCCGGGTCGGGAGGGTGCTGCGGCGCGTCACCCGCGACGGCATGACGATGAACGCCCAGATGAACGGGATGATGAACGAGACCCTCAACGTCAGCGGCGCGCTGCTGGTCAAGTTGTTCGGGCGCGAGCCAGACGAGGGTCGTCGCTTCGCCGAGCGGGCGGCCGCGGTCCGCGACATCGGGATCCGCCAGGCGCTCATCGGCCGCTGGTTCTTCCTGGGGCTCGGTCTGGTGAGCGCCATCGGCACGGCGGTCGTGTTCTGGGCGGGCGGCTTCCTGGTCCTGAGCGAGGGGCTCACCATCGGCACGGTGGTCGCCTTCAGCGTGTATCTGACTCAGCTGTATGGCCCGCTCTCGGCGCTCACGAACGCACGCGTCGAGTTCGCTACGTCGCTCGTCAGCTTCGAGCGGGTCTTCGAGGTGCTCGACCTCCCGCTCGAAATCCTGGATCGGCCGGGTGCGCTGGAGCTTCGCGCCGTGCGGGGCGAGATCCGCTTCGAGAACGTGTCGTTCAGTTACTTCGAGGGCGACCCCAACCATGCGCCGACGCCGGGCCTGGCCGATGTGTCGCGCTGGACCTGGCACGCCGATCCGAATCTGGTGGCGCCGCGGCGACGGGAGCCTCAGGCTCAGGACGGCAAAGTTCTCGCGGCCGGCGAACCGACCCGCCCGACTCCTCTCCCTCTAGGGAAGGGAGTGGAGGGCTCCCCTCCCATTCCCTTCAGGGAAGGGGAGGGGCCGGGGGAAGGATTGGCTTCGGCTGCTGAGAGCGAGCGACGCTGGGCGCTGCGCGATCTGAGCTTCACCGTCCAGCCAGGCCAGCTCGTGGCGCTGGTCGGTCCGAGCGGGGGTGGCAAGACGACCATCACGTATCTTCTGCCAAGGCTGTACGACCCGACCGAAGGCCGGGTCCTTCTCGACGGCCATGACCTGCGCGACCTAAGCCTTCGCTCGCTGGTCGCCCAGATCGGGATGGTTACCCAGGAGACGCACCTGTTTCACGACACGGTCCGCGTCAATCTGCTGTATGCGCGCCCGGATGCGAGCCAGCCGGAGCTCGAGCAGGCCTGCCGAACGGCGAACATTCACGACCTGATCGCCTCGCTGCCCGAGGGATACGATACGGTGGTCGGCGAGCGCGGATACCGGCTGTCTGGCGGGGAGAAGCAGCGCGTCGCCATCGCGCGGGTAATCCTGAAGGACCCCTGTATCTTGATCCTGGACGAGGCCACGGCCCACCTCGACTCCGAGTCCGAGGCGCTGATCCAGGCCGCTCTCGAGCGGGTCATGCGAGGCCGCACCAGTCTAGTGATCGCCCACCGCTTGAGCACCATTCTGGCGGCGGACAACATCCTCGTGCTCGATCAGGGTCGTCTCGTGGAGCAAGGCACCCACCCCGAGCTCGTCGCGCGAGGTGGGCTCTACGCTCGCCTGTACCAGACGCAGTTCCGAGGCCAATCTCGCGCTTCGGCAAGCGTCTAGGGGCGCGCTCGCGGTGGGCGCTTCAGGGGACTGCTTGGTCCCGGCTCGCTCAGACCAGTTGGGACGCCTGGCCTTCGGCCAACTCCAGAGCCCGCCGCGCGGTGTCCCGCTGGGCCCGCGCGAAGCGGTAGCGAGCGAGGTTGATAGGGTTCGGGTCGAGCTGCGCGGCTCGGTCGGCCTCGTCCAGTAGCAGCTCCCGATCCGAGAGCTCCGACCTGAGCTGGACCGGCGTTACGGTGCTGAGCATGTTGCGCGCAGCCGCGTCTAGAGAGCGCTGCTGCTCGGCGGCGTCCTGGGAAGGGGCCTGCCGCCGCCGGCGAATCGGCCTTCGTCTCGCCTTCTTTGGCATGCGGTCTCCTGAGCGTTAGGATGGGGCCAACTGGGGCCCAGAGTTGAGCGCGCCGCGGCCCGGCGGGCCGGGCCGCGGCGCCGCGGCTTAGCGATAGGAACGACTCGTGCCACGCTGCTGCGAGTAACAGTCCGAGCAGTAGACGGGCCTGTCGCCGCGCGGCTGGAACGGCACCTGAGCCGCCTGGCCGCAAGCCGAGCAGGTCACCGAGAACATCTCACGCTCGCGGCCGTAGCCACCAGAGCTGTAACCGCGCGAAGCGTAACCATCGCCCCGGCTGGCCTTACGAGCGGCCCGGCAGTCCGGGCAGCGCGAGGGCTCGTTCTCGAAGCCCTTGGACGCGTGGAACTCCTGTTCCCCGCTGGTGAATATGAATGCCTGGCCGCAGTCGCGGCAGGTCAAAGTCTTGTCGGCGTAACTCACGCTGACACCTCACGATGAGCTTGGCGGTTCCGTCAGCGCGAGTCGTCGAGGGGAAACAGGAGCAGCCTAACAGCGCCGCACAACGGTGCCCCGCTCTGAAAAGCGGGCCGGCGAAACGAACCAGCACCCGCAGTATATCAGAAAAGCGAGCCGCCCAGGTGTGGGGCGCACCCGGACGGCTCTGAGGAGGGGACTGGCGCGGCACTGGTGCCGCGCACAGCATGGGTCTGCAAGATCCGTGCCTAGTTCTAGCGCGGCGTCGGCCGCTTGGCAGTCTACTTGCCGACCTGCACCTTGATGCTCTTGGGCTTGACCTGATCGGGCTTGGGGATGGTGAGCGACAAGACCCCATCGTTGTAGCTTGCCTTGCAGCGCTCCGCCTCGAAGCCTGCTGGCAGCCGCACCTGGCGGCGGAACGAGGTCGTACTCCACTCCTGCCAGATCGACTTGCTGCCCTCAGGAGTTGGCGCCGACATCTGGCCCGAGATGGTGAGCGCACCGTTGGTAGCGGTGATCTCGACGCTGGCCGGGTCGCAGCCTGGCGCTAGCAGGTGGAGGTAGTAGTTCTCACCGTCCTCCCAGAAGTTGCTGGGCACGGTTTGATAGCCACTTTCGCTCAAATGCGTGCGCCAGAAAGGCGTGAAGCTCTGCTCGACCAGGCGCTCCATCGCCTCGCGCAGAGAGAGCACGGGCTGATCGGTAGTCCGCATCAGGTTGGCCATGGTTAGGTACCTCCGTCGTGATGTCTCAGGGCGCTGCGATCACGCCCTGTGCATGCTTCCAACGTATCCAGCGGCCCGTTAACCGCTCGTTAGATTACCAACAGAAAAGCGTCGAGTTTTCGTTAGAAGCGCGTTAGAGCGAAAGACAAACCACCAGGACACCAAGACAGGCCCTCACCCTGCCCCTCTCCCAAGCTTGGGAGAGGGGCAGGGGTGAGGGCGACTATCCGCTCTCTTCGGCCGCCAGCTGGCTCAGGTGGGCCGCGTCGCCGTGGCGCAGCAGCGTCCCTGTCTCGTGGGCGCCGTCCCAGAGCACCTCGGTCAAGCTGGCGTTGTCCACACCCCATTTCCGCCAACTGCCCGAGGGCTCGCCGTGCACGATCGTCAAGAACGTCGAGATGACGCCGCCGTGCGTGATCACCCCCACTGCCTGCCCTGGGTGGGCTATGGCGATCCGGTTCATGACCCGCTGGACCCGCCGCCGGAAGCCGAGCCGCGACTCGCCGTTCGGCCAGGCAAAATCCTCGACCTCGGCGCTCTCGTTGGCGCGCATGAGGTGCCCGTAGATCTGCTTGATCTCCTCGAAGGGCCGGCCTTCGAGCTCGCCGAAATGCATCTCGCGCAGATCGTCCAGCAGGATCGGACCGTGGCCAGTGAGGGTGCCGATGGCATCGGCCGTGCGCCGGGCGCGGGTCAGCGGGCTGGAATACAGCGCCGCGGCGTGTCGATGGGCGCGGTTGAAGTGGTCCGCCAGTAGGTTGACCTGTGCTTCACCGCGCGCGGTTAGGTCCGCATCGGTCCACCCAGACAGCCGCACCTCGACGTTGTCGGCAGTCTCGGCGTGGCGCACGATGAGCAACGTAGTGGGCGCACGGGGCGCGCCCCGGGCTTTTGTTAAGCTCACGCCCGGATGATACTGGACAGTCGGTGGCTCAGCCGCGTCTCAAGGTCGCGCGTCGTCGGGTAACGCAGCAGTTACGAGTGCGCAGGCCCGCTCCGCCCGCGCCAACGCGTTTTCGGCTGTGTCCGCATCCGGCCAGAAGGTGTAGTCGTAACGGAGCTCAACTGCGTATTGAGTGGGCCCCGGGAGATCGAGGGCGGCAAAGCCCACGCCCGGCCGGGCTGCCGCGCAGAGTCGCTCCAGCTCCTCTAGGTCATGCGTCAGAGGGATCGGCCGCTCCTCGAAAGCGAGGAGCGCTTTTGAGCGCCTTTTCCGCGGCCTGCTGAGCGTGGAAACAGGTCGTGTCGTACGGTCCGTCGCCCTCGAGAATACGGCGCGCAGCCGCGAGGTCGCTTTTGGCCTTCTCGAGCCAGCCTCGGGCATGATCGGACTTACTGCGCAAAAAGGGTCCGACTCTCCCTCAGGATCGTCGTGACAAAGAAGTTCGGCACATTGGCCCACTCGACGACCTCGGCCGGCGTCCAGACAACTATGTCCTTGGAGGGGAAGAGCCCAATAAGAGCCCTTCGGTATTTCGTGCTCCGGGTGTAGCGAGGCTGGTCCGACTCTTCGATGATCAGCAGGTCGATGTCGCTGTCGGGCCGGGCATCGCCGCGCGCGCGAGATCCGAAGAGAACGATCCTTTCGGGCCGCCCGACCCTTTTGATCCGACGGACCATTTCCCCGAGGAGGTCCTCGGTGACGTCGGGGTACTCGTACGTAAGGCTCATACCACACCTATTGTAGTCGTCGGGCCGCCTGTCTTTACTCCAGCACGGGGCGGCGGGCGGCCCACGGCCGAGCCGCCTCGAAGCAGGCCGCGGCTTGCAGGACACGCGCGTCCTGGTGCCAGCCCGCGACGATCTGCAGGCCAACCGGCAGGCCGTCGTCGGTCCAGCCGCACGGGACCGAGATCGCAGGGTACGCGCTCAAATTGAACGCGAAGGTTGGGATCAGCATGTCCAGATGCTGGGTGATCGGCCGCCCGGCGATCTCGGCTGGCAGCAGCGCGTCCAGCGGCCGTGCCGCCGTCGCCGTCGTCGGCAGCACGAGCAGGTCGAAACGCTCGAAGAAGCGGCTCAGCCGCTGGTGGTGGGCAGTCCGCTCCACGTCGGCGCGCCCGACGTCCGCGGCGCTGCATTCCAGCGACACCTCGAGGCGCTTGACCAGGATCGGGTCCATTTGGTCACGCCACTCGGCGAGGTACTTGCCGAGCGTCGCCTGGCGCAGCCCCGCGTTGAGGACCAGGAATGGGTCGGTGATGTTGCCGACTTCGGGCGAGGCTTCCTCGAGCTCGCATCCGAGGTCGCCGAACGTCTTCGCCGCCGCCTCACAAGTCTTGGCGATGGCCGGGTCGACCGCGGCAGCGCCGCCCAGGTCCGGCGTCCAGGCTGCCCGCATGCCGCGAATGCTTGGCTCGTCAGCCAGCCTGGCCCAATTCTCACCCGTGTGGGGCAAGGCCAGCGGGTCGCGCGGGTCGGGCCCGACCATGGCACTGAACATGAGCGCGGCGTCGCCAACGGTACGCGTGATCGGGCCATTCATCGACATCGCGTTCCAGCCGGTCTGGCTCGGATAGCGGGCGATCCGCCCCTGACACGGCTTGAACCCCACCACGCCGCACCAGGCGGCCGGCTGGCGAATCGAGGCCGCCAGGTCGCTGCCCTCGGCGAGCGGCCCGAGTCCGGCCGCTACGGCCGCCGCGGCCCCACCGCTCGACCCGCCCGGCGAGCGATCGAGCGACCAGGGGTTGCGGGTCGTGCCGAAGATCAGGTTGTCGGTGAATGGCTTACACCCGAACTCCGGCGTGTTCGTCTTGCCGAGCAGGATTCCCCCGGCCTCGCGCAGCCGCTCCACCAGTACCGCGTCCTCCGCTGGCACGTTGTGCTCGAAGATCTTGGAGCCCATGGTCGTGCGGATGCCCCTGGTGGGGGTCAGGTCCTTGAGCGAAAAGGGCACGCCGTGGAGTGGCCCGAGCGAATCGCCGCGCGCAGCCGCCACCTCGGCTGCCCGTGCGCTCTCCAGAGCCAGGTCCGCCGTGAGCGTGCAGTAGGCGTTGATCCGAGGATTGACCCACCCCATGCGCTCCAGCACCGCGTCGACCACCTCGACCGGCGAGACCTCGGTGGCCCTGATCATCCGCGCTAGCTCCCGCGCCGGGGTCCAGCACAGCTCATCCGCGCTCATCTACCCTCCGCTCCGATCGTGCTGGCGTCATGGTAGCCGGAACGCGCCACCGCGATTGACTACACTGATGCGACGGTGGCCAACTCATGACGCGGAGCGAGGCCCAACGATGAGCACACAGCAGTCGGCGGCGTTGGATGAGCGCGCGGTTGACCTGGCCAAGCTACGAACCTGCCTGGAGCAAGCCCTGGTCGGACTGAAAGTCCCCGAGAGCCACGCCGGGCCGATCGCCGAGGTCTTGTTGGACGCAGAGCTGCGCGGCTACGACGACCACGGCGTCTTCTTCCTGGGCGAGCTGGCCCGCTGGTTCCGCTCAGGCGCCCTGAACCCGGCGCCCGAGATTCGGGTGGTCCAGGAGACTGAATCGGCGCTGCTGCTGGATGGGGATCGCGGCTGCGCCGTGGTGGCCAGCCACCAAGCGATGAGCTGGTGCGTGGAGCGGACCAGAACGAGAGGCACGGCGAGCGCGGGCATCCGAAACTCGGGCCACTTCATAGCCGCCGCGCCCTACCCTACAGCCGCCGCGAAGGCCGGGTTTATAGCGCTGGCCGCTGCCAACGTCACACCGCTGATGCCGCCGCCCGGCGGTCGGACCAGGACGCTTGGAACGAACCCATTGGCCTTTGCCGCCCCGACTGGGGGTGACTTTCCGCTCGTCTTCGACATGTCGACCAGTGCTATCGCCGGATTCAAAGTGCGAATGGCGGCCCGTCA
>WNGF01008288.1_pt1 | contig 12278 bp, 14 predicted proteins | sample 5400641 | NCBI WGS metagenome assembly WNGF01 (sample SAMN13153371, study PRJNA577476) | soil metagenome | isolation source: 80 cm soil or saprolite under grassland replicate 2 | place: USA:California | collected 2016-06-15
CGGCGCTGGACCTGGCCTGCGCCTACCCGATGCGGTGGGGCTGCGAGACCGTGATCGGCCACCACAAGACCGACATGGGCGAGGGCCAGCCGGTGCTGCGCAGCAAGGACCCCGAGGGCGTCGCCCAGGAGATGTGGGCGCTGTTCGCCGTCTACCAGGCCATCTGCCAGCTCATCGGCGCCGGCGTGGACGCGGCCGGCATCCCCCCGGACAAGATCAGCTTCCCGCATGCCCTCGCCGCCGCGGCCAGCACCATCACGGCGGCTTTCCCCCCCTCACGAGCTTGACCTGGCGCTGGCCACGTTCCTGCTGAAGATCCTCGACCCGCGGTTCTTCGTCCGTGACCGTCCCGGCCGGGCCAGTCCCCGCAAGAGCAAAAAGGCCGGCGACTTCCCTGCGCGCAAGCCCAGCGAGCCCAGTGTGACAAGCGTCACCCGGCGAATCGAACTCCACTGCCTCGAACCCCTGTTAAGAACCTAAAGGCAAGGCCATTGGGCGATGAGCCACGGTCAGGCCCGTGCTACTTATCTGCACGCAGGCGTTGATGAGCAGCGAGAGCAGAAAACGCTGCGTGAGATCATGCTGCCATGGTTCGAGAAGACCCGCCTTAGCTCAGTCGCGCACTCGGTTCTCGGCGTCGGTGCTGGCCATTTCGCCACTGTCGTGAAATTCGCTGCTGGTAATTCCATCGCTCTTAGCACCGATGGTGTTGGCACCAAGATCTTGGTTGCCCGAATGGCGGATCGTTACGAGCCAATTGGCGTCGACTGCGTAGCCAACAACGTGAATGATCTAATCTGCATAGGTGCACGCCCACTTATTCTCCTAGACTATATAGCGATCGATCGCATCGATGAGAACGTTCTTGAGCGCATCGCTCGGGGACTATCGGAAGGTGCGCAAGAAGCGCAGGTCGAGATAGCTGGCGGCGAAATAGCGCAAGTAGCGGTCCTACTAGCATCGTCAGAAGACGGGCCCCCGATGTTTGACCTCGTGGGAACTGCGCTCGGAGAGATAGAAGGTAATCCCCCGCGCACTCTTGACGGGTCGATGGTGCGTCTCGGAGACGTCGTAATCGGCCTCCCGAGTTCGGGCCTGCACAGCAATGGCTACTCGCTTGCCTGTGGGGCTCGAATACACGATCGTGGCGGTGACCTGCTTCTTCTCGCAGCAGCCTGGGACTGTCACGCGGCGATCTGGTACTCGTGTGTGAGTCCGCCGAGGACTTGTCTTCGGCGGATCCGGCGCTCGGCGAGGTTGATCTCCGGCGGCCGGGTGCCGGCTTGGGCCGGGGCGAGCTGCCCAAGGGCGCGGTGCGGCCGGGCCGCGTTGTAGTGGCGGAGGTAGTCGGTCAGCACCCGGCGCAGGTGGCGCTCATTGACGATCAGCAGCCGGTCGAACAGCTCACGGCGCAGGGTACCGATCATCCTCTCGCAGATGGCGTTCGCCCTGGGCGCCTGCGGTGGGCTGGCAAGAATCCTGATGCCATCCGCCTGGAATACGGCGTCGAAGGAGCCGGTGAACTGGCCTGCGCGATCTCTGATCAGGAATTTGATGGAAGCCGCGCGCTGGCCCAGGTCCATCAGGAAGTTACGCGCCACCTGCGTTGTCCAGGCGCCGTCCGGGTTCGCGGTGATGCCGGCCAGGTGGACGCGCCGGCTGCCGTGTTCGATGACGATCAGGGCGTAGAGGCGCCGCAACAGCACGGTGTCCACGTGGACGAAATCGACGGCGAGGATGCCGCGGGCCTGGGCGGTCAGGAACTGTTTCCACGTCGGGCCGCTGCGGCGGGGCGCGGGGCTGATCCCTGCGTCATGCAGGATCTGCCACACCGTGGAGGCAGCGATCGGGTGGCCGAGCCTGGCAAGTTCGCCTTGCACGCGCCGATGCCCCCACGCCGGGTTGTCCATTGCCATGCGGATCACGAGCTTGCGGATGGCGGCTGCCGTGGCCGGTCGTCCGGCTCGTCGGCGGTTCGTGTAATTCCACTTGCGTGTGACCAGTCGGCGGTGCCAGGCCAGGAGCGTCGCCGGAGTCACCGCGAACACCTCGCCCCACCGGCGCCGGGGGATCAACCGGGACAGTGCCGCGAGCCACAGCCGGTCACCTGGCTGGTAACGGACCCGGCTGATCTGGCGGCGCAGCACCGCGTTCTGGTGCCGGAGCACCAGGAGTTCGGCATCCTTGGATACCTCACGCCGGGCCAGCACCATCAGGCCGTCGAGCAGGCAGCGCACGATCAGGTAGCCCACTGAGATGATCACTCAGCGATGATCTCAGCCCGCAAGCCTGGCCAGGCGCGATCGAATAATCGAGGCCCCACAGGATAGTGCCGCGAAATGCCATGACGTGCCGAATTGTACGTCGATCTCTGAAAGCCAGTGCCATCTGGTACCGGTCGCTGCCGGGCCCGACCGCGACATCCGAGCAAACATGGAGCAAACATGGCTACGGCTGATTTTAGGCCTGTCATGGGAGCACGTCTTCACTGCTCGTCGTCTGCTTTCCACCGGGAGAACGGCCGGCCTGCGGTAGTCATTGCGCTGGCCTGGGACGGCTGAGCTCGGAAACGCCCATAACCGGCAATTGTAGTGCTCATCCGGGGCGTAATTCCCCGACCGCTACGGATTCTGCGAGGTCGCTGCTCCGCGTGCCGCGGAGCATGATCACTTGGTCGAAGCGCCAGCCGCAACTGCCGTTCGCGCAGGTGCCCGCAGTCCCTGTTGGCCCGCTGAGCAGCCAATCGTCATAAATATGATCTCCCCTACCAGGCGCCACCTGCGTCGTCATGAAGGACTTACGGAAACCAAATGACCTTGTTACGCTGTCGAGCATAGGTCCGTCTTGCCTTGGCGGTGAAGAGATGGCTGCGGTCCGTCTTTCGGATGCCCTCGCTGACCTGCGAGCGGAACTTCAGCAAGCGGTCGCTGCCGGCGAGGACGAGGAACTGCGTTTCGAGCTGGGCTCCGTGGTCCTGGAACTCGAGGTAACGCTTTCCACATCCGCTGGGGCGAATGCGAGGGCCGGTCTCTGGAGCGTGGTAACGGCAGGCGTGTCAGCCGATCACTCCCGCGGGTCGGTGCACCGGCTGACCCTGACCCTGACGCCCAGGCTGCGGGACGCCTCCAGCGACAGGGTTCTGGTGCTGGATCCTGACCTGGAGGAACTGCCTCCGGCTCACACGCCGCCGGCTGAGTGAACGGGCCGCCCGGTGGAACCCGAGTCACTGCGGCTGGGTGATCACCGCCTGGTGGACATCTACGTGACCGGCGAACAGTCCAAGAGCTATGGTTCCGGCTACGCGGTGAGCGACGATCTTGTCCTGACCGCGGCGCACGTTATCCCGGATGCGCCCAGCTACCTAGTCAGAACCCTGCGTTACGAGCAGTTCCGCGCTGAGCGTGTGTGGAGGGGTCACCCCGAAGAGCTCGACGCCGCGCTTTTGCGGGTCAAGGGCGCACCCTGGCGCGATACTCCCGACCGGGATTCGCTGCGGTGGGGCAGAGTCGCCGGCAATGGGGTCCCGTGCTGGGCCCGGGGCTTTCCCAAGGCCATGGAGGATGCGGCACGTCGGCGTGACGCGGAAACAATGCGCGGCTCCATCAACTTGACTACCGGCTCCAGGCGTGGCCGCTATTACGTTGATGTCATTGTTCCGGGGCTGGCGGGGGCGCCTGACGGGCGGTCGTGGTGGGGTGGCATTTCTGGAGCTGCCTTGTTCGGGCCCGGGCGGGAACTCCTCGGAGTGATCATCGCCGACGTCAGCGCCAAGTATCGCTCCCGGCTCGAAGCCGTTCGGGCGACGAGCCTGGTAAAGAACGAGGAATTCAGCCGGCTGATGAGTGTGCGGTCCGAGGACCTGGAGGAGGTGCGGAGTCGCGGCGAGGTGGCCGAGCTTGACGATCCCGGCTTCCTGCTCCCCGCGTACACGCACCTGCCAGAAGGTGCCAGTGACGCACAGCGGCTGCTGGCCGGGTACGGTGTAGTGCCATTCCTCGGGCGTGCGGCCGAAATCCGATCGTTGCGCGACTGGTGCACGCGACCGGACCGGTTCGGCGTGGCCGTGATGACCGGCGATCAGGGTGCGGGCAAGACGAGGCTTGCCGCCGAGCTATGCAAAGAGCTCGGCGGCGCCGGCTGGTCGGCGGGCTTCATGGACCTGAAGGCGGTGGACACGTTCCTCGAAAAGTCGGGCAGTTTCGAACTTGTCTGGCCGATGCTGCTAGTGATAGACGAATCCCGCAGCCTGAACGACCGGGTGATGGCGCTGATCGACCAGATGTGCCGACGCCGGCGGGGTGCCAGGCTGCGGCTGCTTCTGCTGGACCGCGCTCCGGACGAAGCCGGGGCCGGGTCGCCGCTCCCTGATCAGGTGTCCTGGTGGGAGACGCTGAACCGGCGCACCGAGGGCATGGTGGCTCGCAGCACGCAGGCGACAATCAAGCTCGGGGCCGGCCTGCTGACAGTGCCTGAGCAGCGGCGGCATATGGCCGAGGCGCTGTCTGCGTTCGGTGACGGCGCAAGCCTGGCACGACCGCCTGACCTGACCGATCCGAGCCCGCTCCGACTCCACCTAGCCGTCCTCAACGCGGCGCGGGGCGCTGATCGCCAGGCCGGCGACTCTCCAGAGAAGCTTCTGCTTAACAGCGAAGCTGACCGATGGGAGCGGCTGGCGAAGGCGCGGGAACTCTACCTCAGTGCCGAGGTCGCGCATCAGGCTCTGGCGCTGGTCACCATGACCGCGCCGGAACCGGCAGAGGCGGTCAACCTGCTCACGGCCATCCCGGCGCTCGGCGACGCCTCGGGTGAGCGACGTTCCAGGATTTCCGAGTGGCTGGCAGCGTCTTACCCGGGCGGACGGCGGCTAGGCATGCCGTCGCACAGCCTGGTGGTCGATGAACTGCTGGAGGGCACCCGCGGCCTCGCAGAGATCGTGGTCGCGATCCACGACCATCCCGCCAGGACCACGGGGCATCTCGTCTCCCTGCTCGATACCCTGCGGCTGGCAGCCGGCCGACGTGCCATGGCGCGCGAGGCGCTGCACGGGCTGCTGAGCGAAAGGCTTGCCGCGCTTGTTGATGCCGCCGCCGCGGAACCCGATTCGCAACTGCCGGGTATGGCCGACGCGGCCATCGAAACCGTGAGCGCCTCGCCTGCCGACGGCAGCCTCGGCGCGGCGGCCGCTGCTTTGCGGCATCCGCAGCCTTCCGGGCAGCTCGGGATCAGCCAGCTGCGCTGCCGGATACTCGACCTGGCGGTGCGATGGCAGGCACGTCAGCTAGTGTCCACGCGCGCGCTCGCCGACGCGCAGACCGACCTGACCGCCTACCGGGCCGCTCTTGGCGACCTGGCAGGAGCTCGAGGGGCGGCCGACGCGGCGCTGAACTCATACCGTAGGCTCCCCGGCGTGCTGGAGGCATCACTCGCCCGCGCCTCCGGTAACCTCGGCATCTGCCTTGCCCTGGAAGGCGAGCTGGAGGGTGCCAGGCAGCTGCTGGAAGACGCCGCGACCCGCTCCGCGCGCCTGGCAGACCTCGATCTCGCGCACCAGCCGGCCTATGTCGACGCGCTCATCGGCCTGTCAGCCTGCCAAGCTGACCAAGGCGGCCGCGATCTGGCGATCAAGACGCTCCTCCGGGCTCTCGCTGCGAGCGGGCGGACGTCCGGCATGCTCGGCGGTTTCATCGAACTACTCGGCGAGCTTGCCGGAAGCCTCACCGGAACGCCGGACCGGGCCGGCGCGACGACCCCGGATCCCCGTTGCTACCGTCCGCCTGCGGGCATGGCCGCGCTCCCGGCTCAGAGCGGTCAGGCGCAGCTGAGCACGCTGCTTCGCCTGGCCGCCCGGCTCACTGTCGGCCTCGCCGGCCGTGTGCCGACCGTGCGCAGAGACGGCCTATTCCCGGCGATCTTTCCCGCGCTGGCCAGGGAGCAGGCCCGTCGCGCTGCATGGGACTACGCCGAATACCTCAGGGCTCTGACGCAGCTGCTGGCCGGGCAGGACGAGTTCGAATACGCCATCGCGGCGGCTACCGAGAGTGTCGCACTGTTCCGCTGGGCCGCCCCGAAGGAGAAAGAGCTGCGCCACAGGCTGAAGCTGCCAGGCGGACTCCGCCAGCTCGCCGGGTGCTGCTACCTGGCCGGTCGCCTCGACCAGGCCATCACGCATGGGGACGAGGCCGTCGCGGAGTACCGGCTGATCCGGGCACGTGAAGCTGGATTCCCGGTCCGCGTAGTGGCGGAAACGCTCGCCGAGCGGGCGCGGTTCCTGCAGGACGCGGACCGGCTGCCCGAGGCCATTGAGGACCGGCGCGAGGCCCTCGCCTTGTACCGAGACCTCGCGGCTCAAGATGACGCTTACCTGCCCTTGCTCGGTAACAGCCAGATCCAGCTGGGCCAGGTCCTCTCGCAGGCCGGTGAAGTGGACGAGGCGGCCGCCTTGGCCCAGGAAGGCGCGGGCCTGCTCGAACGCCTGAGTGCCACTGACCCTGAGCTCACCGAACAGCTCGTGCTCGCACATGTCCTGCTCGCCGAATTGGCCGGGTCGCGGGACGACTCCCCGCGGTCCGTGGACTCGGCCATACGAGCAGCGGAATTGGCGAGAGACGACGCCGCGGCCGACCCTGGCAAGTGGATCGATGATGCCCAGGCACTGTGCATGCTGAGTTCCTCGCTCGAGGGCTCTGGCCGTACTGGTGAGGCATTCGAGCAGGCCGCGAAGGCAGTTTCCCTCGTCCGTCAGCGGGGCGCCGCGCTCGATGACGATGCCAGGACGATCCTGGGCTGGGGGCTCAGCATGATGAGCACAACTGCCTACGCGATGGGCGACCTGGAGCAGGCAGGGGCGACCGCCGACGAGGCGGTTTCCACCTTCAAGCAGGTGCGCGACACCGGGCCTGAGTTCGCGGGCCTCTTCGCGATCGCCCTTTCCGCGCAGGCCTATGCCATGGTCGCAAGGCAGCACCTCGGCGAGGCGGTCAGCGCGGCCCAGAAGGCGCTGGAACTGCTCGCCCGGCCAGGAATAAGCAACCGGATGGGTGAAGCCTCGCTGCTGACGGCCTCGGCTCACGTGATCCTGGCTACCGCCCGCCTGCAGCTGGGCCTCCCGGACGAGGCGCTCGTATCGGCCCGCGCGGCCCGGTCAGCACTCCACCAGCACGTGCCGAGCCCTGTCGGGAAGGCGCAGCTCCTGCTTGCTGAGTCGTATCGCTGGGAGGGACTGGCGCTGGCAGGGCTCGACCGGCCGGATGACGCCCTGGCTCCCCTGCAGACAGCGGCCGAACTGCTTGAAGTGCTCGGCTCGGACTACCCTCCCGTCACCGTTCCCCTGGCCAGTGCCCTGTCCGTGCTCGGCATCTGCCATCAGCAACTGGGCAACACAGATCTCGCCGTCCAGACTGCTGACCGGTCGATCGCGCTGCTGGATAAGCCCGGCCAGCTTCATCCATCCGCGCGCACCGTGCTCGCACAGTCGCTTCTCGTCCACGCGCGTGGCTGGGGCGAGCGCGGCGACGACGCCGAGGCATATCACGGCTTCGAGCGGATTCTTGAACTCTACGGTAACGACCCGCCCGATGATCCGGGTGGAGTCCTCGCCCTCGGCACTGCGCTAGCCATCACGAGCCGCTATCTCTGGGTGCAGGGCGACATGGGCACGGCGATCGAGCGCCTGACAAAGGCTGACGCCGTATTCCGCAGCGTGCAACCTCACGCCGGCGCGGCTATACCGATCACCGCGGCGCATGCCGAAGCGCTGGCATCGCTCGCTGACTGCCAGGCCGCACTTGGCGACGTGGCAGGTGCCGCGCAGAGCGCGGCTCAGGCACTCGACCTGCTGCGCGGGTGCCAGCCGCACACCCAGCCGCAGCTCACCTTCATGCACGGCTGGCTAGCGAAATTCCTAGCCCAGTGCCTGATGCACCTCGATCAATCCCCAGCCGAAACAATCGATGAGGCGATCGATGCCTTCCGCTCCCTCACCATCCCCGAGGCCGCGATCGAACTGGTACAGGCCCTGAACCTGCGCGCATCGCACCAGAATTCCCTCGGTGACACGGCCTCGGCGGCAGAGTCCGCAGCTGAAGCGGTAAGCCTCTGCCGCACCATCACCAACCAACCCGGCGCGCTCCCGCTGATCGCTAGTACTCTTCGGCTCCTCGGCTGGTTCCTGATCCGGCTCAGACGCCCGGCCGAGGCCCTCGCGCCGTTCCAAGAATCAGCGAGCCGCTTTCGTGACCTAACCGGCACGCCGGAATGCCCCGTCATCGAACACGCAGAGGTCGAGCTCGGACTCGGATTGTGCCTGACCGCTCTCGGCCGTTCACCGGAAGCAAACGATCACTTGCAGACCGCTCTCGACCTGCTCCGATCGCTCGCCGCCAGCGACCCGCTCCAATCACCCGCGCTCGCGCAAGCAATTATGGTGCTCTCTGAGCAGCTCATAACCTATAAGCAAGAACTGGATATACATGACAACATGCCAGCACTTGCGCAAATCCTTGATCTCAACGCCACGATACTTGCCCGCAGCGGCGAACAAGCGGCAGCCGAATCCATCGAGGAATACGCGCGCCGCTGGCAAGACGACCGGTAGAACCTCCGGAGCTCGAAGGCCAGGATCATGCGATGTTACTTCCTACTTACCGCAGATGAATACGACGAGCCCACAGGCTGTGTCTATCTGAATACACCGGGCGGACCGGTCATCGTTCTGTTCCCGAATGAAGAAACGAGCAGATTCGCGTGATTTCCCGACAAGCCGTCAATCAGACGCCTGGGCTTCACGGAATAAGGTCGGCGTATCTGGTCTTCGAGTACATGGCCGCCACCCAGGCTGAGACCGGCCGGACGGTGCCCGGCGGGATCGGCGAGCTGCCCGCCGTGCTCCACCGCAAGTGCCGCGACCTGCCAGCCGTCTTTCGGCCGCCGGGAGCCCTGTTCATCGCCGATCATGGCAGGCAGCCGACCGGCTGCGTCGGCCTCGCCCCCTGCACCCACAAGCGCGTCCATTTCACCGGGCAGCTGAGGTGATTAAGTTATGCGGTATTACTACCTCGTCAGCATTGATGAACGCGGGGAAGTGATTGGTTGCCCCTCTCTGCCTACACCTGGCGGCGAGGTCATCGTTCTGTTCCAGGGCGAGAACGAGAAGATGGAAGTTATTGCGCGGTTTTTCGCCGACCGGGTCTCTGAGGGCCATGGCATACGCTCGGTGTATATGAAAGTCTCTTCACCTAAGAAGGCAGCACGCGAGATCAAACAGACCTTTCTGGACCTGGATGCCGCCGTTTTCCTAATGGACAGCGACCCGTTCGTCACTCAAGTTGTTGCTGCACTGCGCCAGAAAGGCCGCTAGCAACGTATGCCGGCAAGGTGGGACGACAGCCCGACATCCGGGAGCGTCGGGCGTCATGAGACTCACCTGTGCGTGCCGAAAACCCCGTCCACGTCATGCGACCAGGTGATATTCGTTGATTAGGCCACTGACGCGAGGCTGCCTTAGGACACGGTGTCGCGCAAGATCGGCAGGCTCGGGTAGCGGTTTCAGCGGCGCGGCGCCGTGCAGGGAGCGGTGTGGCCGGTGCTGATTGTGGTGGATCTCGTACTGGCTCAGGATCTGTCGCAGGTGGGCTTGGTTCCAGACGAGGGTGCGGTCCAGGAGCTCGCGTCGGCATCCGCCGATCCAGCGTTCGGTGATCGCGTTCATGCGGGGCGTCCGGACGTTGCACAGTACGGTTCTGATCCTGTGCGTGCCGAAAATCTCGTCCATGGCTCTGGCCAGCAGAGTTGCTCTTCCTGCCGTCCGGCCGTGATGATCATCGACCATGTGCCTGCGGTTCATGTTCCTCCTGACCACACGGCTAGCCGCGTGCCTGCGGCTAGACCGGCGTGAGGAGACATGGAGGACCGCAGAGATCTTGATCCTGCGCCACCAGCTCGCCGTCCTGCAGCGGCAGCAGCCGCGCCGCCTGAGGCTGAACTGGGCGGACCTGGCACTCCTGGCGACCCTTCTCAGCGTGGTACCGAAAGCCCGCCGCCACGGGCTGCGGCTGCTGGTCACCCCGGACACGATCGTGCGCTGGCATCGCGACATCGTCCGCCGCCGCTGGGCCGCCAGATCCATGCGCGGCAAGACCGGCAGGCCAGCCACCCGCCGGAACGTCAGAGCCCTGGTGCTCCGGCTGGCCCGCGAGAACCCCGGATGGGGATACCGCAGGATCCACGGTGAGCTGGCCGGCCTGGGAGTGAAAATAGCGGCGTCGACGGCGTGGGAAATCCTGAAGAAGGCCGGAATTGAGCCCGTGCCGCGACGGACAGGTCCCACCTGGTCGCAGTTCTTACGCTCCCAGGCCGAAACGATCCTGGCGTGCGACTTCCGACGGCGTGGACGTTCATCCACATCTGGCGGGTCGCCGACGGGATAATCGTCGAGCACTGGGCGTGCCGCGACGACATGGGCCTGCTCGAGCAGCTGCGCGACTGATCGCCCGCCCGGGGAATGTCTCAGCCAGTCAGGTTCACGCGTTAGGCGACGATCGTGCTCGAGGGCCGAGCCCGGGCCGGAGCCGATGAGGCGGACGTGGACGGCGGGGAGGTCGTGCATGCGCCCAACGAGGGCGACGACACGATCGCCGCCATCTCTGGGTCCAACCGTGACGTGGTCGTGGTGACGGCCGACCGTGAACTGGCCGAACGGCTTCGAGCCGCCACCGCAGAGGTCGTTCGGCCGGGATGGCTGCTCGACCAGCTCGTCGGCTGAAGCGGCAAACCGAAGCCGGAGCCGTGGGATGAGGACGGTCCGGCCACTCTGCGGTATGGGACACGTCGTCGCTGCTGAGTGAGTTGATTCATCTTGCCCAGTCGGCGGCGGTGATGCCGTCTGCGTGACCGGCGGGCCACTGGACCAACTCGATCCGGTTGCCGTCTGGATCGACGATCCACGTCGTTCGAAAGTCTGCTGATCCATCGGGCGATGTGGGCGCTTCGACGTCGATGCCGCGGGCGGCGAGCTCTGTGAGAGTGACGTCCATGGAGTCGACGTGGATGACGAAGTGGCTGAGGCGGGTGCCGCCGTCGACCGCGGTCTCGCTTGGATTGTGGACGAGTTCGATGGTGACGAACTCGTCGCCCGGAAGTCTCAGCATGGTGAGGTGCCCCAGGCCGGTCTCCGGGACATGGCCGACGATCTCGTAACCTACGGCGGTGTAGAACGCGAGTGAGCGGTCGAGATCGGCGACACGCAGGCCGAAGTGCAAGGTCCTCATCGGTTGACCTCATGTGGTCGGTAGGTGTGGATCATGGTTCCGCTCGGAATGTCCGGGCCTCGAGGTGGTCGAGCTGGAGCGGCTCGCGTAGCGCGCTGACCCCGGCCGAGCTCGTCGAGTTCGGCAACGAGATCGACGAGCTGATGCTGCGATGGCGGCGACGAGAGATCCCCGACGACGGCGCCCCCGACCGCCTAGAGGTGCTCGCCTTCGCCCGTGCGTTTCCCTCCCAACCATGAACGGGTGCTGACTCGCTGAAGGAACGACGCCCCTTCGACCGTAGCAGCCGGATCCGCTCATCGGCAGAATCGGACGCGCCGGTGGGGTCGCGGGGTCTGGCCTGCGCCCGGTGGCGCAGGTCCACGGGAGGTCGATGCCAGGTACCTCCGGGGTCATCACAGGTCGGTCGGGGTCATTAGCCTGGCCGGCAGGTCGCTGCCCGGATGGCTCGGCATGTAATTCGGCATGTAATGCGGCGCGCCAGTTGCCCGCGGTGTCCTCGCGCCGCTTCCCTCTTCGCGGGAATCGGGCCTGCCAGCGGACAGTGGCGGGACCGTGGCAGGACCGCGCCGACCGGTCCTGCCGTGCCGGTCCCGGGCTCGCCCGGGAATCTTTGGCGGGGGTGTGAACGATGGCCGTGCAGATCGGATTTCCAAGGCGTGACAGTATCCGGCGCATGTCCGGCCGGGGGAGTACGGCCATCGGCTGCGGCAGGCCGGTGGCTCAGCGGCGTGCCCGGCCGGGTCCAGGACGGCAGTGGGACAATGAGATGCAGCAGGACTCAGCTGGACCTGATGGAACATGATCCAAAACCTGCGTCGCGCTGACCAGGCACACTCCGGGACTACGGACGCCACACGGACAGAACGCGGTATTCACGCGGCGGGAAATGGAGAAATAGCAGGTCAGCGGCTATTCCGATAGGCAGGGATGGGCTCCCTGATGCGATGAAGGAGCGGGCCTCCGCTTCTGGCGGATGCTGGAAGGTGCAAGCATCCGTCTCCACCAGGTTGG
>WNGF01009975.1_pt1 | contig 12277 bp, 9 predicted proteins | sample 5400641 | NCBI WGS metagenome assembly WNGF01 (sample SAMN13153371, study PRJNA577476) | soil metagenome | isolation source: 80 cm soil or saprolite under grassland replicate 2 | place: USA:California | collected 2016-06-15
ACTCATCAGCGATCACGTAACCATCTAGAATGTAGCGGCCGACCCAAGTTGCCTGGTATGGTTGCCACGTCCCATCTTCTCCCTTCACTCTTGCGTCACAACGCCATTTGCCAATGATGAAGGCGAACTGGGAGAGTTCCGGAGGCGCCTTAGGATTAGGGTTTCCGTATTCTTTGTCACGATTCATGGCTTGAGCATCCTTCTGTCTTATTAGATTTGCTGATTGTCCAAAGACAGAGGCTATCGCCAACGGTGGAAGAAGCAATGCGAGAAAGAATGGCATCGATTTCATTATTTCTCCAATTCATGGTTACGTCGCCGAACGGTTGAGTTGCCCGGGCGCGGCGTTTTCATTCAACCGAAGTACGCTAAGTGAAAAAGGATTCATGGAAACTAATCAGAAAGCGTACAAAGTCTTGTTCCTATGCACCGGCAATTCCGCGCGCAGTATCTTCGGCGAATACCTGCTTCGGCGTGCTGGCAGGGACCGCTTCCAGACCTACAGCGCGGGCTCGTTTCCGACCGGCAAAGTCAACCCATTCGCGATTCAGGTGCTAAAGGATGTCTATCACATCGATGCCAGCGCTGCCCGCAGCAAGTCATGGGAGGTGTTTGGGGATTTGGAATTTGATTTTGTGATCACCGTCTGTGACAACGCCCGGGAGTCATGCCCGATCTGGCCTGGCGAACCGATAGTCGCTCACTGGGGTGTTCCCGATCCAGCTCTTGCAGAAGGTTCTGACGAGGAGAAGTTGCGACAATTCAAACAAGCAGCGCAAGTGCTCGCCCATCGCATCGGTTTGTTCTGTGCCTTGCCGATCGAAAAGCTTGATCGGCTACGGCTAAAGAGCCTAGTTCAGGAAATCGAAAGCCAATAAGAACATTACGCTCTCGGCGCATACATAATGATTACAACGCCTGCAACGGCAACGATGCCGCCGATGATGTCGAACTTATCTGGCAGTATCTTATCAACCTGCCAGCCCCATAAGATTGAGAGAACAATGAAGAGGCCCCCGTAGAAGTTGGCTGTTTGTAGCGTGTGGATTACTCCATAAAGCACAAGCACGACCGCACCGATTGCGGCGAGCCAAATACTCTTTTCCTCGCGCAACCAAAGCCAAACAAGGTATCCACCCCCAATCTCACAGAGACCGGCAAAAGGAAATAGAACATCGATTTTGTAATCATCATAAAATCAGTCAATTCCTTTCGCTCTGAAACAAGTCTTGTAAAGGCTCAAGGATGGCGGGCGAAGCGGCAAGTTCGAGATCCCTCCTCCAGGACAACCCGAAACATTTAAGAGTTACCCTCATTGGACCGCGCGCAGGAAATGACTGGGTAAGTCTAGTCAACCTTCGCCTCAAACATTACTAAGTGACTTAACCTGTCCCGTCAATAGAGAAGTGCCCTGGGAGTATACTGAAAGTGTTCTTCAGTGCATGACTGAGCATTTGTAAACGCTTCAATCGTCCGTCACAGATTGCACAAGCTCCGATCCGCCCAAAGTCTCTCGCATTCTAAGAGCGACGATCACGCCTGAGGCAAAGGTTAGCGCGCTGACCGTGACCACGGCCCAAGTACAGCGCCAGTTATCCAGAGCCAAAATTCTTCCGTCAAATCGTCTACGAGGCTCGGCGCTGCAGCGATCAGACAAATGCCAACAGCTTGCATCCACATGCCGATAGCGATCATCCATTTGCGCCCCCACCGGTCGGAGAGTGCGCCAGTCGCAAGTTGTGAGAGTCCCCATACAGCGGGATAGGTGAATGCGAGCACGCCGATGTTGCTCACGCCGAGCCCGTGTGACGCAAAGAAGAGCGGAAACAGCCCCCAGGCCAGGCCGTCGTTTAGGTTGTTGATAAGACCAGCCTGACTGACAGAAAAGAGAGTTGGGTTGCGGTAGCTGGTAAGGGCGAAGATCTCCTTAAAAGGCGGTGCCTGGTGCTCGCCGCCCGAGTGACTGCGGGCCTCTTCCTTCGCATGCGGCGTAGTGTCTTTGACGAGCGACACTGAAAGTATGAGTCCGAGCACGGCGAACCCGATCCCGAGATAAAACGGAACCGGGCGCAGCCCGTAGATGCTCGCTAGATAACCTGAGGCGAGCGCGGCTAGTGCGACAGCGCCGTATCCCGCAAATTCGTTCAGGCCCATCGCGAAGCCCCTGCGCTTCGGCCCCACGAGATCGATCTTCATTATCACGGTCGTGGACCAGCACAACCCTTGGTTTATGCCGAGCAGCATATTCGCGGCTGTGATTATCTTCCACGAAGGAGCCCACATCACCATAAATGGAACAGGCAGCCCGAAGAGCCAGCCCAAGACTAATAGCCTCTTACGCCCTACAACATCGGAATACTTTCCTGCGAGCAGGTTCGCAACCGCTTTGACGATACCGAAGCTGACAATGAAGGAAAGGATTGCGCTCTTGGAGGTGAGGCCGAATTCCCCTTCGGCGATCAGCGGAAGCACCGTGCGCTCCAGCCCGACCATCCCGCCGACGAAGGCGTTGATCAGAACGAGCAGACTGAACTGTCCGAGGTTCGCCCCGAGCCCGAGAGCTAATGGGACGTGCACAGGAATACTCCGCGCAGTCATGGGTTATACGCGCCCCTCATTAGCGCGCAGAATTGATTCCATCTGTGCGGGTCTCGGTGGCATGCCGGTCGTCATCTTTTCGATGAACGCAATGCGGTCTAGGTTGAGAACGGGATTCCACCGCTTCTCGAAGACGAGGGTGGACATGGGCTTACCGCTGAATAACTTTGACCGTTACGTTTCCCAGGACCAGCTCCTGAGCGTCAGTCAAGGGAGTGAAAGCGAAACTAACGTCCGCTGAAGTGTGGAGGCAGTATGGCGCGCCGGTTCGCTCGGAGAGGCTTCGACCGCTAGACCGGTGGTCCGCCTGGATATGGGTGTCAATGACATACTTGATCTCGATGCCCTTCGCCTTGGCGAACTCGGCATAGGCTTGAACGTCTCGCTCTTGTGGGTCCACGACCGCAGCCCCGGGGCTTTGCCCGCTCAACCGAAGACGTAAGCGGCACAGCCGGTGTCGTGATAGAGAAATTGCTTGAAGATCATCGCGGTCATCCTCGATCAAATCTATAAAGGCAGAGCGGACATTTCATGGCCGCTCTGCTGAATGGAACTATTCGCCCTTCTTTCGTGGATCGTCCGATGGATTGACGTAGTTGATCTCCCACGGCCCCTCGCCATGAAGTTGAATGACGGTCTCTTCCGATGCCCATGCGAAATGTTTCATCTGGGGTGGAAGAAAGCCGAAAGTTCCCACCGGCATGGCATTGCCCTTCGACTGGTCGAACTTTTCTCCCATGCCAAGATTGAATTTGCCGGAGATGACTGTGACGTGTTCCACCTTCGAGTGCCAGTGGGGCGGAATCTTGTAACCAGCAGGCATCGAGAGTCGCATCGTATAAAGTCCGGAATTGAATGGATTTCCCTCCAGCACAGCGAGCTTCGCCCCTGCGGGAAGCGCGTTGGGCGCATCCATCCATTTGATGTCCCCGGGTGTGAAGAGTCCATGATCGGCGGTTTTTGTTGCCTCTTGACTAAGTCCTGCGCCAATCATGGCGATCAGCACTGTTGCTACGATAAGAATTTGCTTCATGCTTTCAATCTTTCTCCTTGCGGAATTAGTGGGTCATCATTTTCGAGAACCGACTGGGGAGTAAACGCCAATAATAAGAGGAGTCCGATTATTGAGGAAATGAATTGATCTAATCATAACAATAGTTGTTTACTATCGTGACTTGTATGGACATTCGTGATCTCCAGGTCTTTCTCGCCGTCAGTACGCGACTAAATTTTACGCGAGCGGGCGAGGACGTTCATTTGAGCCAGCCGAGCGTCTCGGTGCGCATCCGCCTGCTTGAGGAAGAACTCGGAGTGAAGCTGTTCGAGCAGTTGGGGAAGAGGGTGGCACTCACCGAGGCCGGTCAACTTCTTGTTCCGTATGCTACTCGCGTCATCGCAGCAATGAGCGATGCCCGCGATGTGATAGAGGGACTGCAGGGCCTGGAACGCGGAGCGCTAAGAATTGGGGCTAGCACGACGCCGGGCATGTACGTGATTCCGAGGACTATCGCTCACTTCAAACGGCGCTACGCGAAAATAGAAGTTCGTCTCGCCGTCAAAGACACTCGGCAGATTGAAGAAGGAGTAATCCGAAACGAATTTGATTTCGGCTTTGTAGGCGGACATTTAGCCGGAGACGAAGTAGACGTAGTGCCGTGGATCACTGACCGGATAATCCTCATTGCACCTCTCGGCCACCGTCTTGGCGGCAAGCGGATCGTCAAGCCGCAGGATCTTGCCAACGAGAAATTCATCTGTCGCGAGCAAGGCTCAGCGACCGGAGCCGTAGTTGCTACCCATCTGCGAAAATGCCATATCGAGGTAGAGGCTGTCATGGAGATGGCCAATCCCGAATCAGTTAAGAAAGCCGTACAGAATGGGCTCGGCCTTGCCTTTATTTCTGCGTTCGCGGTAGAAACCGAGTTGAAAGCGAAGACTCTGGTTGCCTTAACGATACGAAACCTTGAAATCCGTCGCGAGCTGAAGATTGTCTATCGTAAAGACAAGCATCTTAGCCAAGCCGCGAAAGCGTTTCTCGACGCGTCACAGCGGCAAATCCCTACATCCACTTAGGGCCAATTATTGAAACAATAAAGGACGACTTCAAACGTCCTCTGCCAGAAAGATCCCTCAATACCAAAGAGTTAAATAAGGCTGCGGCTGCGGCCCGCCCGCCGAAATCTACTTTGCGAACTGTGGTCAATCGCGATCTACCGAGCGCCGACGTTGCGAGCTCCCCCCATAAGGTCCAAGCTCTCGATATTCCTTTCCTTTGAATTAGGTCTTTCACCATTCAAATACGAGCAACGAAACTGCCTGCCGCGCTAGCATCAACCGCAGCTGAGCCGCAGCATACTTCACCTGGGCCATCTCAGGTGTGTGACTCGCAGCGAGTTGGCCGGCCTTTTCGAGTTGCGCATATTGTTGCGGCGACGGATTCTGCGGCGACCCCATTTTCTGCCAGGCGGCGAAAGAATTGCTGTGATCGGCGTCAATTCTAAACTGTTGTACTCGTGCTTTACCTGACCGCAAGGGCAAATTGTTAAGTCTCAGGTCCACCGCAGCATCAAGGCCCGAAACATCGTCGTCGTGGTAATGCCAGATGAGAACATAAAGTCTATTTTTGTCGAGGCTCGCCAAAGCCGCTACGTCAGCACGGGTGCGAACCCCTTCCTTCACGATAGTCTCAAGCGGTACCGTCCCATCGCTTTCAACCGCGAGCCGTTGTCCCTTCATTTTGCTGAACATGCGGAAGACGTTCAGCACAGGCAGATCGAGACCATGGCTCGCCAGGGCACGGAAGCCTGCGAAGTAAGGTTGATCTTCAAACTCAAAGGCCCATGTCAGGGCGCCCTCGAGATTAACTCCGTGCTTATCCGCCAACTCGTATTCACGAGCGAACGAGGCGGCAGTGTAACTGGAATACATCGTGCCGTTGCGGTAACCCAGTTGTGGGCCCTGGCAGGCGGCGCAGCCATCGGGATCGGACTCGCCGATGATGATGGGCTTGTTCTTTAGGTCCGGATACGAGGCGATAATGCGAAAGCCCTCGTCAATACCACGAAGTTGATTGGCGATGCCCATTTGCACATGGCCATCAACAAATTTTGGAGATCCTTTGGCGTGGAACGAGATGAAATCTAACGGCGTGCCTGCCCCTCCGTTCGCGTAGTTAGTTCCACGCAGATTGTGTTCAATGAAGTCACGCATAAACTGACCGCCGTTCCCCGCTGTGTCAGGACCGCCTACTCGCGCGCCCGGTAGCGCGCGTCGAACCGCATCAATCGCGTAGTCGTGCAGCTTACGGAATCCTTCCGGCGTGCCGCGCCAGTAGCCGATGTTCGACTCGTTCCAGACCTCCCAATACCAGGTCTCAACCTCGGCACGCCCATATCGCTCGACACAGTGCCTCGTCCATTGATAGACCAGCTCACCCCACTTCTTGTAATCACTGGGCGGATATGCCCAGCCAGTAAAGATCTCGTCATACTTCGCGGTCGGTGTCCAATGATGTTGATACGGCTCGGGTTTGCTGGAGAGTGCTTTTGGCATAAAGCCAATTTGCACGTAAGGTTTTACACCACGCCTCAAGTATGTATCGAAGATACGATCGAGAATGGACCAGTCGTAAACTGGATTGCCTTGTGCGTCTTCGCTGTAAGCGTTGGTGCTGCCCCATTTCAAAGCGGGCGTACCATCGCCAGTTGTCAGCAAGTTGTGCGTGCGAAAATAGATCGCCTTTGGGCGCAGTTGGCCCAGTTCCGCGAGGAGTTTCTTGCCGTCTTTCATGTAGGCGTAGTTTGGCTCGTCTGCACCAAAGAAGCGCCAGATGGGGCGCAACTCGCCCTTCTTACGAGAAGCGTCGACGCTGATGGCGACGGGGAACGCAGTCGCGCGAGGAATGACCGCCGGTTTCAGGTTCTGGGCCGGCGCGGACAAATCTCCTGACTGCGACCCGACAACGGCAAACAACATCGCAATACTAACAACTACTGATGTGGCTTTCATTGAAGATCTCAGTCCGTGCAATCCGGGTTAATCCGCGGCTAAGACTTCGTACGCCGCCTGCGCCCGAGCATGGCCCCCGCCAAGCCGGTACTGAGCAGCACCATGGTGGCCGGTTCGGGCACGACGACCGCTTGAAACGCTGCCGCATTGCTCACTTGGCTTAAAGCTGTCGGGCTGCTGCCGCCCAGGATTATGAAGAACCCATTGTAGATACCGGTTGCCGCATTGGGATTGATGGTCACCGTGAACAGGACGCCGGTGTAGGTTTCGCCAGGATTCATGAAAAACGGCGCGTTAAGAATGAAGGGAGCATCATCGAGCGTGAACGGTCCTCCCAAGCTCAAGGAATCTCCATTCAAATACACCACACCGCTGTTTGAGTTTGGCGCCGTAATCGTGCCTGTGAAAGAGAGAATATTGCTAGGGACACCACTCATCGGGGAGACCAGGCTGAGGTTCAGTGCGTCCGCGCGAGCATCGGATACTGACAGCAGCATGGCCGTGGTCAATAGCATCAGAGTAAGCAAGAGTTTCATTTTTCGGTTCCTCTCTTTTTTCCTTTCCTTTTGCGTTAAGGCAATATCGCGCGGATACTTCCCGCAAAAGTCCCGCCCGAATAAGTTCCCGTGTATCTTTCGACCACGCCAGCCCCCGAGTTACCAGCACTCGCCGGAAAAGTCATCGTCGTGGTCACAAAAGCGCCGGCAGGGATGTTGACCAGAGGTTGTGGGCTCGGAGCGCCAACTGACGGACCGAGCCTGCCGGATGTCAACCAGACGTTCTGCGCCGTACCAGTACCATTGTTGGTAACCTTGACGGTGGCTTGATAACTCCCATCACCGAGCTTCTGCAGCGTTGCTGTGGTGATCAGTTGAATAGTTCCTCCATCAGGAACCAGAACGAGGGCGTTTAGATAAAGCTCCAGGTTTGAGTAACCACTGCCCGTGATCGCTTGGCCGTCAGCGGGATCACTGGGATTCAAACCGTGCTCAGTTTCCCATTGGTCGGGCATGCCGTCCTGGTCCGTGTCAACCGGCGGATTTGACGAGTTGAGCATGGGCCAACCGCCCACCTGGTTCTGCGAGTCGATCTGATGGCCGCCCTCATTTTGCACTTCGGAAATAATGCGTGTGTCCACAGCGTCGCGCACCAGGCGTTGTCCGGCGAGATTTAGCACACGCCCGTAAGCGGTGGGTGCGTCATCGGTTTCGACTTGTTGGAAACTGAAGCGGCCCGGCTGTTGTTTAGTGTAAGAGCCTATGAACATAGCCCACTGCGTGTCTGCACCATCGTGAGCCCCGTTCAGATTGCTATCGATAAAGTTATTCGACTGGTAGATAAGCGTATTCGTGCTGGCTCCGTTGAAGGCTCGATTTCGCTTGGACGATGGAGTGGAAGGTCCGGCAACGAGATAATTACCCACGTAGTTCAGCCGCGGCGTGCCTTCCGATGCCTCACCGCTATAACCAGCCTCGCTACCCCAGTCGTAGACTATATTGTTGACGAAATCGAGACCGATATTATCGCCGAGCCGAGGATTGCGACTGTCGTGATGCGCGTAGAGATTGTGGTGATACGTCACCAGACCATCTCCGTACCGAATCAATGATCCGTATCCATGTGCGCCTTTTACATGACAAGAGTTTTTCATGCTCTCGGTAATGAATGACCACTGAATCGTGACCAGACTCGATTCGGTTACCGATAACGTCTCGTCAACGCTCCAGGAGGCTGAAACGTGGTCGGCGATGACGTTGGTGGAGCGGTCAACAGTAAAGCCGTCATCCTGATAGTTGGGACAGTTGATATCACCGACGCGGAAACGCATGTAACGCACGATGACATCGTGCGTGTCGGTGATTGCTGTGGTCCATCCGGCGACGGTTATACCATCTCCGGGCGCGGTCTGGCCGGCCAAAGTCAGGAACGGTTTGTTGATGCTCAGTTTTGATTGCAAATAGATCGTGCCTGAGAGATCAAAGATGATGGTGCGCGGTCCTGATGCGGTTTGAATACCGTAACGAAGACTGCCTGCGCCGGCGTCGTTCAAGTTGGTGACGTGATAGACATCACCAGCGCGCCCTCCAGCAGTGAATGCGCCGCTTCCTTCAGCTCCGGGGAAGGCTCTAAGCGGAGCCGTGCCGGGCGCGTAGATCGTTAGGGTGGCGGAAGTGCCACCCTGATAGTTAGGATCGTTGATAGTTGCGACGACAGTGTATTGACCCACCTCAGTAGGCGGCGTCGTTGAGCCGTTGTAGGTAACGGTAAGCGCTGTACCCGGAGGTGTGACGGTCACACTAACCGCTTTGGGCGAGCCGTCGTAGGTTTGGTACAGCTTGCCGAGAGTAATCAGCGCGGATACAGGGTTGATGACGAGAGTGCCGGATGTAGCGCCCTGGTAGACCGCGTCCTGAACTGTTGCCACAACATTATAGCTGCCTAGCGCTGTCGGCGTCGCCGTGCTGCCGTTGTATGTAAGAATGACATTGAGTCCTGCCGGGTCGGTAACCACGGAGGGTGAGATGGGCAAGCCGGTATAAGTCTGGCTCAAGTTGCTGAGGGTAACCGCGGCAGTAAGCTTGGTTGAAGGCGCCCAGCCGCCGAGCACGAACGAGGGGTCGCTCCACTGCGCGGCTTCAGTGACCGTCAGTTGCCGCGAAAAGGGAGCGCGCAGACTAACATCGAGCGGCGCCCCATTAAGATCAGTGCTGTTGTATTCCCAGAACTGAACATCAGGAGCCATTGTGGCATTGTTAAGCAACCAGCCTGCGGGAATTACTTGTGGGCCTATCGCACAGTTGATGTAGATTACCTGGCTGAAAGGAAATACGTTCGGGTCGATGCGCGAGAGGTAAGCACCCGTGACGCCCGGTCCACCAGTTAAGCGGCAGTTTACAAACACATTGCCATTCTTTCCCTGCACATTTCGTATCTGTGTGTAGTAGCCGCCGGAGGTGAGCATTTTCAACTCGCAGTTTTGAAAGAATACTGCCCCCGTGCCCCACATAAAGTCGACATCGCCCTCGATGTAGCTGTCGGTGACGAACCCGCCCATATTGTTGGTACCCGTGCTTTGCAGTAGGAGAGTGTCCTGAAAACTCTTCAGATTGACGCGGTTCAGCACGATCCGCAGAGCATTCCCACGAAAAGCTTCCGCCTGCGAGCCACCCTTCGGCGTTGTGTTGATGAGCGTAATGTTTTCCAGCGTGAAGTCCGAGCCGTCGACGCCGAACATTGCGCGGGTAGTCGTGGAGGTAGGATTCAAGACGGCATTGTTTGCATACTGGATAATTGTTTGCACGCGATCTTCGCCGCGCACAGTAACGAACGGTTTGTTCGAGCCGATGTAGACAATTTCCGTGTAGGTGCCATTGCGAACGGTGATAACCGTCCGATTGCCGTTAGCAGCAGGAATGAAATCGACAGCGCCCTGAACGGTGCAGAAGTCTCCCGTGCCGTCAGCAGCAACAGTTAGCGCGTTGCTGCCCGCAGCAGGGCCGGCAGACCTGGTTGAGAATTGCCAGGTGTTTGCGTCGGAGAGGCCAACGAATGGCGCTCCGCTGGAGTCAGTTATCACGCCGGGCTCGATCGTAACGTAGTAGCTCCGGTCGTAACTGAGTTTCTGGTGCAAATAGATAGAGGCAGTGTTGCCACTCACTATAATCGGGTAGTAATTAAAGGATACGGTACCATTCAAGCGTGATTGAGTGGCGAGGCTCATGTTGATTGTGTCGACTAGTGTGCCGTCGTCCTGGTGAACGACGAGTCGCCCGCTATTGCCGACCTGCGGCTGCTGATTGAAGGTGATGCGCAAAGGCGTGTCTACGCAAAGATCAGTAGCGCCACTTCCTGGAGCAAAGTTCGTTATCGCCATTGCCGAGACGACAAGGAGTTTGGCTGGTGAGCTTGTGACGCTGCCGCTGGAGTTGCTCACTACTACCGTGTAGGTTGCGGAATTGCTGATCTGCGCATTGCCGAAATTGAGTGCTGCTCCCGTCGCTCCCGGAATCAGCGTGCCATTCTTAAACCACTGGTAAAACAGATTGTCGCCCGTGGCTGCCACGAAGAGGCTCGCTGGGCTTCCGACCGTGACGGTCGTGTCGGCCGGTTGCGTGGTGATATTGGGCGGCGGCGGCACCGGATCCGTGCTGACGTTGAGAGTTACAGGATTGCTGGGAGTACTACCGGAGGGGTTACTCACGACGGCGACATAACTACCGGCGTCATCGAGCTGGACATTGGTTAAATTTAGCGTCGGCGTTATTGCCGAGGGGTTTACGGCTGCGGGGATCGAAACGTTGTCTTTCTTCCACTGATAAGACAACTGGTTGCCGCTTGCTCCGACAGACATGGTGACGTTGCTGCCAACCTGCACGGTCAGGTTAGACGGCTGCGGCTGGCTTGTGATAACGGGTGTTGCCGGCGTGTAGTCGATTAGCCAGTTCGTAAACTTGATCTTTTGCGCGAAACTGTTGTTGGCGATGCGGAAACCAAAATAGTCGAAAGCGGTGTTGGGAGACTGGCTCGATTCGACAGAAGAGAAGTTAAGATTGGCGAGCGTGCCGCCGATAACCGAAACCGAAATCCGCGTGTCAGTGGCTGTGAGCCGCTCGATAGAATATGAGAGCGTGTACAGCGTTTCACTCGCCAGGGTTTGTCTTACTGTAGCGCCAGTGCCCGGTATGGCGGTAAAGTCGGCGATTGTATTGAACGGGTTGTTGCTGCTGAGGGTCGTTCGACGGTAGATCGTGAAAGGAGCGCCGCTGCCACTCGGCACAAACTGCAAGGCATAACCGGGATCGCCGCTAAAAGTCGCATCGTTCATCCCGCCGGTAAGATTGTTGGCATTGCGCGTACCCAGCGAATTCAAAACCCCAAAGCGTATGTCCTGTCCGCCGGCGGTAAAGCCTGTGAAGGAAAACGTTCCTGAGACGGTCAGCTTATCGCCCAGGTTGAGATTCACTGGTGCGCCCGAGTTGGTAAAGAAAGCCCAAAAGGCATCAGCACTCGTGGTGTTCGTGAGATCGAATGTAACCGATCCCACCGCGTCCGTGCGAATGGTCGTGGATCGGCCGTTGAAGTGCCTGAGTGAGTTATTCGCCAAGTCTTGATTCTGACTATTCCCATCGGCGAAGGTGTCATTGACGATTGAGGCGGCGAGCGCTACGAAGGGTAAGGCCAATGAAACAACCACCGTGAGCAACAGTAGTACTGTTCTGGCTCTGTCATTATTGTTTTTCATTTTCTTCCTCGCTATCTCAGTCTGGTAGTGGCTCAAAACATCAGGACGACAGGATTCTTCATGCATAAGAAACTCGGACCGTTCGGAGATAGTGATACGTGGTCCAACCGCATTTGCTTGATTGCCGAAAAGCGCTAACCAGAAGATCACCAGGCATTCTAGTTAACCGCTTAACCTTGCGGACTGGAAACAGATGTAATTGAAGTCCGCAGCGATGTATTAATACTTGAGTGGGGCGAATCCTAACACAGACTTGCCTGAAAATGCTTCATAAAACGGCGTAATCTGTCTAATCTGTGGATTGTCAGAACTACCTCGTCAGGGGGAAAGTCCGAAGTGCCCCGCAGGTAGGCGGCCTGCATCAAGGTTATCTGAGAGTGGCGCAGAGTGATTGGTCGAACCTTTGGTCTCAGTAGACGGATCGAAGGC
>WNGF01008292.1_pt1 | contig 12275 bp, 14 predicted proteins | sample 5400641 | NCBI WGS metagenome assembly WNGF01 (sample SAMN13153371, study PRJNA577476) | soil metagenome | isolation source: 80 cm soil or saprolite under grassland replicate 2 | place: USA:California | collected 2016-06-15
AGACCGCCTCGTCGCGCATGATGCGGCCGCGCGGCAGGTCGCGCTGCTGCGCCGCGGTCTCGCGCCAGGCCGCCAGTGCGCGCAACACGCCGAGAAAGCGCTGGTCGGCGCGGCCGCGCAGGCGAAACCGCCGCCACGCCTCGGCCGGCTCGCTGCGGTAGATCGCCGGATCGACCAGATCGGACATCTCCTCGGCGAACCAGCCGGCGCGGCCGTTTTCCGCCAACACCTGCTGCAAGCGGTCATAGACCGTCCGCAGATGGATGACATCGGCGAGCGCATAATGGATCTGCCGTTCGGTCAATGGCCGATGCGCCCAGTCGGTAAAGCGCGACGCCTTGTCCAGGGTCGCGCCGGCCAGCCGTTTGACCAGCGTTTCATAGCTGACCGCATCGCCAAAGCCGCACACCATCGCGGCCACCTGGGTGTCGAACACCGGGTGCGGCACATCGCCGGACAGGTGAAAGAAGATCTCGAGGTCCTGGCGCGCCGCGTGAAACACCTTGAGGGTCGCGGGGTCGGAGATCAGCGCCAGGAGCGGCGCCAGATCGATCCCCTCGGCCAGCGCGTCGATCGCCACCGCCTCCTCGGGCCCGGCCACCTGCACGACGCAGAGGATCGGCCAGTAGGTCCGCTCGCGCATGAACTCGGTGTCGACGGCGACGAATTGCGCACCCTTCTGCCGGGCGCAGAAGGCGGCGAGCGCATCGCTGTCGATGATCAGGTCCATCACCGAGGGCTATAGCATTGAAACGGTAGGTGCCGAAACGTGGTACGGCATCGAGGGCGTGATCACCCCGGCAGCAGTGCCTGCGCCTCCTCCCACAGCCGGCGCACAATCTCGCCGGCCGGTTCGGGCCGCGCCAAGGCCGCGGCCTGGCCGGCCCAGGCCTGCATCCGTTGTACATCGCCAGACCGCGCCGCGGCCTCGCGCATCGGCGTGGTCAGGCCGCGCTGTACCGGGTAGGGGGCCGGTGGCGGCGCCTCCGGGGTGGCGGCGGCACGCGCATAATCGGTTGCAACCGAGCGCCCGAGACGGCCGGAGAAGGCACGGGTCGGCATCGTCGCCTCGGGCTCCAGTTCGGTCAGGGCCGCGGCCCAGGCCGGGTGCACTTGTGCCCCGGCCTCGGGGGAACGCAGGAAGGCGGTGCCGACCTGCACCGCGCTGGCCCCCAGGATCAGCGCCGCGGCGACGCCGCGGCCGTCGCCGATGCCGCCGGTCGCGATGATCGGCACGAACAGCTTGTCGGCGAGGCGCGGCAGCAGAGCAAACAGGCCGACGGTCTGCTGCTCGGCCATCGCCGCATCGAAGGCGCCGCGGTGACCGCCGGCCTCGAACCCCTGTGCGGCCACGGCGTCGGCCCCGGCCGCCTCGGCCGCCCGCGCCTCGGCCAAGGTCGTGGCGCAGGCGAACCAGGCGATGCCGCGCGCCTTCAATTGGGCAACGAATTTGTCCGGGAACAGCCCCATGATCGTCGACACGACGCGCGGCGCGGCGGCGAGCAGCGCATCACATTGCGCCTCGAAATCAAGCGGCTTGGCGTCGCCCGCCCCGGCGGGCACCGGCGGCCCCCATTGGCCCAGAAACTCCCGCACCTGCCGCTCGTGGTCGGCGTCGCGCGCCGGCGGCGGGTCCGGAACCCACAGATTGATCTGAAAGCTGCCGTTGCTCTGGCCGCGAAACTGCGACGCCCAGGCCGCGATGCCGTCGGGCGATGTCATCAGCGCACCGAGCCCGCCCATGCCGCCGGCGTTGGCGACCGCCGCGGCGAGCCCGACCGGGCAGGCGCCGGCCATCGGCGCTTGCAGGATCGGCACGCGCAGCCCGAACCGTCGGCAGAAGGCTTCGGCGCGCGCCAAGGGCGTGTTCTCTGGCATGCTTCATCCCTCTCAATCGGCCCAATGCTCAGCGGCGCGGCTGCGGTTATGATGGCGCCGACATCGCCCGGAGCTCCGCCTCATGTTCGCCCGCCTCTTCTGCGCCGCCGCGCTGATCGCCGCCGCCTTCCCCGCCTTCGGCCAGGGCACGAAATGGCCCAACTACCAGGAGGCCGACTTCATCGTCAAAGACTACGGGTTCCGAAGCGGCGAAAGCCTGCCCGAGCTGAAGCTGCATTATCGCACGCTGGGCACGGCGAAGCGCGACGCGACGGGGGTTATCGTCAATGCCGTGCTGCTGTTGCAGGGCAACACCGGCACCGGCGCCAACTGGCTGCGCCCGAGCCTCGCCGACGAATTGTTCGCGGCGGGACAGCCGCTCGATTCGGCGCAATATCTGATCATCATGCCGGACGCGCTCGGGCGCGGCGGATCGAGCAAGCCATCCGACGGGCTGCGCGCCAAATTTCCGCATTACCGCTACCATGACATGGTCGATCTCTATCACCGTCTGGTCGCCGACGGGCTCGCCATCAAGCATCTGCGCCTCGTGATTGGCAGCTCGCTTGGCTGCATGCATAGTTGGATGTGGGCGGAAATGTACCCCGCCATGATGGACGCGATGGTCGGTTTGTCGTGCCAACCAGTCCAGATCAGCGGTCGCAATTGGATCCTGCGCCGCGCCGCGATCGAGGCGATCCGCCACGACCCCGATTACAAGGACGGCAATTACGACAAGCCGCCCGCACGATACATCTATAGCGCCGCCGGCCAATCTTTCTTAACCGACAGCCCGGCCCGCATCCAGGAGATAGCGCCGACCCGTGCCGCCGCCGACGCGCTCTACGAGAAGCGGCTGGCCGAGGAGCGGCGCGACGCCAACGATCAGCTCTACGCGATCGAAGCGATCATCGACTACAACCCCGAGCCGGAGCTCGACAAGATCACGGCCAAGGTATTGCTGATCAACGATGCCGAAGACACCGCCGACCCGCCGACCTTGGGCACCGTCGAACGGGCGATGAAGCAGGTCAAGGACGGGCGCTATGTGCTGGTCCCGCCGGGCGCCGACACCCACGGTCATTTCACCCATCTCTACGCTGCGGTGTGGAAGCCCTATCTTGCGGAATTCCTGCAATCGCTCGGCCCGACCAAGGCAGCCGCAAAATGACCGAAGCCATGAACTTCACCGCCAGCGACGGGCTGTCGCTAGCCTATTACGTCGACGACTTCACCGACCCGTGGAAGCCGTCGCCGACCCTCCTTTTGCTGCACGCCGCGATGGGCAGCGCGCGGCGCTATTTCGCCTGGGTGCCGCATCTGGCGCGTGACTGGCGGGTAGTCCGGCTCGATCTGCGTGGCCATGGCCGCTCGCAGGTGCCGCCGCCGGAGCAGCCGCTGATTCTCGACCGCCTTGTCATCGACGTCGTCGAATTGCTCGATCATCTCGGGGTTGCCGAGGCGCACATCGTCGGCAATTCGGCCGGCGGCTATCTCGGCCAGCAATTGGCGATGACCCGGCCCGCGCGGGTCAGGAGCCTCTGCCTGTTCGGCTCGACCCCGGGGCTCAAGAACAGCCAGGCGCCGAGCTGGATCCCGCAGATCCAGGCGAAGGGGCTGCGCCCGTTCCTCGCCGAGACGATCCGAGACCGGCTGCCGGCCGACGCCGATCCGGGCCTCGTCACCTGGTTTCTCGACGAGGCCGGCAGGAACGACCCGGCCTATATCGGCAAGTTCGTCCTCTTGATGGCGAGCTACGACTGGAGCGACCAGGTGCGGCGCATCCGATGCCCGACCCTCGTCGTCATGCCGGGCGGCGAGACGGTCGGCTCGATCAGCAATTACGAACCGTTCCGCAAGTTGCCGGACGTTGAGATGCGGGTCTATGACGGGCTGCCGCACAACATCTGCGACGCGGTCCCCGACCGCTGCGCCGAGGACGTCCACGATTTCCTGCGCCGCCGCTTCGGCGCGGGGTGAGCTATTCGGCCGCTCGTCCGCGCCCCGCCCGCATCGCGCTTGCAGGTTTGAGCCGCCCTCCGGATCGAGTCGGCGTTTTGGCGCTGAGCTCGATGTGCATGGCGTCCGGAGCGAGGTCGGCACCGTTTGGCCAGCAGACGGCGCCATATTCATCGATAGTGACCTGGCGGAACATTGCCTCGTCGGGCAGCGGCTCGAACACTTCCCCGACGAGTTCACCAGACAGGTCGATCGTGCCCTTGACGCCGTCATCAAATTCGACGCGAAGGCGGTAGTTCGGCAACGGTTCGACCCTGACGACACGGTTCAGCATCAACATCACTCCAGCGGCTTGATAGCATCAAGCATGCGGTGTTGTTCGGCCCTGGCCCAATTCTCCCGCAACTCCTGCTGATGCAATTCCGCCCAATCGAGCACCAAGCCGAGAGCACGGCGCGGCAGATGTCCAGAGATGATATCGAGCTTTTCGATGTCAATCTTGGCTTCGTGTTCCTTATAAACCGCGTGGAAGTGAGGCGGGGCGTGGTCTCTATAATATAAGCGAATGGTGATGCCGAAATATAAGCGAATGGTGATGCCGAAAAATTGGCTGATGGTTGGCATCAGTAAACGGTCGTCACCGCAGAAATCGTTACATCCGTGGACAGCTCGGTCCCAGCCGGCTCGAGCAATCCGGGCTCGTCGTTCTTGACATTGCCGACCGCCGGCCCGACCGGATAGACGCGCAGCCACGCCTCGGGGCAGGCCTGCAGCAGCGCCAGCAATTGCTCCGGCGTCGCCTCGTCTTCGCCGAGCCACAGCGGCCAGACCTCCGGCGGCAGGATCACCGGCATGCGCTCATGGATCGGCCGGCACAGCGAGTTGGCCGGGCCGGTGACGATGGTAAAGCTGCGCAGGATGCTGCCGTCGGCCGGGTTGCGCCAACGCTCCCACAGCCCGGCGAAGGCAAAGATGCCCTGCCGCGGCGCTACCGCATAGGGCACCGGTTTGCCGACGGGAATTTTGCGCCACTCGTAGAAGGCATCGGCCGGCACCAGGCAGCGCCGCTGCTCGAAGGCTTCGCGGAAGATCTTGTTGGTCGCGACGGTCTCGCTGCGCGCGTTGATGCATTTCGGACCGAAGGACGGATCCTTGACCCACAGCGGCACCAGCCCCCAACGCAACAGATCGAGCGAGCGCTGCCGCGTCTGCGGGTTGAAGCGGACGACGGCGAGGCTGTCGGTCGGCGCGGCGTTGTAGCGGGGCGGCGCGTTCGGCACCGTATTCGGGGTCTCGAACAGCACCCGGATCTCGCCGAGCGGCGTCTTCTGGACAAACCGGCCGCACATATTCGCCGGGTACTTACAGACCGGGCGGGCGCCGTTCGTGCCAATCGGTCGTCTGCTGGTAGGCCCAGCCGATCCGCAGCGCCGTCGCCTCGTCATACGGGCGGCAGATGATCTGTAGCGACAATGGCAAGCCGTTCCGGGTGAAGCCGTCGGGCACCGCCAGCGCGCATAATTCCAAGAGATTGACGAGACGGGTGAAATGCGCAGGGGTCGTCGTCTGGTCGACCGAGTCGATCGGGATCGGCGGGGTCTGCGTCGTCGGTGTCAACAGCGCATCGACCCCGTCGAGCGCCGCCAGGAATGCGCGCTTCATCGCGTCGCGCTCGGCGAGTGCGGCGAGATAGTCCGGCGCGCTGATGCCGCGGCCGGGCTGGATGCGCGGGCGCACCGCCGGGTCGATCGGCAATGCCGGGTCGTCGACCAGATGGCCGACGAGCTGGTAGGCCTCGGAGGCGATGATCCGGCCGGTCGCCATGGTTGCATCGGCAAAGCGGCAGGGCAGCGCGATGTCGACGATCTCCGCCCCCTGTCGCGCCAGCTGGTCGAGCGCCCCGTCATAGGCGGCGAGCATCTCGGCGGTGCAGCCGTCGCGCTCGGCCTCTGGCATGCGCGCGAGGCGCAATCCGCGGATGCCGCGCCTGATCCCTGCCATCGGGTCGTTGGGCGGCGGCGCTGCCAAGGTGCGCGGGTCGAGCGGATCGGGCCCCTGCATGACGCTGTAAAGCAGGGCGGCGTCCTCGACCGAGCGAGCGAGGGGGCCCGGCGTGTCGAGCGAGGGTGCGAGCGGCAGGATGCCGTAAGTGCTGACCCGGCCGATCGTCGTCTTGAGGCCGGAGAGGCCGCACCACGAGGCGGGCAGGCGCACCGAGCCGCCGGTATCGGTGCCGATCGCCCAGGGCGCCATGCCGGCGGCGACCGCCACTCCGGAGCCGCTGCTCGACCCGCCCGGGGTGCGCGCCACCTCCGGGTCCCACGGGTTCCACGGCGTGCCGAGATGCTGGTTGGTGCCCCAGCCGCCCATCGCGAACTCGACCGTATGGGTCTTGCCGATGACGATCATGCCGGCCGCGATCAGATGCCGCGCCAGGGTCGCGGTCGCAGGCGAGCGGCGCTCACGCCAGACCATGGAGCCGCCGGTGGTGACCCGCCCTTCGAGGTCGATCAGGTCTTTTAGCGCGATCGGCACGCCGTGCAATGGCCCGACCGTATGGCCCGAGCGGATCGCCTTGTCGGCGGCCTCGGCGGCGAGCCGCGCATCTTCGGCATAGAGGTCAATGAAGGCGTGCAGTTTCTGGTCATGGGCGGCGATGCGGGCGAGCAATCCCTCGACGACATCGACTGGCGACAGGCGTCGCGCGGCGATCTCGGCGGCGAGCCGGTGGGCCGGCAGGAAACTCGGGTCGGTATTGGTGGCAGGCATGGCAACCTTCATTCGGCGCGGCTCCGCGCCGAGAATACGCGTCCCAACTCTACCCGACCACCGGCGACGCCGGTTGATCGACAGTGATTCCTGTTAGCTTCGACAGGGCATTGATTGCTTCCGGATCGCAGACGCGCCTCAGGCTTTCAAATCGGTGATGCGCATGATGGCAACCGCCCGGCTCTCATTGAAGGCTGTCTCTTTCGTGCCCTTGTTGCAGGTCCAGGCGAAGTTCTTCTTGCCCGTGAAGCTCTTTCCATCCTGTTCGAGGCGCAATTCCCCTTCGAGGATATGGCAGACCATGGCATTCATCATCGGATCACCGGCCGGATTGCCCTTAGACCCCGGCTGTATGATCATGTCGCGCATCGATACCGTCTTGAAGCCGGGTATCAGCGACGGGCTCTCGCCGTAGGCGCGCACGACAACACCCGGCCACGGCGTCGTGTCCTTGCCGGCGAGGGCATCCGGGGCCTGTGCGGCTGCGGGCTTGACGATAGCCGCCGAAGCGGCGGCCAAGCCAAGCGCGAGCGCCGAGCGCCGAGCAACCTTTTTCATCGATTTCCTCCCATTCAGATAGATGTAGTTGGAACAGGCGGCCAATTTGGGCGCATTGGTACGTAGGCTGCCCTCGCGACAGGTAAAAGTCGAGAGTGAGCGGTGGCGTGGTTATTTCGGGTACAGGCGGCGATAGACGCCGGGCGAGCCGACGTCGTGCCGCATGAACGCGCGGACCCGGTTGCTCCAGGGATTGCTGTCGCGGGCTTTCGCCCATTCCGCGGTCTCCGACACCCCAGCATTCTCGAACTCGTAGAGCGTCAGGTATTTCGGCTGGCCGTCGATCGACACATAGCGGCGCGCGTCGATACAACCCGGGCATTTGAGATAGGGCGGGATGTAGGCGGTGTTGTACCAGTCGTTGAATTCCTCCTCGACCGTCGCCGGGATGTCGATCCGCCCCATCTGCAAGAACGGCGCCGGCTCGCGGGTCTGCTCGATCGGGTTGCTGTGCACCGGCAAGATCTGCCGGTAGCCATTGAGCAGGTAATTTCGGCCGATCGTGCCGCCGGAATATTGCACCCGCCGGGTCGAGGGCCGAAACCGCACGCCGTCGAGAAAGGCCGGGCTGCGCAATACCTCGGGCGCTTCCAGCTCATAGAGCGCGAGGTATTTCGGGCTGCCCTTCAGCGCCTGATAGCGGCCGGCGCTCAGGAAGCCGGGCACCGCGAGCAGGTGCGCGATGTGCTCCTCGTCGTACCAGCGGTGGTATTCGGCCTCGTATTGCGGGTCGATATCGGCCCACACCATCAACAAGCCGGTGCCGCGCGTCTTGGCCATGCCGCCCTCCCTGGTTCCCGGCCATTTAAGCACGCCTCAAGCGAGCGAGGCGAGGACGTGATGACACCCTCGCGCCAAAGCGCCCGCGAGGTTTACAATGGCGCGCTCGCAACATTTCGGCGCGTCGCCGGGCAAGCGAGCGATCGAGCCTGCGGTGACCGAGCGCGACACCAAACGCATCATCCGGCAATGGAACCGGGAAATCGAGGATGAGACCCGGCGTCTCGCCGAGCGCGCCAAGGATGAGGGTCGGTGGCGGCTGGTGGTGTGGGCCGGGCTATGGTTTCTGTGGCTCGGCGCCTTGCTCGGATTGATCGGCCTGATCCGGCCGCTGCACTGAGGCCCGATCCGAAGTTGAGGCGAGAGGAGTGGGCATGTATGCGGTGATCTTCGAGGTCGAGCCCGAACCCGGACGGCGCCAGGACTATCTCGAAATCGCCGCGCAGCTGCGTCCCGAACTCGAAAAGATCGACGGGTTCATCTCGGTCGAACGCTTCCAAAGCCTGACCCAGGAAGGCAAGATCCTGTCCCTGTCCTTCTGGCGCGACGAAGCCGCAGTGGCGCGCTGGCGCCGCCATGAGCAGCATCGCCAAGCCCAGCGCGCCGGCCGCACCGGCATCTTCCACGACTACCGGCTGCGCGTCGCCCAGATCGTGCGCGACTACCGCATGGACGACCGTGCCGAGGCCCCGCAGCCGCCGCCGGAAACTCAGCCGTAAAACTATTGGCCTGTGGTCAGTCTTATTCCCAGTTGATCTTGGGCGCCGGGCCGAGCTTCGCCGGCCCGAGGAACATTTCGCCGTTCTGGATCGTGAAGGAGGTGGCGATTTGCGGCCGGCCTTCGGGTCCGGCTTTCGCGAGCATCGCCAGCGCGACCCGCGCCAGGCGCGCGTCGCCCGGCCGCATCCGCCCTGCCGTGACCAGCGCCGCCATCAAGTCCTCATAGCCCTCGACGGCTCCGGAAAACCCGCCGATCGGCTGGAGATCGCGATCGAGCGCGACGGTGCCCGACCCGGTGATCGCGATCCTGCCCCAGCGCAAGAGGAGCCGGTCGAGTTCTACGGTGCCGCCGGAGTCGCGCCAGGCGGCCGCCGCCTGGCGCGGCGCCGCCGCCGGAATGGGCCCTTTCACGTCGATCGCGAAGGCGATCTCGTCAACCGGGTTGTGGAAGGGCGCCGGCACCTGCGGTACGTCCACCCCATGCAGGTCGGCGGCGAGCGCGACATAGCGCTCGGTGTGCGTCTCGGGCGGGTGCGGCGGCAGGATCAGCCAGAAATCGGCCCGTCGAGCGCCGATTTGCTGGTCCGTTTCGGCGCGGGGATCGTCGAGACCGAGCCAGATCGTGGCGCCGCCCTCGCTTGCCGCAACCATCGCGCCGCTCGCTGCCCGCGCCGTCAGCCTCGCGACCGGTTGGGCGACCGGACCCGCCGCGGCGCTCAGCCCACCCGGCGCGGTTAGTCGCCAAGCGCGGAAGTTCCACGGCCGCGTGCTGCCGGACAGCAGCGGTGCGTGAAGCTCGACCGGCGGGGTGCTCGCGTCGTCGCGCAGCGCCACCTCACTCAGCTCGATATGGAAGGTCAGGGGAAAGCCGCCGACCCGCAGCGCGCGCCACGACACCTCGAGCTTCTGCGCCCCCGCCGACTGCGCCCATTCGGTCAGGCCTTCCTCCAGCTTGCCGGCGATAACAAACCAGAACGCTATGTAGGCGCCGCATACGACAAGCAGCAGCAGGACGGCGATGACGAGGCCGAGACGCGTCCGACGGCGCATGCCAGGGTTATAGCGTGCGTCGTCCAACCCTGCGTAAAATTCCCCGCCTGATCGGGAGGATGCCATGAAGAAGGTCGAGATCACCGCCTATGGCGTGCCGGAACAGGTCGCGCATTGTGTCGATACGCCGGATGTCGGGTCTCCCGGCCCGGGCGAGATCGTCTTCGATGTGCTGGCGTTTCCGATCAACCCGGCCGATCTGTCGTTCTGCCGCGGCAATTACCGTCTGCACCCGTCCTTGCCGGCGACCCCCGGCGCGGAATGCGTCGGCCGGGTCGCCGCGGTTGGCGCCGGCGTCACTCATATCAAACCCGGTGACTTGGTCATCCACATGCAGCGCGAGAATTGGACCCAGCGCCGCCGCATCAGCGCCGCGGATGCGATCCCGCTCCCGGCCGGGCTTGACCTCGCCCAGGCGGCAATGCTGCGCATCAACCCGGCGACCGCGCAGCTCTTGCTCGAAGACCATGTCGCGCTGTCGCCCGGCGACTGGGTCATTCAGAACGTCGCCAATTCGGCGGTCGGTCGCCACCTGATCGTCCTGGCCAAGGCGCGTGGCGTGCGCACCGTCAACATTGTGCGCCGCGACGATGTCGCCGCCGAACTGAAGGCGCTCGGCGCCGACGTCGTGCTGAGTGACGGCCCCGATCTCGCCGAGCGCGCCCGCGACGCGGTCGGCCGCGCCCCGATCCGCCTCGGTATCGACGCGGTCTCCGGTGCCGCCTGCAAGCGCATCGCCGAATGCGTCGCGGATGGCGGGGTCGTCGTTACCTACGGCTCGATGTCGGGCGAGGACCCGGTGATGAGCCGCGCCGCGCTAAGCCGTGGCGTTGGGCTGACCAGCTTCAATCTCGGCAACGGCCTCGCCAAACGCAGCCCCGAGCAGGTGCGCGCCATCTACACCGATCTCGCCCTCAAATTGCGCGACGGCGTGCTGAAGGCGCCGATCGACGCCTCATATCCGATCGAGTCGATCAAGGAGGCCCTGGCGCACGCGCAGCGGGGCGGCCGCAACGGCAAGGTGCTGGTGTTGCCGAACGGGCCGCTTTGAGCGACGATCCGGCAACGCGATCGCGCCGGTGCAGAACTTGCTGGAGCGCAATCCGCCAGCCGAAGAAGGGAGGCCCTCGATGAAGACTGATCTGAACCGGCGGCAATTCCATGCCGCGCTCGGCTGGGGCACCGCCTCGATCGCGCTCGCCGAGCTGGGTCTGCCGCGCCTCGCCCGTGCCGAGGAGAATTTCACCTTGGCCTCGACCGGCGCTTCCTGGGGCGAGGGGCTGCGGGCGGCTTTTGTCGACGCGCCCAAATTCGAGGAGAAGAACGGCATCAAGGTGTCTTGGGAACATGCGATCGACTCGGTGTTCACCGCCAAGGCGATGGCGAGCTGCGGCAGCCCGCCCTTCTCGACCTTGGCAGTGCTGCAGGCCGAAGCGAATTTTCTCGCCCTCGGCGGCTGCCTGCAGGGTTACGACCTCGGCGTCGTCACCAATTACAAGGACATCATCGACACGGCGAAGGAGCCACCGCGCGGCACAGTGAAGGACTGGTTCGCGCCCTTCGTGCTTATCGTCATGGGGCTGGTGTGGAACACCAAGGAGGCGAAAAAGCCGGCCTCCTACCAGGATCTGTTGAACCCGAAATACAAGGGGCGCATCGGCATCCCGGCCTATGGCTGGGTCGGCAATTCCTGGCTGCAGGTGCTGAACAAGACGCTCGGCGGCAACGAGGACAACATCGACCCGGCGATCGCCTTCCTGGCCGAGCTGGTGAAGAAAAACGACGCGGTCATCATCGAGAATACCGACGCGGCGCTGAAGGCTTTCACCCGCGAGGAAATCGTCGTGATGCCGTTCTGGAACGGCCGCACCTTTGTCCTGCAGAACCAGGGCCTGCCGGTCGACATCGAATACATCCCGGGCACGATGCTGGTCGGCAACGGCTTTCCGGTGCTGAAGGGCGGCAAATTCGCCGAGCTGACCAACCGCTTCTGCAACATCACGATGGACGGCCAGTACCAGATGATGATGACCCAGCGCTTCTTCTATCCGCCGTCGAACGGCAAGGCCAAGTTGCCATCCGAGCTTGAGCGCTACGCCTTCCCGGCCGACCGGGAGAAGAACGTCGTCGCGATCGACTACGAGAAGATGAACGCGCACAAATCGCAATACCTCGACCGCTGGAACAAGGAAGTGCTCGGCGCCTAGCGGACCGCTGTCGCACGATGCCCGACGGCATCGAACTCGAGGTCCGCGGGCTGACCAAGCGCTATGCTCCACAGGTGACGGTCGGCCCGATCTCCTTCGAAGTCCGTGCCGGCGAATTCTTTTCGCTCTTGGGGCCGAGCGGCTGCGGCAAGACCACGACCCTGCGCTGCATCGCCGGCTTCGAGAGCCTCAGCGAAGGCTCGATCCGGCTGCGCGGCGAACGCCTCGACGACCGGCCGCCGCACCGCCGCGATGTCGGGCTCGTGTTCCAGAATTATGCACTGTTCCCGCATCTGACCGTGTTCGACAACATCGCCTCCGGCCTGCGCCTGCGCCGCGTTGCCAAGACCGAGA
>WNGF01011347.1_pt1 | contig 12275 bp, 10 predicted proteins | sample 5400641 | NCBI WGS metagenome assembly WNGF01 (sample SAMN13153371, study PRJNA577476) | soil metagenome | isolation source: 80 cm soil or saprolite under grassland replicate 2 | place: USA:California | collected 2016-06-15
GTCTGCTTGAGGCCGAGCGAGATCCGCTGGCGCTCGCGATCGATGTCGAGCACCTTGACCTTGACCTCCTGGCCGATCTCGAGGATCTCGGACGGATGGTTGACGTGGCTCCACGAGAGCTCGGAGATGTGGATCAGACCATCCATCCCGTCGAGATCGACGAAGGCGCCGAAGTCGACGATGTTGGAGATCGTGCCCTCGACCACGTCACCGGGGTTGAGCCGGTCGAGGATCGCCTGTCGCATCTCCTTGCGCTCGTCCTCGAGGACGGCGCGGCGCGAGAGGACGACGTTGTTCCGGGAGCGGTTGAGCTCGATCACCTTGCAGCGCAGCTCTTGGCCGAGGAACTCCTCGAGGTCCTGGACTCGCCGGATGTCGACCAGCGACGCGGGCAGGAAGCCCCGCACGCCCAGATCGAGGATGAGGCCGCCCTTGACCACCTCGATCACCCTGCCGGTGACCGGCTCACCGGAGTCGGCGGCCTTCTCGATCGCCTTCCAGGCGATCTCGAAGCGCGCCCGCTTCTTGGAGAGGATCAGCCGTCCTTCGGCATCCTCCTTCGTCATCACGAGCGCGTCGATCTCGTCGCCGAGCTGGACCTCGTCCTGCGGATTCACCGATCGGCGAATTGAGAGCTCCGCCACGGGGATGACGCCCTCCGACTTGTAGCCGATGTCGACGAGCACCTCGTCCTTGTCCACGCGCACGACGGTGCCGTGCACGACCTCTCCCTCGTTGATGGTGGGGAAGGTCGACTCGTAGTCCGGGATCGGCTCACCGTCCGGGCCTGTGATCCAGACACCCGGCTCGGTGGCCTGCTCGCTTGTCGTCTCTACCGTCTCGTTCGGCATGAGGGCCGGTCAGTATAGCCGCGTCCCGGCGGCCAACCCGACCTCGCAGCCGAACGGCGGGGTTGCAACGCCGACCCGCCCTTCGTAGACTCGCCGCCGTGCGCAGGATCTCGCTCGTCCTGGTGCTGGGGGGACTGCTGGTGGTACTCGGGGGGCTTCCGGCGGCACGACCAAGACCTGGAGCCGCGTGACCGACAGCGGGCTACGCAACATCGACGACGTCGCCCTGGCACGCACACGGGACCGCGTCCTGCACGTCGCATGGCGCGTTCAGGTCGGGTCGAACGAGAGCGTGCGCCACGCGACTGTCAAGCCCAACGGCACGGTCGTGCCCGCCACGACCGCGGTCTCCGGCCTTCGCGGCCTGAGTAATCCCGATCTCGTCGCCTGGACGGACGGCGGGCTGCGGCTCTTCTACGGGGCGATTACGCCCCCGCCGAGTGGTGTTCGCATGTCGACCTCCGGCCCTTCCGGCACCGGGTGGACGGGACCGCAGAAGGTCTCCTTCGACCAGCAGGGCGGCGGCCCCGGAGCGACCTCAGACCGTAACGGAACTCCGATCTTCGCCTGGTCCGCGGGCTTGAGCACGTACTACAAGGTGGGGATCAACCCAGGTGAGAAGGACGGCTTCTTGGGTCCCTCGCCGAAGTGCTGCTACTACGACCCCGAGGTCGCGGTCGACGAATCGAGCGGCCGGGCCTTCGTGGCCTACCACTCGAACGTCACCAACCAGCCCGGCATCTTCGTCCGCCAGATCCTGCCGAGCGTGGGGGCGCCGCAGCTCGCGCCCAGGGTGCTGACCGGCAAGAGCTTCCTCCAGCCGGACCACCGGATACCGCTCGTGGCGCGACAGGGCGGCGGCCTCTATCTCGCCTACTGCAGCGGCTATCCGAGCTGCACACAGGTGCTCTTGTGGCGCCTCGGCGGAGGCGTCGTCACGATCAAGCGGGGGGGCAAGGACGTGGAGGACGTGAACCTGGCGCGTGGGCCGGGCGGGCGCCTGTGGGTCATGTGGCACGACTCGGGCAAGATCTATGCGTCCCGCACGAACCCGGCCGCCAGCCGGCCCGGCGCGATCGTCCGGACCGCTCCGCCTTCGGGGACGAGCTCGCTCTGGGACGTCTTCGGCGAGGGGTCGCTCGGACCGCTCGACCTGTTGGCGCACGTCCAGATCGGCAGCTCGAGCTCGACGTGGCACAAGCAGCTGCTTCCAGGCCTGACCCTGAAGTGCTTCCCGAAGAAGGCAGGGGCGACGTGCCTGGTCACGGACGCGGGGAAACCGGTCACCGGGGCGATCGTCAAGGTCAGAGGCAGGGGCGTGAAGACGTTGGGAAGCGGCGTCGCCTCCTTCGGGCTTGCGAAGGGCACGTACACCGTCAGCGCCACCAAGGCGGGCTACACTCCCGCCAGCGCCCGGCTCAGGGTCCGCTAGCTCCGCTCAGCTCTTCGCCTCGTTCCAGTCGTCGCCTGAGCCCACGTCGACCGCAAGCGGCGGGTCGAGCGGGTACGCCCCGCACATCTCCTCCCGCATGAGGTCCCGCACGGCTGAGAGCTCCTTCTCCGGCGCCTCGAGCAGCAGCTCGTCGTGCACCTGGAGAACGAGGCGAGCCCTTCTTCCCTCCTCGCGGAGCCGGCGATGAATGCGAAGCATCGCCACCTTGATGACGTCGGCATTCGAGCCCTGCATGACGAAGTTGACCGCCACCCGCTCTCCGAGGCCCCGGGTCTGCCGGTTCGACGCCCGCAGCTCGGGCACAGGGCGGCGGCGGCCGAGCAGGCTCGTGACGTAGCCCTCCCGCTCCGCCTGCTCGATCGTGCGGGCGATGAAGTCCTGCACATGCGGAAAGCGCGCGAGGTACGCGTCGATGTACTCCTGCGCCTGCTCACGGGGGATCTCGAGGTTCTCCGAGAGTCCGAAGGCCGAGATCCCGTAGACGATCCCGAAGTTGATCATCTTGGCCAGGTTCCGCTCTGCCCTGGTGAGCGTCGCCTGGTCCTTGCCGAGCACCTCTGCGGCCGTCGCAGTGTGGATGTCCTCGCCGCGCTCGAAGGCCTGTCGGAGCTTGGGCTCGCCCGAGACGTGCGCGAGGATCCTGAGCTCGATCTGCGAGTAGTCCGCCGAGACCAGCTTCGAACCCTGCTCGGCGACGAAGGCCGAGCGGATCTCACGGCCGAGCTCGGTGCGGATCGGAATGGCCTGGAGGTTCGGGTTCGAGGTCGAGAGCCGCCCGGTGGCAGCGACAGTCTGGTTGAAGGTCGTGTGCAGCCGGCCGTCCTCGCCGATCAGCGAGGGGAGCGGGCCGAGGTAGGTGTTGATCAGCTTGGTCAGCTCGCGCCACTCCTCGATCACGGCGACGATCTCGTGCTCGCCGCGAATCGTGCGCAGCACCCGGGTGTCCGTCGAATAGCCGGTCTTGCCCTTGCGCCCTGGGGTCAGCCCGAGTTGCTCGAACAGGATGCGCCCCACCTGCTGGGTCGACCCGAGCAGGAACTCCTCGCCCGCGAGCGCATGCGCTCTCGCCTGGAGCTCCTCGACGCGCTCGGCGAGGCGCGCCGTGATCTCCCCCATGCGATAGATATCGATGCGGACACCCGCGTCCTCCATCGCCGCGAGCACCTCGGCGAGCGGGAGCTCGACAGTCTCGTAGAGCTCGACGAGGCCCCGCTCGATGAGCCGGTCGCGCAAGAGCGGTGCGACGCGAAGCGGAAGCGCGGCACCACGGACGAGGGCCGCGGTCTCCTCCTCGGCGGCGGGCTCGGGAGCGACCTCCCGGCCGTACTCGGCGGCCAGGTCGTCGAGCGCGTAGGACGCGCGACCCGGCTCGATCAGGTAGGCGGCGATGAGCGTGTCGTCTCTTGCCATGACACGAAGAGACTTTGCGTCATGGCAGACGAGGCCGGCCTGGATGCGCTCCGGTCGGGGCCCGACAACGACCTCGTGGCCCATCGCCACCGCGCAACGGTCCGCGTCGGCTGCGAATCCCATGCCTTCCTCGAGGCTCGGCAGCTGGCCCTCGCGCCAGCGGACGACCTCGCCCTCGACCGGAACGCGCTCGGCCGCCGGAACCGCGACATCCAGCTGATCGACACGTCCGAGCAGCCCCCGGAACTCGAAGCGGCGGAACATCTCCTTGAGCTGTGAGCGGTCAGGAGGCGAGAGGACGAGTTGACCGGGGTCGCAGTCGATGTCCAGGTCGGCGCGCATGGTGGCCAGGACCTTGGAGTCGCGAGCCTGCTCCGCGTGCTCCCGGAGCGACTTCGCGCGTCCTGGGGACAGCTCATCGACGTGCTCGAGCACACCCTCGAGCGATCCGTACTGCTGGATCAGCTGGGCCGCGGTCTTGTCCCCGATTCCGGGAACTCCGGGAATGTTGTCGGAGGGGTCGCCCTTGAGCCCGATAAAGTCCGGCACCTTCTCGGGCGAGATCCCCAGCCGGGCTTCCACGCGCTCCGGCGTGTAGACGTGGACGTCCGAGACGCCTCGCGGCGTCATCATCAGGCAGACGTTCTCGGACACGAGCTGGAAGGCGTCACGGTCGGTCGAGACGACGCAGGTCTTGATTCCCGCACGGTCGGCACGCACAGCCAAGGTGGCGATGACGTCGTCGGCCTCCCAGCCCTCGAACTCGAGGTTGCGGTAGCCGAAGGCCTCGACGATGGGACGGAAGTACGGAAACTGCTCGCGCAGCAGGTCGGGCATCGGTCGGCGCTCGGACTTGTACGCCTCCGAGATCTCCACGCGGTGCACGGGCTTCGTGTCCCAGGCGACCGCGACACCCTGCGGACGGTAGTCGGAGAGGAGCCTGAAGAGCATGTTCGTGAAGCCGAGCAGGGCGTTCGTCGCGAACCCCTCGCTCGTCGCCAGCTCCTCGGGAAGGGCGAAGAACGCCCGGTAGGCGAGGTTGTTGCCGTCGACGAGGAACAGTTCGCACTCGCGCGCAGGCGCGTCGTCGAGCTGAAGCTCTTCGCCCGTGAGCGTCTTCGGAGACACGTGTGCGAGTCTACGTCGCGTGAGCCGGCTGGAGATCCTTCCCTTCGCCGACGAGCATGTCGACAACGCCGCAAAGCTGCTCGCAGCCCGCCACGCGCGTCACCGCACCGCCGAGCCGCTCTTGCCTGCGCGGTTCGAGGAGCCCTCTGCCGCACAGGACGAGCTCGAGGAGGCCTGGCGACGCGAGCACGCATCCGGCGCCGCCGCGTGCCGTGGAGGAAGGCTCGTCGGGTACCTCGTCGGCGCGCCTCGCGAGGATTCGGTCTGGGGCTCGAACGTCTGGGTCGAGCTCTCCGGACACGCAGTCGAAGAGGTGGAGACCGCGCGTGACCTGTACGCATACGCGGCCTCCCGCTGGGTCGAGGAGGGGCGGACCCGCCACTACGTCCTCCTACCGGCAGCCGACCTGAACCTCGTCGAGGCCTGGTACCGCCTGAGCTTCGGCCAGCAGCATGCCCACGGCATTCGCGAGGTGGCAGGCGACGTGGAGGTGGTGCTGCCAGACGGATTCGAGATTCGCGGGCCCGACCCCGGCGAGATCGAGGCGCTGATCGACCTCGATCTCGCCCTGCCGGACCACCAGCGTCGTGCCCCCGTCTTCTCCATGGTGCCGCCGCCGACCCGCGACGCATCCCGGGCCGAATGGGTCTCGACCCTCGCCGGCGACGAGGAGACGATCCTGATCGGTGCGCGCGAGGGGAGGCCCGTGGCCTGCTGGGCGGTCGTGCCGCTCGAGCGCTCGCGGGAGCACCGTGGTCTGATGCGCCCCGAAGGCGCCTCCTTCCTCGGCTTCGCCGTGACCCTGCCCGAGGCCCGTGGGTCCGGTATCGGCGTGGCGCTGACGAACGCCTCGCTCGCCTTATCCGCAGAGCAGGGCTACACCACGATGGCGACCGACTGGCGGGTCACGAACCTGCTGGCGTCGCGATTCTGGCCCCGGCGCGGCTTCCGCACCACGTTCGTGCGCCTCTACCGCTCGATCCCCTGATCGAATCCAGTACTCCTGTAGCGTCTCGCGCCGTGCCGCACGTACGACGAGCCGAAACCCGGGATGCAGACGCTGTTCTCTCACTCGTCGCCGGGCTCGGACGGCCGGCAGTGGCCGACGACTCCGATCCCCAGAGGCAGGTGTTCCTCGATCACCTCGCATTCGACGACGCCGCGGTCCTGGTCGCCGAGGAGAGTGGAGTGCTCGCAGGCGTGGTCGGCATGTGGATCCGTCCGCGCTTGAACTGGACCGCCCCAGAGGCCTGGATCTCGGACCTGTACGTCGACCGCGATCACCGCCGGCAGGGCATCGCGAGCGCCCTCGTCGACGCGTGCGTCCGCGAGGCGCGGCGGCGCGGCTGCCACCGGATCGTGCTCGAGTCGGGCAACCACCGCGAGGACGCCCACGCCTTCTACGACGCCTACGGCTTCACACACAGCGGGCGGCGATTCGAATTGACGCTGGACTCCTAGACAGTGCCCCGGGTCCCGCTCCTCTCAGGCAGCCGGCTCCTGATCGTCAACGCCGCCGAGGACGCCCGCGTTCTCCGGCCCCCGCCTCCCACGCCCGATCCGATCGCGGACGTTCGCGCGGCAGTCCGGGACGCGCTGCGCTTCCCGCTCGCCGGCGAGCCGCTGGCGGCCCAGGTACCCCGCAGCGGCCGGGTGACGATCGTGGCCGAGCTGCCGTCGCTTCCGCTGCCGGGAGCCCCTCACGATCCACGACAGGACGCCATCGCCGCGACCGTCGACGAGCTTCGGCGATGCGGCGTGCCGGACGAGCGGCAGACCATCCTCGTCGCCGGCGGGCTGGCCCGCAGGGCCGGGCGACGCGAGCTCGAGACCCTGGTCTCACCCCACTTCGCGCTCGAGTTTCGCGGCGACGTGCACGTGCACGACGTGGAGGACCCGGATCTCGTCGAGGTCGGCCAGCTCGACGGCCTACCACTCCGCGTGAGCCGCAGGCTGGTCGAGGCCGACGCAATCGTCATCGTCACCGCCGCAGAGACCGTTCTTCACGGTGGGCCGGCCGCGCTGCTCGCCGCCGGCGGTTCCGAGGCGCTGCGGGCGGCAGGAGCATCGTCTCTGCTGGAGACCGGAGGCTCCTTCGGCTGGCAGCTCGCGGTCGAGCTCGAGCGGGCTCTCCTCCGCCGCCTGCCCGTCGTCGGCGTCTCCCTGGCTCTCGACCAGCCCCGCCTCTCCGGAGCCGTCAAGGGTTACCCCTACGACCCGGCCGCATTGGAGCAGATCGCCGATTCGGCGCGCGCCCGGGCCTTCCGGCTCGCGCCTGCGCCGCTGCGAATGAGAGTTCTGCGCTCGATCTCCCTGGAGCTGACCTCCTCCGCGGTGTTCGCCGGGCCACCGTCGGTGGCTCATGCGGAGGCGCTCCTGCGCGCGATCGAGCTGCGCTCGACGGAGATCGACGAGACTCTGGACGCCATCTGCGTCGGCATTCCACGGCTGACCCCGCATCTGCCCCGCGAGCGCCCCAACCCGCTCCTCTCCGCCTACCTTGGCCTCGGCCTGGCTCTTCGCTTCTGGCGGGACTCGTTCCCAGTGGCCGAGGGCGGGACGCTCGTCCTGGTCGACCGATTTCGCCGCCGCTTCACCCACCCCACGCAGCAGCCTTACCGGACCTTCTTCCAGGCGTCGCGGACCGGTCCCGACCCCACCGCGCTGGCTGCGGCTGAGCGGGAGGCCGCCGCCGACGAGCGGGCCGTTGCCGCCTACCGGGCCGGCCGCACCTGCCACCCGCTGCTCCCGTTCGCCGACTGGGCCGCCTGCCAGCCGGCCCTCGAGCGGCTGGGCGCCGTTCTCGTGGCCGACTGTCGCGACGCCGCGGCCGCACGTCAGCTCGGCTTCGTTCCCGCCCACGGCGTGAGCGCAGCGCTGGCGATGGTCGAAGGGCGCGCGGCCGGACGCCCCCGGATCGGCTTCCTGCTCTCGCCTCCGTACTTCCCGATCCGCGTGCGGAGCGCGTAGCGCTGCCCCGACAGGCAGCCCGGCGGGAGCCCGCCGGCCAGGGAGCAGCGCGAGCAGCGCTAGGACTCGCCGAGGTAGGTCTTGCGTACATCCTCGTTCTGCTTCAAGGCCTTGGCCTCGTCCGCGAGCGCGATGCGCCCCGTCTCCAGCACGTAGCCGCGGGTGGCCACGTCGAGCGCCATCAGCGCGTTCTGCTCGACCAGCAGGATGGGCGTCCCCTGCTTGTTGATCTCGACGACAGTCTCGAAGATCCGCTCGACGAAGATCGGGGCGAGGCCCATCGAGGGCTCGTCCAGCATCAATAGCTTCGGGTGCGCCATCAGGGCCCGCCCGATCGCCGCCATCTGCTGCTCGCCGCCCGAGAGGGTTCCCGCCTTCTGGGACTTTCGCTCGGCCAGCCTGGGAAAGAGCGTGAAGACCCGGTCGAGGTCCTCCTTTATCCCGCCGCGGTCGCTCCGCTGGAAAGCTCCCATCTCCAGGTTCTCGTAGACGGTCATCCGCGGGAAGAGACGACGTCCTTCCGGCGATTGCGAGATGCCGCGCTTGACGATCTCGTGCGCGGCCGTGGAGGTGATGTCGCGGCCCTGGAAGTGGATCGTGCCCCTGCGGGGCCGGTTAAGCCCGTTGATCGAGCGCAGCGTGGTCGACTTGCCCGCTCCGTTCGCACCGAGCATGGTGACGATCTCGCCCTCCCGCACCTCGAGCGAGATGCCCTTGAGTGCGTGGATCGCGCCGTAGTAGGTGTGGACGTCCCGAAGCTCGAGGACGACGGCGTCACTGCTCGTCACGTGACCGCCGCCGATCCCAGGTAGGCCTCGATCACCCGCGGGTCGTGCTGCACCTCGGCGGGCGTCCCCTCGGCGATCTTCTCCCCGTAGTCCAGCACGGTGACCCGATCGGAGACCCCCATCACGACGCGCATGTCGTGCTCGATCAGGAGCACCGTCAGGTCGTGCTCGCGGCGGAGCCTGCCCACGAAGGCGGTGAACTCGCCCGTCTCCTGCGGATTCATGCCGGCCGTGGGCTCGTCCAGGAGCAGGAGCTTCGGCTGCGTCGCCAGCGCTCGCGCAACCTCGAGCCGGCGCTGGTCTCCGTAGGGAAGCGCGCCCGCGAAGGTGTCCGTGCGGCCGCGGAGGCCGGAGAACTCCAGCAGCTCCTCTGCGCGCGCGCGCGCTTCTCGCTCTTCTCGCCTGATCCGCGGCGTGCGCACGATGCTGGAGAGGATGCCGCCCTTGAGATGCGCGTGCATGCCGACGAGCACGTTCTCGCGCGCCGTCATCTCCTTGAAGAGGCGGATGTTCTGGAAGGTGCGTCCGATGCCGCGCGCGGTGATGGCGTGCGGCGGCTTCGCAGTGATGTCTGCTCCGTCGAAGACGATAAGCCCCGCAGTCGGCTTGTAGACGCCCGTGAGCATGTTGAAGAAGGTCGTCTTCCCGGCGCCGTTGGGTCCGATCAGGCTGACGATCGAGCCCGTCGGGATCGTGAAGTCGACGTCGTTGACGGCGATGAGCCCGCCGAACACCTTCCGCACGCGCTCGGCCGAGAGGAGGATCTCGTCCGTCATGCCTGGACGTCCACGAGCGGCTCGTCGGAGACGCCGTGCTCGAACTCGAGCTTGCGCCTGGCCTCGGGGATCAGGCCATGCGGCCGGAAGAGCATGACCAGCAGCAGCATGACGCCGTAGATGCCGAACTCGAGCTGGGGCACGTCGATGCAGCCGTGGCTGAAGACGTCGCCGATCACCGCCTTGTCTTGGTCGCAGGGCAGGATGTGCTGGTTGAGCCAGGCGCCCGTGTTGGCCAGGCCTGCCTGGTCGAGATACGCGAGGAAGGCGGCGCCGAACAGCACGCCCCAGACGTTGCCCATGCCGCCGAGGATCACCATCACGAGCACGAAGACGGAGAAGTTGAACGAAAAGCTGTCCGGGTTCGCGCTCGAGACGAAGAAGGCGAAGAAGGCGCCTGCAACGCCGCCGACGAAGGCTCCGATCGCGTAGGACCACGTCTTCGTCCGCATGAGCGGCACGCCCATGGCCGAAGCCGCCGTCTCGTCCTCGCGGATGGCGATCCACGCACGGCCGAGCCGCGAACGCACGGCCGAGCCGCGAATCGCGCAGCCGCAGGCTGCAGAACAGGGTGAGCAGCACGAGCCCGATCGCCGTCCAGAAAAAGAGGTTGTCGAAGTCCGCCTCGAGCTGGTAGTTCGCGGGCACCCCGATGGCCCGATGGAGAGTGTGTCCGAAGCCCAGGCCGTCGAGCGGTCCGATCCCCTGGGGACCGTTCGTGAGGTTGAAGCCGGTGTTGAAAAGGTCGTTCCCGTTGCGGAAGACCTGCGGCAGGATCTCGCCGAAGCCGAGCGTAACGATGGCCAGGTAGTCGCCCCGGAGGCGAAGCGTGGGAAAGCCGATCAGAATGCCGATGATCGCAGTCGTGCAGCCGGCGACCAGGAGCAGGAGCCAGGGGTTCAAGTGGATGCCGCCGAGATGTGGGTCGACGTCGATTGCTCCGATCACGATGTTGCGCAACGGGGCGCCGGTCGCGTCCTGGCCGGCGAACTGCACCGACGCCAGCCAGGCGGCGGTGTACGCGCCCATGGCGTAGAAGGCGACGTAGCCGAGGTCGAGCAGGCCGGCGTAGCCGACGACGACGTTCAGGCCGACGGCCATCATGATGTAGATCAGCATCACGACGCCGGTGTGGATGTCCGGGAAGGGACCGAGGATCGGCATCGTGAAGAGGCCGTCCCAGTAGAAGGGATACGTGACGACGATCGCGAGGACGGCCCCTGGGATGATCAGACGCCCCACGTACGGAACGCGCTCCCAGGGCGGCACGAAGAGCACAACGAAGACCCCGTAGGTCGCAAGCGCACCGGGATCGACCCCGTAGAGCGGCAGGAAGATGACGAGCGTGAGCAGGCCGATCACGGCTGCGATCACCGCCCGCTTCGGCGTGACCGAGAGCCCGAGCCAGCGCTCCCGGCTCAGTCCGAGCCGGCCGACGAGCGACCAGAAGGCTGAAGCCGTACGTTCGCGGATGCGCAGCTCCACCGGCTAGACCCCCTCTGGAGTTCGCTCCCCGAGCAGACCCTCCGGGCGGAACACGAGGATCAGGATCAGGATCGCGAAGACGATGGACTGCGTCCAGTCGCTCCCCGGCGAGTGCCAGGTGAGGGAGTTGTTGTAGGCCTGGACGAGCCCGATCAGCAGAGCGCCGAGGACGGCGCCGGGGAGGTTGCCGATGCCGCCGAGCACTGCCGCGGTGAAGGCGATCAACCCGATCTGGAAGCCGGTATCGAACCTGACGTTGGTGAAGTAGAGCGAGAAGACGAGACCGCCCGCCCCGGCCAGCGAGCCGGCGATGAGGAACGTGAACGAGATCGTGCGGTTGACGTTGATGCCCATCATCGCCGCCGCCTCGCGATCCTGCGCCGTCGCGCGCATCGCCTTGCCCTGACGGGTCTGCTGGACGAGCCAGATCAGCGCCACCAGCACCGGGATCGTCAGCAGGACGACGATGAGGCTGGGCCACGAGTACTTGACGTTCCCGACATCGAACACGGTCCCCTGCGGCAGGAAGTCGGCGCCGGCGGCAGTCCCCTGCTCGATGGTGACGGTGTTCGGGCCCTTCCAGACGATGGCAATGTTCTGCAGGATGAAGGACATCGCGATCGCGGTGATCAGCGGCGCCAGCCGTGGCGCGTGTCGTAAGGGCTTGTAGGCGATCCGCTCGATAGTGATGTTGATCGCGCCGCAGGAGACCATCGCGACCGCGCCCATCCCGAAGATGAGCGGCCAGACGACGTAGGCGGGATCCCCGGCCGAGAGCCCGAAGGCGGCCACCAGGGACATGACCATCATGCAGCCAAGCATGAAGAGGTCGCCGTGGGCGAAGTTGATCAGCTCGAGGATGCCGTAGACGAGCGTGTAGCCCAGCGCAATCAGGCCGTACACAGAGCCGTTTGTCACGCCGATGAGCGTCGCCTTCAGGAAGACGTCCGGCGATTTGATCAGGTTGAAGATCAGCCAGACGACCAGCAGCGCGACGAGCGACAGCCCGATCAGGGGGACGACGTTCAGACGCAGGCGCCGCCCGTAAGCGGGAGCGGCTTCCGTGCGGGCCTCGCTAGCCACGTGTGGACGGGAAGACTAACCGGGGGAGGGGTGGCCTCCCCCGGTTGTCGTCTCTTGTTACCTACCGCCTCCTTACGGAGTCGCCTTGGCGACGAGCGACGCCGACGGGGTGATGACCTTGACGAAGGGCGCGTCAGTGCCCTTCACCTGGTAGAAGCTGATCGTTCCCTGGTTCGTGTCGCCGTTCTTGTTCAGGCAGAAGTTGCCGATCGGGGTGTTCTTGTAGCACCGCTTGTAGAGCTTGGCGGTCACGGAGGGGCGGGTCCCGTTCGAAGCTCCGACGGCGCCCAGCAGCAGCTGCGCGGCCGTGGCGCCGTAGTTCGAGTACGGG
>WNGF01013297.1_pt1 | contig 12275 bp, 17 predicted proteins | sample 5400641 | NCBI WGS metagenome assembly WNGF01 (sample SAMN13153371, study PRJNA577476) | soil metagenome | isolation source: 80 cm soil or saprolite under grassland replicate 2 | place: USA:California | collected 2016-06-15
GTTCTCGGCGCCCGCCTGGACGCATCCGATGCCGCGCTCGCGGAGCTGGACTTTGCTGCTGCGCTCGGGCACGCCGAGGCGGCGGTTGCACTCGACGGCTTCAGCGAGCGCGCGCACCGCTCGCAGATGCTCACTCTCTATGCGCTCGGCCGCACACACGACGCGCTCGCGCGCTACCGCAGCTACCGCCGCCGGCTCAACGAGGAGCTCGGCCTCGAGCCAACGGCGGAAACACGCGCACTTGAGGCCGCAGTCATCCGTCAGGAGGATGTCCGCTCGCTTCTGCCGCGCCCGGTCCACCGCGAGCACGCGGACGCGGGCGGCCACCCCGTCCGCCTCGTCGGGCGCCGCGCCGAGCTCGATACCGTCGTGGACGCCGTCGGGCGCGGAGTCGATGACGGCGTCACGCTGATCCAGATCGAAGGCACGACCGGGCTTGGCAAGACACGACTGCTCGACGAGCTCCACGCACAGCTCGGCGGCGTCCGGATCGGCCGCGCCACCTGTTCGCAACTCGAGCGGAATCTCCCCTTCGTGCCGCTCGCGGGCGCGCTTCGCGAGGCACTCGCCGGCATCGACCTCGACGCCGAACGGCTACCCGCCCTCCAGCAGATCCTGCCCGAGCTCGCGCTCGGCGCGCCGAAGCCGGCCGTCGACGAGATCGAGGTGCTTGAGGCGCTCGTGGCGGTCCTCGCCGAGCACGCCCCCGTCGTCCTGCTGCTCGACGATCTTCACCTCGCCGACCATCGAACGCTCGCGGCGCTCGGCTACCTGCGACGACGCGCAGCCTTCCCCGGAGCAATCGTGACGGCCGCCCGGTCCATGGGCGCGGCGCCGGGTCGACCGCCCCACCGACTGGACGCGGATGCGCGCCTCCAGCTGGAGCCGCTCTCACGCGACGACCTCGCGGTGGCGGGAATCGCGGAGCTGTACGAATCAACCGGCGGCGACCCGCGGCTGGTCGCGGAGGCACTCGCAAACGGGCACGCCGCACGTCCATCGGAGACGCTGACCGAAGCGCTGCTCGCCCAGTGCCGCGTCGAGGGCGACTGGGCGTACCGCGTCCTGATCGCCGCCTCGGTGCTCGAGCAGCCATTCGAGCCCGAACCCCTCGCCGACCTCCTCGGCGTCGAAGCGGCCGAGCTCGTCGAGGAGCTGGAGCGCCTCTGCGAACGGCGCATCCTCCGCATCGAAGGAATCCGCTTCCGCTTCCGCTACGACCTCGTCCGCCAGGTCCTGCTCGAGAGCATCTCCCCGGCACGGCAGCGCCTGTTGCGTGAACGGATCGAAAAGCGCGCCCCCGCAGCGGATGAACCCGTCAACTACGCGCTCGGCTCGGCGGGTGGTTGACGCGATGAACGCCGAGCGCTCCATCATGTCCGACACGGTATTCGAGCACGCGAGCGAACCCGCCTACGTCATGGATCCCCAGCACAGCCGGATCCTCGCGGCCAACGACGCCGGCTGCGAGCTCCTCGGCTACACCCGCGACGAGCTGCTCGAGACGCCGATCTCTCGCATTCACCCCTCCGAGCTGGCAGAGCTGAGCGAACTGCTCGCGCGCGTTCTCCGGAACGGCCGCGCGTCCACCATCAAACTCACCTGCAGAACCAAGAACGGCACGTTCCTTCCGACCGAAATTTCACTGCACAAGCTCGAGATCGACGGTGAAACGCGCATCCTCGGGCTCGTCCAAGACCGAAGCGAACACCGGCAACCTGCTCCTCGCTAACCGTGCGCTGAAGCTCAGCCGGCAGACAGCCCGCACTAAGCGGTCGCCGCGACACTCGCTTCCACCATCGCTGCCGAGAAAGCGAGCTCACCGTGACTGCAACAACCACCGCACAGAGGCAAACACGCGGACGCGTGCGTGTCGAGCAAGGAGCGAAGCGGATCCGTGCGTACCTCGGCGGCGAGCTGGTCGCCGACACCACGCGGCCGCTGCTCGTCTGGGAGAAGCCCTACTACCCCACCTACTATTTCCCCGCCGCTGACGTCCGCACCGAGCTCCTTACTCCCGACGGTGGCCTTGCGCACTCGCCAAGTCGCGGCGATGCCAAGACCTACAGCATCCAGGCGGGCAGCGGCCAGCGACGCGCCGGGGCCGCTCTGCACTACGAGCAGTCACCGTTCGACGAGCTGCGCGACACGATCAGGCTCGACTGGAACGCGCTCGACTCCTGGTTCGAAGAGGACGAAGAAGTCTTCACCCACGCCCGCGACCCTTACACGCGCATCGACATCCTCCCCAGCTCGCGCCGCGTCCGGATCGACATCGACGGTGTCACGATCGCCGAGTCGACCAAGCCCCGCCTCCTCTTCGAGACGGGCCTTCCCGCCCGTTACTACCTCCCGAAGACCGACGTCCGCATGGACCTGCTTGCACCGACCGAGACAACCAGCAACTGCCCCTACAAAGGCCAGGCCGAATACTGGTCTGCGACCATCGGCGAGACCGTCCACCCCGACATCGCCTGGTCGTACCGAACGCCGCTGCCGGAGAGCCAGAAGATCACCGGCCTCGTCTGCTTCTACCCCGAGCGAGTCGACATCTACGTCGACGGGCAGCTCGTGCAATGAGCCGCGACGCCGTGGCGATCGTCTGGCACGACGGGCCGCGCGCGCCGCTACGGCACCTGTTCGACCTGGCTGACGACTCGGCCGAGCAGATCGACAGCTACATCGAGCGCGGGCGCGTCCTGGTCGCAGTCGAGGACATGAGCGAGATCATCGGCCACGCGCAACTGCTACCGACGGATCGGGGCGACACGATCGAGCTCAAGAGCATCGCGGTCGTCCCTGACTTCCAGCGGCGCGGGATCGGTCGGGCTCTCGTCAACCGCGTGCTGGCGATCTGTCGCAGCGAAGGCGGACGAGCCGTGACCGTCACCACTGCCACGGCCGACATCGACAACATCCGCTTCTATCAACGCTGCGGCTTCCGCGCGACCTCGATCGAGCGGGACGCATTCACCGAGGCCAAGGGCTATCCACCCGGCCTCGAGGCGGACGGGATCCCCGTCCGCGACAGCATCACCTTCACGCTCGCCTTCGGCGCGAACGACGCAGGGGACTGAGCGCGCTCAGCGGACGAACAGAAATCGCTCAGCTGCGTCCGCGAACATCGAAGGCTCCACCATCCCCGAAGGGAAGCGTTCATGGTCACCAAAGGAATCATCGTTCGCCTGAAAGCCAAGAGCGGTCAGGAAGAGACCGTTGCCGGATTCCTTCGCGACGCGATACCGCTCGTCCAGCAGCAACCGCAGACGATCGCCTGGTTCGCAGTCCGGATCGCCGCCTCCTCGTTCGCGATCGTCGACGTGTTCCCAGACGAAGCAGGACGGCTCGCGCACCTCGACGGAGCCGTCGCAGCCGCACTCGAAGAGAAGGGCCTCGAGCTGCTCGCCGAGCCGCCGCTGATCGAAACCATCGATGTCATCGCCGCCAAGCTCCGCTGACGATGACCGCCACGATGATCTTCAAGCCACGACGCCAACTCGCGCGACGAGTAACGGGCGAACTCGAGGTCACGCTCTACTGGGACGCCAACGACAACAGCACCATCATCGAGATCTGGCACCCAGCCTCACACGGGACGCTGCTGCGCTTCGTCGTCCCCGGCGAGGACGCACTCGACGCCTTCTACCAGCGACCGCCTCAAAGCGCTCGGAGTGACACCACTCTCGTTCTACGCCACTGAGACCAACGAGCCCAGCGTCATCGGCTGGATGCCCGCCGCAGCGGTTTACTTCCGCGACCCCGACGGGCACCTACTCGAGTACCTCGCGATGCTTTTCGATCAGCCCGACCCGGAACGCCGCGTCACGACCTGGTCTGATTGGAACGCCAACCGGACGCCCCGGAATGCGACCTCTGTCGTCGAGCGGATTCGCGACGCGCTTCCAGACGAAGCGGCCGCCTTGGAGGCGCTCCAACGCCGGTCGTCGGATGTGTGGGAGGAGTACCGTGCCCAGCTAGCCGCCAATCCGGATGCGATCGAGCCGCCACATCAGGCGATCGCAGAAGGGCGGGTACGCGTGGCCGTCGACGCATCACAGCGGCGACTGGGCTTCTCGGTTGTGCAACCGGTGGAGGCCGGCCGATGCGAGCTGGACGATCTGTTCGTCGAGCCGGAATCGATGCGCCTCGGAGTTGGCCGATTGCTCGTCGACGATGTCGCGTCGCGGGCAGCCGCCGCGGGTGCGGCCTATGTGGATGTGATCGCGAAACCGAACGCGCTCGGTTTCTACGAGCGGGTCGGCTTCGAGACCACCGGTGATGTGCCGACTCGGTTCGGACGCGGTGTCAGGATGAGCCTCGGTCTGTCGCGTACGTCGCGCGCTTCTTGGCTTGACTCCCGCCCTCGGCTGCTCAAAGAGCGTCCAGAGCGCGCGTCAATCGGGTCGCACCAGGGTCGCATGGTGACGTAAGACGCGGCGACGAGCGGAGACCGGCGAAGGGCGCGAAGGAGCATCGTTGAGCCGAGTCCCGCATGGATCGTCCGCCTCCTCACGTTCATGGCAAGGAGGGGGGTCGACTAGGGCTTGCGGTCGCCCTACCTTTCGCCACCGGCGAGGCCACCCTGCCCCGTCGAGCCCTGCGGGCCTTCCGGCTCGCAGGGCTCGAGGTCGCCGGTGCTGCGGCGAACTCGCGCTCGATGTCGTCGACGAGCTGTTCGTGCAGGTCGACGAGCCCGCGCAGGAAGTCGATCACGAGCCGCAGATATTTCTCCCGGTGGGGCAGGTCCGTCGCCCTGCGTTCAGAGTCGTCGAGGCGCTCGCGGAGGTCGGCGATGTCGTCACGCAGCGTGGCCATGCTCTCGCGCGTGACTTCCTCGCCGACGAGGTCGCAGATCAGCAGGCGCAGGAGCGCATCGCTCTTGACCGGCGTCACCGCAACGGGCGTACGGGCGTAGTCGCTGAGCGCCTCGAGCCCCTTCTCGGTGAGGGAGTAGACGGTGCGCTCGCGCGTCTTACCGGGTTCCGTGCGCGCCCCGAGGTAGCCGAGTTTGGCGAGCCGTTTCGGCTCGACGTAGTACTGGCTCTCACCGGCCCAGTCGAGGATGCGGCCGTCCTTCGCCATCCGCAGCAGGTCGTGGGCGCCGGCGCCGGCGCGGCCGACGAGGCCGAGGATCTCGTAGGAGAAGAGCGTCAGCTCCTGGTTGACTAAGCTACGGGACATAGATTATAACTACGGATCGTAGTCTAGCGGAAAGGAGCGGCGATGAGCCATGCGACCGTGAGCTCGGGCAGCGCGACTCGTTGGGGGCCGCTCTGGGGCGCCCGCCCCGCTGACTGGGCGCTCAGCGAGGATCAGCAGCTTCCGACCTACGAGGCGGCGCTGGAGCGAACCGGGCTCGAGCGCGGCTGGCGCGTGCTCGATGTCGGCTGTGGCGTCGGTGCCTTCCTGCGCTTGGTCGGCGAGCGGGGCGCCGTGTCGAGCGGGATCGACGCCTCCGAGGCGCTCGACGCGTTCGCGCGCACGCGCCTGCCGGACGCCGACCTGCGTGTCGGCGAGATGGAGGAGCTGCCCTGGGCAGACGACACGTTCGACCTCGTGACCGGCTTCAACTCGTTCTTCTTCGCCAACGACATGGTCGCCGCACTGCGCGAGGCCGGCCGGGTGGCAAAACCGGGCGGGCCGGTCGTGATCCAGGTCTGGGGCGCGCACGAGCGCTGCGAGCTCGAAGCGATGAAGCAGATCGCGCGGGCGTTCCTGCCGCCGCGGCCGGCGGACGCGCCACCGGACCCGGACCTCTCCCAGCCGGGCGCGCTCAAAGGCCTTGCCACCCAGGCCGGCCTGACAGCGGAGAGCGAGTTCGACGCGACCTGGGCCCTCGAATACCCCGACGCGGACACGCTCGCCCGTGCCCTCGTCGCCGTCGCCGGGCTCGCCACGCTCGCCGGACCCGAGCGCGAGTACGAGCTGAAGACGGCGATCGTCGACGGGCTCGCACCGTTCCGGCGCGCCGACGGCAGCTACCGGCTCTCGAACGAGTACCACTACCTGATCGCGCGCGCGTGAGCCTCTTCGCCGTCACCCGTGAAGCGGGACCCGCCTGGGCGGCCGGCGGCATCTTCGACCAGCCGGCCGTCAACGACCATGCGGCGTTCATGAACGCGCTCGCAGACGAGGGCGTCGTCCTCTTCGGCGGGCCGCTCGCCGGAACGGAGAGCGGGCGCGTCCGCGTGCTGCTGATCGTGAATGCTGAAAGCGAAGCCGAGATCCACAACCGCCTCGCCGACGACCCCTGGACGCTCGCCGACCAACTCGGCATCGTGAACATCGAGCCGTGGAAGATCCTCGTCGGCACAGAACGGCTGCCCTCCCCGCACGACACGCAACCCACCGTCGCGTCTCGCGATCACGTCATCGGCTCGCGATCCCCTCGCGTATAAGGGCGCGCCACGTCTCCCCGCGGACGTCGAGTCGCCTGACTCACGAGGAAGGTCTTGGCGAGCCCGCCTCGCGGGCGCCGGCGGGGACGTGCGGTTCGCAACGGCTCTGAGCCTCGTCGCCGCCATCAGCCGGCGAGCGAAGCTGAACAGCCGACGAGGGCGCCGCAGACGAGGCAGGCGACGATGCTTGCGGAGCGAGCAAACGGATTCCGTGTTTCGGGGATCACTGCACGGCGGTCTGCTGGTTCTGCATGGTCTCTTGGGCGGCTTGTTTCTCGATCTCTCTGAGCGCGTGGCGCGGGTAGGAGCTCCACAAGCCCCATTTGCCGATCGTGTGGTTGAGGGCGCTGCCGAGCCGGCCTTTCGGGCCGCGCCGGAACCCGCGTTGGAGCAGCAGCTCCACCGAGCTGCCGTCGGCCCGTGGCATGGCGCGGATCTCCCAGGTGCTGCCCGGCTCGAAGACGTTGGAGTCGATCACCGTTTGCGTGACCGCTCCGGGTTGCGACCACTCGTAGCGGCTTCGTTCCCAGAACAGGCCGACGATCCAGGTGCCCTCCGTGACCTCGGCGAAGTTCTCGCCACGAGCGTGAACCTCGAGGTAGCGCAGCTTGACGTTTGGCCAGACAACGGCGCGGCGTTCCGAGAAGTCGCGGGCAGCGTCGAGTACGGCTCGAGGCGACGCTGATGTCTCTGCTGTTGCGCGGATGGTGAGCATCCGCGCAGTGAATCGCGACCGTGGCCGCGTTGCATCGGTCGTTCAGCCGATCTTGCTCGGTGCCGGCTCAGCCGGGTTCGAAGCTGCCGACGAGCCCGTGCCTGGTCGCGAACAGCGTCGCGCCGGCACGGTGAGGAGACGTCGAGCTTCGCATAGATGTGCTCGATGTGGGTCGCGACCGTCCGCGGCGTCACGACAAGGCGTCGCGCGATCTCCCTGTTCGGATGTCCACGGGCGAGCAGCCCGAGCACCTCGACCTCCCGGGCGGTGAGCCGGGCCGGCCATTCGCGGCGGGCCGGGGCGCGATGGCCGGCAGCCCTGAGCACGGCGTCGACAGCCTCGCCGTCCAGGCGCCCGGCCTTCGCCTCGTTGCGCAGCTCGGCGACCGCGGTCGCCGCCGGCGGCGCGCTCCGGTGTGCACGGGGCTCGGTCATCGCGTGGTAGACGTCGGCCGCGGCGAGCACGCGGTCGGCCGGCGAGAGGTCCGGGGCGGCGAGCCCCGACGGATAAGCGGAGCCGTCGAGGCGCTCGCGATTGCGAGCCGCGAGCCTGCGGACGCGGGCGAGCGCGGGTAGCCCCGCGAGCATGCGGTCGGTGAGGTAGGGATGCAACCGAACGCGCTCGAGCTCGGCTTGGGTCAACGGCGCGGGCTTCTCCCAGATCGCGTTCGAGATTCCGAGGCGCCCGAGGTCGTGCACGAAGCCGGCGCGGCGAAGCGCTACGACGTCCTCGGGTGGCATCGCCGACTCACGAGCCGCCCTCGGCAGCGAGGTTCGCGACTCCACGCGAATGTCCGGCCATGTACGGCGACTTCATGTCGACGAGGTCGGCCATCGCCTCGAGCACGCCGTCGAGGCCATCGTCGCGGACCACGCGGGCGAGGCCCGGCTCGGCGCCGATCACGGCGTTCCAGCTCGACGCGCTATCGAGGCCGGCGAGCACGTCGTCGGCGTTGTCGCGAAAGACGGCGACGAGCTCGGGATCGAGATGCCCACCGGCACGCTCCGCAGCGACACGCCGGGCAGCCTCGGCGCCACCGCCCGGTGGTGGACCTCGACCACGTCCGCGAGCGTCACGATCCGCACCGCAAGCGGGATCCGATCCCCCCGCACACCGTCGGGGACTCGCTTGCCGTCCCACCGCTCGTACGACTGGCCGAGCGCATCCGTCAACACACGCGGCAGCCCGAGCCGCGCGGCGAAGTCCGCCTGCAGCCGTCCGTGGGTGTGCAGGAACGTGCTGACCTCCTTGAGACCCCGGGCCGGAAACGCCGCCACGCGCCGCGCCCGCGCCAGACCCGCCTCGCCGGCACCGAGCTTGCGCAACACGATCAGCAGATACGCGAACGACTCGAGGTCGGCCTCGTAGACCTTGGCCTTGAAGTCGATGTCGTCTCTGAACCACCTGGCCTGCTCGTGCGCGTCGGCGTGGCAATACACGTCGTCGAGCAGCCCGATGTAGTACGTCGCTGTCCGCTCGTCCTCGTCGAGACAGAGAAGATCGGCAAGACGCAGGCCGATCGCCGTCTTGCGAATGCAGTGCTCCATCGGCTGCCCGCGCCCGAGATCGGTCGCAAGCGAAAGCGACGCGACCAGCTCCGCGAGCCTGACCCCGCCTCCGCTTCCTGCCGGCTCGAGCACGGGCCTAGCCTACGGCCACCGACGGAGCGGCTCACCCTGTCGGATGGCGCAGCGACTGCGAAGCGGCGCTTCAGGTCTGGCAGTGGACGCGCACGCCGCGGGCGTCCGTCAGCCGATCTGGTCCTCGAGCGCCTGCCGCACCTTCGAGCGTGCGCGGTGGAGGAGGACGCGCTGGTTCGCCTCGCTGAGCTCGAGCAGCTGGCAGACATCGCCCGCCTCCCAGCCCTCGATGTCACGGAGGACGATGACCTGGCGCTGCTTGGACGGCAGCTGTTCGATTGCAGCCTTCAGCGTGTTGAGCGTCTCGCGCCCGTGGAGATGCTCTTCCGGCAGCTCGTCCCAGCGGGCTGGCGGGCTCGCCCAGTGTCCCGGCCAGCGTGCGTGCTGCTGGTCGAAGAAGCGGCTGGGGTCGACTGAGGGCTCGTCCGCGTCGGCGTCGCCCGACGGCAGCGCCGAGAGCGGCACGGTTCGGCTCTCGCGCTCCGCCCTGCTTTTCGCGGTGTTCGCGAGGATGCGGAAGATCCAGGTCTTCAGGGAGGAGCGCTCCTCGAAGTTGTGGATGCCGCGAATGACCGCGAGCCACGTCTCCTGGACGACCTCATCCGCGACGGCCGCGGTGCGTACATACGACAGGGCGAGCCGCCGCAGCGATGCGTGGTGGCGCGCGACGAGGCTCTCAAAGGCTGCCTCGTCGCCGCGTCGAAGGGCGGCGCAGAGGTCGCGCTCGCTCAGTTCCAGGACGCTCATTCGCAGACCGGCTCGACGCGGATCAGCTCGAGTCCCAGCGAGCGGACGCGCTCGAGCACGCCGAAGAGGTGGGACTGGTCGGTAATCGCGCCGACGAGCGCGGTCGCGCCCTCCTCGGGCTCGAGGGCCATGCCTGCGAAGGCGGACCCGAACCGGTCGGTTAGCCGTCCCTTGACGACGATGCGGTAGTTGCTGCGGCCGGCGGGTTCCATGGGTGCAGGTTGTCGCGCCCGCGGCGCCCGCACATCACCCGGCGACGATGTTCACCCGGGTGAATTCGCGCGCCAGCCGCGGAAAGCGTCCACGAGGTCGGCCCGCACCTCGGGAGAGAGGTCGTCGACCCGCAGCCGCCCGGTCAGGGCGATCGTCGTACGCATCTGATCGAGGTAGTTGGCGCAGCCCGTGCAGATCGTGAGGTGCTCTTCGAAGCGCACGCGGTCGCAGAGCGCGAGGGCGCCCTCGATGTAGTCGCTGACGAGCTCGACGAGCTCCGCGCAGGTGAGGTCCTGAGCGTTTGCCACCTGTTCCAGAGTCGCGTGTGGCGCGGACGTTACAGCTGCAGGGCGGGGATTGCCGCCAACGTCTCGTCGTCGCTCTCGGTTCGGGAATGGAGCGCGCCGTCGACACGGGTGGCGAAGCCGGGCACGAGGAACGCGACCGCGAGCCCGATCGCGAGCCAGCCGGCGACGACGTACGGGAAGATCTCGAACGGGTAGGGCGGCACCGGCCACACGTTCTTGTAGAGCGTGTAGATGGCGAAGCCGATCCCGCCGACCGGGAACACGATCTCCCAGAGGCGGACGCGCCGCTGCCCGCCGAGAAAGAGATAACGGAGCGCGCCGATGTTTGTGACGACGTACATCACGAGCAGGCTCAGGATGCCCATCGTCGCGAGGTAGAAGAAGACGTTGATCGCGGGTGTCCCGGCGATCGCGAAGCCGGCGATGGCGCAGAGGGAGAGCGTCAGTTCTGCGGCGAGCGCGACGGCGGGGGTGCCGGTGGAGTCGGCGACGCCGGCGAGGTCGCGGCTGAGGATGCCGTCGCGGCCGAGCGCAAAGAGCATGCGGGTGCCGACGGAGGCGCAACCAAGTCCCGCACCAAGTGCACTGAGGATCGCGACGAGGTCGAGCACGTCCGCCATCGCCGAGCCGACGTACGAGTGCGCGAGATCGCCCAGCGGTGCGGCGGAATGGCTGAACGCGTGCACGCCGGCGGCGTCGGTGCCGAAGCCAAGCGTCTGCGCCGTCATGCAGACGATGTAGAAGACGCTGCCGAAGGCGATCGCCGCCACGAGCGAACGCGGGATCGTGTGCCGCGGCTCGAGCGACTCCTCGCCGAATGAGCCCGCGGCCTCGAACCCTGCGAAGGAGAGAAAGCCGGCGCTGGCGGCGAAGACGATCGTCGAGAGCCCCACCCCGGACGGGATGTGCAGGAAGGCGCTCGTGTAGCCGAGCCCGCGCGGAGCGCCGCCGGTGGCGAGCTTGACGAAGATGACGGCCACGAGCGCGAGGATCAGCACGACCGCCACGACTTCGACGGCGAGAAGGGAGCGCGTCGTCGTGCGGGCACCTCGCGAGGCGAGGACGCCGATCAGCGCCCAGCCCGCGAGCGCGAACGGCCACCACGGCGGCGACGAGGCAATACCGGTGCTGCGGACGAACGCCTGCCCGAAGATCGCGATGCCCATGATCGAGACGGGCGGAAAGACGATGTAGGTGCCGAGCAGCGCCCAGCCGCTGAAGAAGCCTGCGCGCGGGCCGAGACTGAGACCGGTGAAGGCATAGACCGACCCCGCGTGGCTGAAGTGGCTCGAGAGCCGCACGAACCCGTAAGCGACGAAGGCGACGCCGACCGCGGCGAAGGCGTAGGCGAGCGGCGCCGCGCGCCCTATCAGCCCGGAGGCCTGCACGCCCGTCAGGGACATCGCGAGGGTCGGCGCCATTACGCCCACCGACAGGGAGATCGTGCCGAGAAAGCCGATCTGCCGTCGAAGGGCGCCGCGTCCTAGTGCAGCGTTCCTGAAGTGCGTTGTTGTTTGGTGGCTTTGGCGAGGATTTGGTCGGCGGTCTTCGTCCAGATGAACGGTTGGGCGCGCTGGTTGTAGCCGGCGATGTAGAACTCGATCGCGGCGATCAGCTCGGGGACGTCGTGGTAGACGCCGCGGCGGACCTGTTGGCTGGTGAGGATCGAGAACCAGATCTCGACCATGTTCATCCAGGAGGCGCTGGTCGGGGTGAAGTGGAAGTGGACGCGCTTATGGCGGGCGAGCCAGCGTTCGACCTCTGGCGTGGTGTGGGTAGAGGAGTTGTCGAGCACGAGGTGCAGCTCGCCGTCGGGGAACTCGCGCACGATCCGGCGCAGGAAGGCGAGGAACTCCTGGTGGCGGTGGCGTGGCTGGCAGGTGGTCACCACCTGTCCAGAGGCGATCGCGAGCGCCGCGTACAGGTTGGTGGTGCCGTTGCGCTTGTAGTCATGCGTGCGCCCTTCGGGCAGGCCCGGCCGCAGCGGCAGGATCGGCTGGGTGCGGTCGAGCGCCTGCACCTGCGTCTTCTCGTCGACGCACAGCACGAGCGCTCCCTGGGGCGGGTCAAGGTACAGGCCGACGATGTCGATCACCTTCGCGACCAACTGCGGGTCGCGGCTGTACTTGAACGTGCGCGTCCGGTGCGGCTTGAGCCTGTGCTGACGCCAAATCCGGTGCACCGTCGCGCTCGACAGGCCCGTCTCACGCGCGAGCCGGCGCACGCTCCAGTGCGACTCGCCAGCGGGCGGCGG
>WNGF01014785.1_pt1 | contig 12274 bp, 14 predicted proteins | sample 5400641 | NCBI WGS metagenome assembly WNGF01 (sample SAMN13153371, study PRJNA577476) | soil metagenome | isolation source: 80 cm soil or saprolite under grassland replicate 2 | place: USA:California | collected 2016-06-15
TCACGATGGGCCCGAAGGAAGCGGCCGTCGCACTCGAGCTGCTCGGCGTCAGGCGCTGCGTTCCCTGCCACTACGGGACGTTCCCGCTGCTCCGCGGGACTCCGGACCAGCTGCGCGAGCTCGCCCCCGACGTGGAGATCGTCGCTCCCGAGCCCGGCGAGACGATCACCGTATGAAGCCGACCGCATGAGAGAGCGCTGGTTCGGCGCGACCGGTCGCCGTGTCCCGGAGATCGCCGTCGAGGGCGAGCTCGACGTCGAAGGGGCGATCGTGCTGGACGGGGTGTCGGACGTGGAAGAGCTCAAGAAGGCGCACGGTGAAGGTACTCCCGTGGTCGTCCGAGCTGCAACTGCGGACGAGGTGCGGGCGGCGCTCGCCCGTCCCGAGGTTGCGTCGGTGCTCGTGCCGGCAGGCAAGCACGAGTTGCTCGAGCTCGACCTGACGAAGCTCACCTACGGCACCTACTCGATCGCGGCCTGCGACCTCGACGCCGGGCAGTGGGGCGTGGCCACGCAGTCGAAGTTCCTCGCGGTCGGCTCGGTCGTCCCGTGGGCCGAGCCGCACGTCGGGGCGATCGCGACCCAGGCCTACGCGAACCCGCGCTACGGCCCCGAGGGGCTCGCGCTGCTGCGGGAGGGCGTGACCGCGGAGAAGGCCGTCAAGCGGCTGATCACGGCCGACGAGGGGCGGGAGCACCGCCAGCTGGGAATCGTCGACTCGGAGGGGGGCAGCGCCAGCTTCACAGGCTCCGAGTGCAACGACTGGGCGGGTGGACGCACGGGCTCAGGCTATGCGACGCAGGGGAACATCCTCGTCTCCGCCGAGACCGTGGATGCGATCGCGGAGACGTTCGAGGCCGGTTCCGGGTCTCTCGCCGAGCGGCTGATCGAGTGCCTCGCGGCCGCGCAGGCTGCTGGAGGAGACAGCCGCGGACAGCAGTCGGCGGCGCTGCTCGTCGTCGAGAAGGACGGCGGCTACGCGGGACTGTCCGACGTCGTCATCGACCTCCGGGTCGACGACCACGAGCGTCCGATCGAGGAGCTCCGTCGTCTCTACGGCCTGCACCAGGCGATCTTCGGCAAGACCCCACGCGACAAGTGGGTCGAAGTGGACGAGACGCTCGAGAACGAGCTCGTGGAACGGCTTCGCAAGCTCGGCTACGACGGCGCGCCGGACGAGGCGTTCTTCCGCTGGGCGGGGACGGAGAACCTCGAGGAGCGCGTCGACGGGTTCGAGGCGATCGACCCGGTCGTCCTCGAGGAGCTTCGGAGCCAGAGCAAATGACGTACAACGTCGTCCACCTGTCCGAGCTCGAGTCGATCCCGGTCGGCGACCGGGGGCTGCAGTGGCGCCCGATCCGCAGCCGCCTCGACATCCGCGCCTTCGGCACGAACGCGTACACCGCCGAGCCCGGCGACGAGATCGTCGAGGAGCACACCGAGTCGACGTACGGGCACGAGGAGATGTACGTCGTCGTCACCGGCCGCGCCACCTTCACGCTCGACGGAGACGAGATCGATGCCCCTGCGGGAACGATCGTTCACCTCCCCGACCCGACAGTCCGCCGCACGGCGGTCGCAAAGGAGCCGGGGACGACGGTGCTGGCAGTCGGCGCCAAGCCGGGCGAGGCTTACCGGCCGTCGGCCTGGGAGCTCGGCTTCCGCGCCTCGAAGATGGAGCCGGCCGACGCGGTTGCCTACGTCGAAGAGCGGATGGGCGGGTACCCGGAAATGGCGGCGACGCACTACAACCTCGGCTGCTTCCGTGCGCTTGCGGGTGACCGAGAGGGTGCGCTCGAAGCCGTCCGCCGAGCCTATGAAATGGAGCCCGAGCAGATGCTGAAGTGGGCCGAGAACGACTCGGATCTGGACTCGATCCGGGACGACCCGCGTTTCCCTAGCGGCGAAACCTCTCCAGCGTCGTGAACTTGTAGCCGCGCCGGCGGATCGCGTCGATCACGCCGGGCAGGGCCTGAGCGTCGATGGTGGAGCGGTCGACGTCGCCCGCCGAGCCGATGTGCATGAGGATGATGGCGCCGGGCCGCAGCGCGTCGGTCACGCGGTGGATGGCTCCCGGCACGGTCTGCCCCCGGCCGCCCATCCAGCCGAGCGTGTCCACCGTCCAGCGAATCGAGATGTACCCGAGCCTGTTCGCGATCGCGATCACCCTGGAGTCGCTGGCGCCGTAGGGGAAGCGGAACAACGGCCGCGGGTCGTGGCCCGTACGGCGGCGGATCGCCTCAGCGCCCGCGGTGATCTGGTGCACGACGGCGGGGTCGGAAAGTGCGGTCAGGGGCGGATGGCTGTAGGTGTGGTTGGCAATCGGATAGCGCTTGCCGATGAACTTGGCCAGCCCCGGGTTCTGATTCACCCACCGTCCGGTCAGGAAGAAGGTGGCGACGACGCGCTTTCGCTGCAGGGTGCGCAGGATCGACCAGGCGCCGATCGCGTCGCCCCCGCCGTCGAGGGTGAGGACGACCTCCTTCTTCCGGGTCGGCAGCACCTCGAGCTCGCGTCCTCGCAACGACGAGGGGATCCCTGCGCCGACCGCAGCGGCGAGCAGGGCGGCTAGGAAGCGCACGACTCCCAGAAGGCGAGCAGCCGCTCGTTGAAGCCGGGCGCGTGCTGCGCCGCGTGCCCCTTCCCCGGGAGCACAGCCCGCTCGGCGCCGAGCCTCTGCTCGAGCACGTCGCAGACGGCGTCGAAGGCCCGATGCCAGCCGCCCGACACGACAAGCACCGGAACGCCTTGGAGCTTGTCGAAGGGGATCTCCGCCTCGTAGGGCGATCGCTCCTGCATGAACGACTCGATCGCCGAGAGCCTGTCTGCATCGGGCTCTTGAGGGCGCTCGAACCCGAGTGCTTCGCCGAAAGCCGCCCCGAACTGCTCGGGGGTGAGCTCCGCCGCGTGCTCGAACACCGGCCCTAACCGCTCCATCAACTCCTGGACGGCCGGATCGCCTGCCGCAATCCCGAACGCGGGCGGCTCGATCGCGGTCACCGAGCGCACGAACTCCGGCCTGCTCGCGGCGGCGAGCAAGACGCCGATCCCACCGTACGAGAAGCCGACGAGGTGGGCGCGCTCGTCGAGCAGGCCGGCGATGTCCTCGGCGTCGACCGCGAAGTCGGGATCGCCCGCGGGACTCTGTCCGTAGCCGCGCCGAAAGGGCAGGACGAGCCGGTAGCGGCCGCCGAGCTCGCTCTGATCGGACCAGTTCGCGTCGCGAAAACCGCTCCCGTGGACGAGGACGACGGGGTCGCCCTCGCCGAGGACCTCAACGGCGAGGTCGGTCACCCGGCAAGCGTACGCCCGCCGCCCGCTCGCGCAGCTCCGGGACGGGATCGGCTTCCGGTCGCGCAACGAGCATCACTGCCCCGTATCCGTCCGCGACGAGCGCGTCGACGAGCAACTGCAGCCCGACCGCGGCCGCGAACGCCTTGTGCGCCTGCTCCCCACCGAACGGGACGAGGTCCTCGGGCTTCGCGCGACCTGCGATCACGTCACCGTGGGTGATCCTGCCCCACGACACGTCGGCGACCACCGGCCGGCCGTCGGAGCTCGGGATCCCGATCGCGAGCGGGTTGGTGCCGGCGAGCTTCGGGCCACCCTCCGGATGCGCGAGCCGCGGCGGTGAGGTCGCGGTCAGCGCCGCGACGAGGCCGCCTTCCGCCAGCCGCCGCACCCAGTAGCCGAGCATCCCGGTCGGGAAGCACTCCTGGGCCACCACCACCCGCGCGTGCTGCGGGGGCGACTCGAGCTGCGCGTCGCAGATCGCGGACAGCGTCAGGTAGCCGAGGGCGCCGCGACCGTGCCAGCGCTCGAACCCCTCCTCGGCCAGGAGGCGCTCCGGCCTCGCCTCCGGGTCGAGGTCAGGGAGTGTGGCGAGCCACTCGACCCGCGAGAGCCCGTGGCCGGCCTTGCCGCAGGCTTCGGCGTCGAGGAAGTGCTCGGCCAGAACACGTGCGTCGGGCTCGGAGAAGCCGAAGGCCCGCAGCCGTTCCTCAGGCTGCACGCTAGGACAGAACGGGCAGCGCCTTGACGATCCCGACGCCCTGCTCGCGCTTGGTCTCGTCGATCGCCTCTGCGATGCGCGCGATCAGCTGCGCGGTCTCCGACTCGGGGTCGGACCAGACGAGCGGCTCACCGGAGTCGCCGCACTCGCGCAGCCGCGGATCGAGAGGGATCGTCCCGAGCAGCGCGATCTCCAGCTCTGCGGCCAGGCGACGGCCGCCTCCGGTGCCGAAGACATCTCCGGCCATGTTCTCGATCACGCCGATCAGGCGCATGTTCGTCTTCTGCGCCATCAGCGCGGCGCGGACGGCGACCTCCTGCGCGGCCGGTTGCGGCGTCGTGACGACGATCGCCTCGGCGCGCGGGAGGAGCTGGCCGAGCGAGATCGCGACGTCGCCCGTTCCGGGAGGCATGTCCACGAGCAGGATGTCCAGCTCGCCCCAGTGGACATCCGAGAGGAACTGCTCGAGCGCGCGGTGCAGCATCGGCCCGCGCCACATGATCGGGGCGTTGTCGTCGAGGAAGAAGCCGATCGACATCAGCTTCAGGTCCCCCTTGACGGGCGGGACGATCATCTTGTCGACGACGACGGGCCGCTGGCGGATGCCGAGCATGTGTGGGATCGAGTGCCCGTAGACGTCGGCGTCGAGGACACCGGTGCGGCGGCCCATCCGCGCGAAGGCGGCGGCCAGGTTCGCGGTCAGCGACGATTTGCCGACGCCGCCCTTCCCGCTCGCGATCGCGAGCACGCGCGTGTCCTTGTCGAGCGAGATGCCCTTCGTCCGCTCTTCGATCCCGCCTTGGAGCTTTGCCGTGAGCGCGGTCTTCTCGTCCGGGCTCATGACGTCGAACGCGAGCGAGACGGTCTCGACGCCCTCGAGCGGGGCGACCCAGCGTCGCACCTGCTCCTCGAAGCTCGCCCGGAGCGGGCAGCCGGCGACGGTGAGCGCGATCGTGATCGCGACGTCGCCGCCGTCGATGTGAATGTCCCGCACCATGTCGAGCTCGGTCACCGGCCGGCGCAGCTCGGGGTCGATCACCTGCTCGAGCGCTTTGTAGATCTCGTCGCGGGAAGACTCCATCGCAGCGAGGGTAGCACTAGACAAGCCTTGCTATACAAGGTATCGTTAGTCGAGGTATGAGCCGTGAGGAGCTCAAAGGGCATCTCAACCTTCTGCTGCTTGCCACGCTCGGGACCGGTGAGTTCCACGGCTATGCGCTGATCGAAGAGCTGAAGCGTCAGAGCGGGGGTACGTTCGACCTGCCGGAGGGGACGATCTACCCCGCACTGCACCGGCTCGAGCGCGCCGGGCTGCTGTCGAGCCGCTGGTCGTCGGTGAGCGGGCGTCGCCGGCGGGTCTACGAGCTCACGCGGAAGGGGCAGGAGGCGTTCGACGAGCGCCGGCGCTCGTGGCGCGAGTTCTCGAGCGGGGTCGAGCTGGTGTTGGGAGACGCTTGAGCATCGAGGAGTACCTCGCCATCCTGCAACGCAACCTACGGGCGAGACCGTTCGCCAGGCGCCGGATCCTGCGAGAGATCGAGGCGCACCTCCTCGATGCTGTTGGACGGGAGCGAAGTGGAGGGACTAGTCGCGAGGAAGCCGAGCAGCGGGCGATCGCACGCTTCGGACCGGCAGAAGGGTTGGCAGCCCGCCTCTCGGAGCCAAGCGAGGCCCGCCGGCGCCGCAAGGCCGCTTTGATGGTGGCCGTGGGAGCGTCGGCGGTGGGCGTGGCGCTCGGCCTAGGCTTGAGCAGAGCAACCCATCGCGCTGGCATCCCACTTCCCCCTGGAGTGACGATCTCGGGCGGCAGGACCATGGTGCGAGTGGTCCCCGGGGGGAAAGCTCTTGTGACGAGGGATTCGAGGTTCATGGCTTTCGACCACGCCGGCAGGCACGTCCGGAGCGTCGAGGCCTTCCTGAACGAGGTGAGGAAGCACGGTCGACACGTAGCCTTCGTGAAGGAGGGTTCCAAAGTGTGGCTCGTGTCGCGTCGCAACTCCTTGTTCTTCTTCTCGGGCTAAGAGTTGGCGGCGCTACGCGCGCCGCGAGAAGATGGGGGCGTGACGTGGCCCGGCCTGATCTGGAAGAACCTGCTCCGCCGCCGCGGGCGCACCGCGCTCACCTCCGCCGGCGTTGCGATCGGTGTCGGCCTGATCGTCGCGCTGCTCTCGATCGCCGCCGGCGTGCACCGCACCGCCAACGACCTCATCCACGTCGGGCGCGCCGACTTCGGGCTCTTCCAGCGCGACGTCTCGGACCTGACCCGCTCGCTGCTGCCGCAGACGCTCGAGCAGCAGATCGCGAGCAGGCCCGGCATCGCGCAGACCGCGAGCATCTACCTCTGGGTCGGCAAGGTCGAGGGCCGGAGCTCCTTCCTGGTCTTCGGGCTCGACCCGAACGAGTTCCCGTACCGGCGGCTCGTGATCGTGCAGGGAAGCCGTGGCACCGCAGACGAGGCGTTGATCGGCGACCACACCGCCTCCTCGCTCAGGCTCGGCCCAGGCGACGTCCTCCACGCCGGCAACCGCCGGCTGCGGATCGCAGGCATCTACCACAGCGGCGACCGCTTCGAGGACCAGGGCGCCGTTCTCCCGCTCCCCACCGTGCAGAAGCTCGCCGGCCATCCGCACGACGTGACGACGATCGGCGTCATCGTCTCGCTGGACGCGAACGTCAAGCATGTCGCCGACCAGATCGAGCACGACTTCCCCGGCCTCGCCGCCGTCACCGAGCCCGGCCAGGCGGTGAAGGTGGACACGAGCAGCCGCCTGATCATCTCCACCGGCTGGATCTTCTCGCTGCTCGCGCTGATCGTCGGCGGCATCGGCGTTACGAACACGATGGCGATGTCGGTGCTCGAGCGGGTGCGCGAGATCGGGATCCTGCGGGCCGTCGGTTGGAGGACGCGGCGGATCGCGGCGATGATCGTCAGCGAGGCGCTCGCGATCGGACTGCTCTCGCTCGGGCTCGGACTGCTACTCGGCTATGCGGGCGCCGAGCTGTTCACAAGCCGCGGCGACCTCTCGACCCTCGTCGAGCCCGACTTCACGGCCGGTGTATTCGCGTGGGGCCTGGCGTTCTCGCTCGGCGTCGGCGTGATCGGCGCTATCTATCCGGCCTGGCGGGCGGCGAGGCTCACCCCGATCGAGGCGCTCCGGCGGGAGTAGAGCTTTCGCTTCGCGAAAGCTCTAGTGGCTACTAAAGAACGGATGTGCTCGGCTTCGCAGAACGGGCAGGCCAGCCGCGATCGCAACGGTTGGGCTACGGCACCGCACTAGTCTTCTCGGCATCAGCCGAGAAGACAAGGCCGTCGCGCATCTGCAGCGTCCGGTCGGCACGATCGGCGACGGCGAGGTCGTTGGTGACGAGCAGGATCGTCATCCGGTGCTGGTCGCGCAGCCTCTCGAGCAGCGTCAGGATCTGGGCTCCGGTGGCGGAGTCGAGCGCCCCGGTCGGCTCGTCCGCGAGCAGCAGCCTTGGGCGATTCGCAAGCGCACGGGCGATCGCCACCCGCTGGCGCTCCCCGCCGGAGAGCGTCGGAGGATAGCTCTCGGAGCGATGCGCGATGTTGACCTCGCGCAGGAGCTCCTCGGCCCGCTCGACCCGTTCCCTCCGCGGCAGACCCCGCCCCAGCATCGCCACCTGGACGTTCTCGAGCGCCGTCAGCGTCGAGATCAGGTTGTGGAACTGAAAGACGAACCCGACGACCTCCGCGCGGTACTCGGCCGGATCGGCGAGCTTGTCGACGCGCTCGCCGCCGACCGCGATCGTCCCCGCATCCGGCCGGTCGAGCGCGCCGACCAGGTTGAGCAGCGTGCTCTTCCCGCATCCGGACGGGCCGATCAGCGCGACGAACTCGGCCGGCTCGATCCGGAGCGACACGTCCTCGAGTGCCTTGATCCGGCCGCTCTCGAACGATTTGCCAACGTGGTCGAGGACGACCTCGGCTCCGCCGTTCATCTCGGCGTGACCGGGTACGTCAGGCTGACCTTCCCCTTCGACGTCGCCGCAATCACCCGGAAGGTGAGCCGAAAGCCGCGAGCGTCGGCCGGAAACTCCGCGTAATCCCGGAAGGTGCCCCTGAACGGCCTGCGGGTGATGTTCTGCTTCGTGTCGTCGTACTGAACCGCGTGGGCCGTGCCGAGAGGATCGACAATCTGGACGGTGAGCCTGCCGGAGAGCGGCCGGCCCCGACGATCGGTGACCTTGACCGTGTAGCGCCACTTCGCGTTGATCTTCGGGTTGTGGGTCGCGGTCAGCCGCACTCGCACGGAAGCGATGTTACGCCGTGTGAAGAACGAACCGGCGCGTGCCGTGCCAGAGAAGCGTGCTGACAACGACCGCGGCACCGGCCATCACGGCGAGTGTCTGGGTCGCCAGCGCGAAGTCGATCGCCGAGTTGGCGGCCACACCGGAGGCAACGAGGATGACGGCTCCTCCGCCGGCCTGGGTTGCGGCTCCGGCAGGCCCGACTGGGAGCGCGGCCGAGGCAGCGCCCGCGCACAGGAAAAGCATTGCGAGGGGCAGTGAGAGCCCGAGTCCGAGCCCTCCCAGCAGCAGCAGGACACCGACGGCCCGCACGAGCCAGGACGCGTGCACGATTACGGTCGCCTTCGCCGCCTCGCGCGCGGACGGCGCCCTGACCTGCACCCAGCGCGCGAGCCTGAACCGGATCAGCCGGCCGCAGGCCATGACGCGAGGAAGCACGATGATGACGGCTGCAGCCGCGATTCCGGCGGCCGCAACCAATGCGAGCGCGATCCGCACGCCGGTCGAACTGGTCAGGGCCGCCGACGTGGAGGCGAGCGGAACGAGCGCGACGGCGTCGATCAGAGCGAGGGCGAAGAGTGAGAACGCCAGCGCGCGGACACCAGCGGGACAGTCCGGATAGCGCCGAACGACGGCAACGCGGACGACGTCGTCGAAGCGCCCGGGCAGCGCGATCCCGGTGACCGAGGCAGCGCCGCCGGCCGCGGCCAGCGCCGAGGTCTTCGGCCGCTCGTCTGCATTGAACAACCTCCGCCACCCCCACGCCTTCACCGGATAGGCGAGCAGGAACAGCAGGGCCGCGCCGACGATCAGCCAGGGACTTCCGTGCAACGGCCAGCCGGTCGACGAGAACCGCCACGCCGCGACCCCGGTCATGCTGACCGCAAGGGCGATAAACCCGATTTTGGTCGCAAGCCTCGCTCTGGGCGATCCCCACAGCTCGGTTGCGATCCGTAGAGTGCGCCTCAGGACCGGCTTGACCCCGAAAGGTCTGGTCCTGGACAAGACAGCCATTTTAGCAGTGATCTACCCGAACCTCTCCTTTTAGCCAGAGGGCGTTCTTGACGGCGAAGCCCTCCTGGTCGTTGTTGAAGTACGCGAAAACCTCCACGCCCGTGCGCCAGGAGGCGATCCGGCGCTTCCAGCGCTCGAGCTCGGACTCGGAATAATTGCCACGACGACCCCGAGAGCCCTTGTGGAACCGCACGAACGTCCAGTCGGCGGTCAGCTCATGAGTCTGGAAAGGGCGCTCGGGCGTGTCGCCGATCACAAGCGCGGCGTCGTGGCGGCGAAGCAGGTCGTAGACGGCAGAGTCGAACCAGCTCTCGTGGCGAAACTCGAAGCAGTGGCGCCCAGGCGGAAGCTGCTTCAGGGCCGAGGCGAGGCGCTCGTCGTCACGGTGGAAGTTGGCGGGGAGCTGCCACAGCACCGGGCCCATCTTCGGCGACTCGACGAGCGGCTCGATCCGCTCGTAGAAGCGCTCGAGCCCGCGACCAAGGTCGGTGAGCCGCTTCATGTGGGTCAGGTAACGGCTCGCCTTGACCGCGAACAGGAATCCGGGCGTTGTTTGCTCGACCCACCCGGAGACGGCTCGGCGGGTGGGGAGCCGGTAGAAGGTGTTGTTGACCTCGACCGTGTCGAACAGCGTCGCGTAGTGCTCGAGCCACCGGGCGGGCGGAAGGCCCTTCGGATAGACCCGGCCGCGCCAGTGGTCGTAGTTCCAGCCGGAACATCCGACCCAGACCTTCCTCACCCCAGAAGCGCCTCCGCGAGTTGCGAGCAGATCTCGGGTGTGGCCGCGGCTACGACGCGTGATCGCCCTTCGGTATCGAGCGGCGCCTCGTCGAACGGCGGAGACTCGGGGAGATCGATCGCAAGCCCGCATTCGCGGATCAGGAGCTGAGCGGCCGCGATGTCGACCGCGCGTGCCGCCTTCAACGAGCAGACGCCGTCAACTCTCCCCGCGGCGAGGTGGCAGAGCGAGAGCGCGAGCGAGCCCATCACCCGGATCCGCCCGGCCAGCTCTCGAAACCGTTCGACCCGGTCCGCGATCACCGCGGTCACGGTCGCCTCGAACGAGAGGATCTCGAGCTGCTCCTTCGGCCGGATCGCGCCGAGAGGGCTGCCGTTCAGCCATGCGCCTGCGCCCCGCTCGGCCGTCCACTCCTCACCGCTGCCGAAGTCGTAGACGTAGCCGTAGTGGACGTCTGCCATCGCCGGCCCGTCCGCAACGGCGAGCGAGAGGGCGAAGAACGGGATCCCTCTCTTCGAGTTGACGGAGCCGTCGATCGGGTCGACCACGACGTACGTGTCTCCCGCTCCGAACCGGCGCTCGCCGAGCTCCTCGGAGACGAGCGTGAACTCGAGGCCGTCCTCGTGGGCCCGCTCGAGCCGCGCGACGATTGCCGCCTCGGCGGCTGCGTCGATCGCCGTCGTGTCGTCGCCGCCCTCGCCGGTTCCCATCACCGGCTCGCGCTCCACACGCGTCGGGAGGTCCGCCAGGACGCCCCGAACGTCCTCGACGGCCGCCCGGCAGATCTCGGGCCAGGGGCTCAAAGGAGATCGAGCGCCAGGAAGAGCAGGCCTGAGAGGAGCTTCGGATAGAAGTAGGTGCTCTTCTGCGGCATCGTCTCACCACGCTCGGCCACGGCGGTTACCTGCTCGACCCGCAGTGGACGCAGCAGCAGCGCGGCTTCCGCTTGTCCGGAATCGACGCGCCCGACCGCCTCGTCCGCGTTGGGCGTATATGTGATCCCCTCGAGCCCGAGCCGCTCGACGAAACGAGCGTCCGGCTCGGCCTCCTTTCCCGTGAGCAGAAGCGTCTCGCCCTTCCGGTACAGCACGGCGGCCGGCAGCCCAGGCGGCAGCGCGTTGAGCTCGCGAAGGCCCTCGTACGGCCCTCCCGGGACGGCCTGCGAGATCGAGCCGTTGACCTTCTCGAGACTCGACACGGCGCGGTGCGTCGGGAAGATCTGGAGACCCGGGTCGCCGGCCGAGACGAGCACGGCCATCATGTAGGCGCTGGCCGGAGATCCGTCCTCCGCGCTGAAGGCAAGCGTCGTCTCGTAGCGGTGATGTCCGTCGGCGATCAGGAGCTTGCGGTCGGCGAACCAGCCAGTCACCGCCTCGTGCACGCCCGGGTCGTCGATCCGCCAGAGCCGGCTTGCGGCTCCGGCGCCATCGGCCTCGAGCTCGGGCTCGCCGCCCGGAAACTCGAGCGGCGCCTGCCCCTCGTAGAGGAGGAAGATCGGCTCCAGCTGCGCGCGGACCGCTCGGAGCAGCCGCAGGCGCCCCTCTTTCGGTCCCGCGTGCGTGCGTTCGTGAGGAAGGACGACGCGCTGCTCGTAGGGCTCCGTGCGGAGCGCGGCCAGGAGGCCGCGGCGGGTGCGGCGGACGCCGTCGGGCCCGACGTAGTCCTGCTCCAGCGCCCAGAGCGCCGGGGCTTCCTCCGCCACAAGGGCGGCGTCGTGGCGCCAGGAAGCGAAATCGTCGGCCGCCTGCTGCTCCGAGTCGGGAAGCGTCAAGTGGACGACGTTGTACGGGCTGCGGGCGAGGTAGTCGAGCCGCTCCTCCGGGTCGATGACGTCGTAGGGCGGCGCGACGAGCGCGGCCAGCGGCCCGGCCTGGTCCTCGTCGTAGCGGATCGCCCGGAACGGCTTGATCTCCGCCACGCGCCGGAGCGTACCAGCGCCGTGCGCGGGCCGAATCGGCACGGAACCGGAACAGACAGGTGGGGATTGTCCGGTTAGATTGGCGCGTGTATCAGGAGGATGGCCCCCCACCCTGGGTGGGCGACCGTCTTCGGCTGGGGCCGGTGTCCGTCTCGGAACCTAGACTCGGCCTGTGGCTGCGATCGCGGAGCTGGACGAGGATCGGGTAGTCGAGGGAACGTTCGCGGTCGCGCGGAAGCAGCGCCTCCGTACCCGCGGCGGTGCGCCTTACCTGGCGCTCGAGCTGGTCGACCCGAGCGGGCGAATCGACGCCCGCGTCTGGA
>WNGF01008645.1_pt1 | contig 12273 bp, 10 predicted proteins | sample 5400641 | NCBI WGS metagenome assembly WNGF01 (sample SAMN13153371, study PRJNA577476) | soil metagenome | isolation source: 80 cm soil or saprolite under grassland replicate 2 | place: USA:California | collected 2016-06-15
TGAACAGCTCCTCGCGCGTCTTCCAGTGCAGGTAGATGGTGCCCTTGCCGACGTCGGCGCCGGCGGCCACGTCCTCGACGGTCACCCGCCGGTAGCCGTGCCGCAGCAGCAGCGCCGCCGCCACGTCCAGGATCCGGGTAGCACGTTCCTGCCGCTGCCGCGGGTCTCGCAGCCGGTCTGCGGTCGCGCTCATGCACCCACCATATGACCAAGTTCGAGGTTCCCCCAACTCACATGGGCACGTGGGCAAGACGGCGTCGCAGCCATCCGGTGGCGGCGGCCAGCGGCCACAGCCGGGTGGCCAGGTTCCTTGCCAGGATCCCCGGCCGCGTCGCCGGGATGAGCAGCGAGGCGCCCCGCGCAATGTTCCGCTGCTTGGGGTCCACCAGGACCCGGTGGCTGGCATCGTAGCGGCGGAAGGCCGACTGGTGGTCGGCGGGGCAGGCCGCCAGCTGCTCGGCGAGGGTGAACGCTCCCGCCATGGCCAGGCTGGAGCCGTCCCCGAACAGCGACACGCAGGAGGCGGCGTCACCAACCAGCGCAACCCGGCCGTGCCACCAGGGGCGGATACGTACTTGGCTGACGGAGTCGAAGTACAGGTCGTCGGTGGCCTCGAAGAACGCCAGGGCCTGGCCGCGGGAGGGGTGGATGGCGGCCGCCCTGCCGGGGGTGTTGTACATGACCACCTCCCGCCCACCTTCGATCAGGCCATCCAGACCGTCCAGCCGCACGGTCGCCACGTAGATCCCCAGGTGCTGGATGAAGTCGGATTCCGGCCCGAACGCCAGCCGGCGCACCGCCGAGTGCAGCCCGTCGGCGCCGATCACCAGGTCGAACCGGCGCGGCTGGGCATGCTCGAAGGTGACGTCCACCCCGTGCTCGTCCTGGCTTAGGGCAACGATGGCGTCGCCGAACACAAACTCGGCGTCATCGCGGCCGGCCTGGTACAGGATCGCGGCGAGGTCGCCGCGCGGCAGCTCCACCTCGCGGCTGCCGGCGGCTTGTTGCAGGGCACGCTGGTTGACCCGGCCGACGCGCCTGCCGTTGGCGTTGACGAAGCTGGTGCCGGTCCGGTCGGTGCCGGCTTGGCGGATGGCAGGCATGACGCCCATCCGCTCGGCCACCTCCACCGCCGGTCCCCTGACGTCCACCGGGCTGCCGCTGGACCGCAGCGCCGCCGCGTGTTCGACCACGGTAGGGCGGAAGCCGTGCCGCGCCAGCCAGTACGCCAGCGTCGGCCCGGCGATGCCGGCTCCGGAGATCAGCACGGCCTGGTCGCTCATGACCTGCTCCTGACATCGACGCCGACCCACCTGATCAGGATATGACTAACTTTGATATTTCGTCAACTATCATCTATCACTGCGTCCTGCTACCGCTGCCTTCCACCTGTTCTCGCGGGATGCCGACATTTCGGGCTGCACCATACAAGCGGGGGCGGCAGCTGCCGTCCTGCCGCGGAAGGAGCCCTCCTCGGATGAGCGGCCGGAGTGAGCGGCCGGAGGCCCCTCACAGCCGCCCGCTCCCAGGCGTTGAACAGGTGACGACCTGACGAGAGAGGACGGCGCGATGCGAACGCACACGATGGTCGACTCCCCGGTTGGGACCCTGACCCTCGTCGCCACCGACGACACCCTGAGCGGCGTCTACGTGGAGGACCAGCTGCACCTTCCAGACCCCTCCACGCTCGGCGAGCGGGCCGGCTCCGGGTTCGAGCAGGCGGCCGAGCAGCTGGAGGAGTACTTCGCCGGGCAGCGCACGGACTTCACGCTGCGTACGCGGCTTGAGGGCAGCGGCTTCCAGCGCCGCATCTGGCAGGCGCTGACCGGCATCCCGTACGGGCAGACCTGGTCCTACACCCGGCTCGCCGAGGCGGTCGGCAGGCCCGACCGGCTCCGCGCCGTGGCCGCGACCAACGGAAGGAACCCGATCGCCGTGGTGGTCCCCTGCCACCGCGTGGTCGGCAGCGACGGCAGCCTCACCGGCTACGCCGGCGGGCTGGCCCGCAAGCGGTTCCTGCTCGACCTGGAGCGCGACGGCTCGCGGCAGGAGCGCCTCTTCTGAGGATGCGCGACTCCGCCGGCTAGCCAGAGGGCCGTTCGGCGTCCGCCTGGCCCGGGCGCACCAGCCCCGTCTCGTACGCCGCGATCACCGCCTGCACCCGGTCGCGCAGCTGGAGCTTGTCGAGGATGTGGCCCACGTGGGTCTTCACGGTGCTCTCGCCGAGGAACAGCGTCCCGGCGATCTCCGCGTTGGACATCCCCCTGGCGAGGAGCCGCAGGACCTCCACCTCCCGGTCGGTCAGGGCGGCCAGCCTGCCCGCGTCGAGAGCGGCCGGCCGTGCCATGGCGAACTGCTCGATCAGCCGCCGCGTGACCGTCGGGGCGAGCAGCGCCTCGCCCTCGGCCGTGACGCGGATCGCTCTGACCAGGTCCTCCGGGGGCACGTCCTTGAGCAGGAAGCCGCTGGCGCCCGCCGCGAGCGCGTCGAAGACGTACTCGTCGAGGTCGTAGGTGGTCAGGATCACGACGCGCGGCGGCATGTTCGAGCCGGGCCTGGTGAGCCGCCTGGTGGCCTCGATGCCGTCCATCGTCGGCATGCGGATGTCCATCAGGACCACGTGCGGGAGGGTGCGGCGCGACCGGTCGACGGCCTCGACGCCGTCGTCGGCCTCGGCCACCACCTCCATGTCCTCCTGGGCGTCGATGATCATGCGGAAGCCCGCTCGCACCAGCGCCTGGTCGTCGGCGACCAGTACCCGGATCGTCATGCAGGCGACCACTCGGCTGGCTGGCCGGGGCGGTCCGCCGGGGCCGTTCCGGCGCCGTCCAGGCCGTCGATCGGCAGCCTGGCCTCGACACGGAACCCTCCGCCCAGCGCCGGGCCGACGAGCAGCTCCCCGCCGACCAGCGCGACGCGTTCCCGCATCCCGATGAGCCCGTGGCCGGCTGGGCCGATGCCGAGCGCGCCCGGGCCGTCGTCGACCACGGTGATCCGGAGGCTTCGGGCTCCGTAGCGCACCAGCAGGTGCACGTGCGCCTTCGGCGCGTACTTGATGACGTTGGTGAGCGCTTCCTGGACGACCCGGTAGGCGCAGAGGTCGACGACGGCGACCAGCGGCCGGGCGACTCCCTCCACGCGCGACTCGACCCGGAGGCCGGCGTCGCTGGCCTGCGCCACCAGCTCGTCGAGCTGCCCGAAGGTTGGCCGTGGCCGCAGCGGCGCGGCTCCGTCGCCCTTGCGCAGGACGCCCAGCAGGGCTCGCAGCTCGCTCAGCGTGCCCCGGGCGGTGCGCTCGATCAGCCCGAGCGCGTCCACCGCGCGTTCGGGGCTCGACCGCAAGGTGGCGCGCGCCGCACCGGCCTGGACGGCGATGACGCTGACGTTGTGGGCCACCACGTCGTGGAGCTCCCGCGCGATCCGGTTGCGCTCCTCCGCGGTCGCCCGCCGGGCGTGCTCGTCCCGCTCCCGCTCCAGCCTGGCGGCGCGGTCCTCGAGCTCGGCGAGGTAGGCGCGGCGGGTCCTGGTGCGGTCGCCGAGCACCCAGGCGACCCCGTAGCCGAAGGCGACCCCGGCGAGGTGCCCGAGTCCCCTCGCGCTGCCGGTCGCGAGCACCAGGCCGAACGAGGCGGCCATTACGCCGCCGGCGAGGACGCCGGCCACGACCCTGACCAGGCGGTCGCCGTACAGCGCCGCGGCGTAGACGCCGAACAGCAGGCCGACGCCGTTGAGCTCGGCGCGGACGTAGAGCGTGGTGACCACGAAGGCGACGGTGAGCAGCGCGAGCACCGGTCCCGGTCGGCTGCGCCGCCACAGCAGCGGCACCGTGCCGAACGGCAGCGCCACCAGGCCGACCGCCACGCTCTGGCGACCGACGAGGGCGACGTGCACCAGCGCCGGCCCCGACAGCAGCAGCGCCGCGCCAAACACCATCCAGTCGACCTGCCTGGGCGTGAAGCGTCCAGCCAGCCAGAACCGCGCTCGCGGCGCCTGCTCCCCGTCCATGCCCCGACCATAGCCGGGGCACGGCGGTATCGCATCCACCGTGCTGGGGATCGGCGCCGCCCGGAGATCCACCCCGAGGTGGAGGCCGATGCGCCTCCGGGCCGATGGCGACGCCTGGCGGCGCGACTAGGTTCGGCCTCGACGGACCCAATCCGGCGAGAGGGGAGCGGTCATGGCGGTGATCGAGGTACGCGAGCTGACCAAGCGCTTCGGCCCGGTGCTCGCGGTCGACGGGCTGAGCTTCGAGGTGCGGAGCGGGACGGTGACCGGGTTCCTGGGGCCGAACGGGGCGGGCAAGACGACCACCCTGCGCATGCTGCTCGGCCTGGTGGCGCCGACCACGGGGACGGCGACCATCGACGGCCGGCCGTACCAGGACCTCGCCGACCCGCTCCACCACGTGGGCGCGGTGCTGGAGGCGTCGAGCTTCCATCCCGGCCGGACGGCACGCAACCACCTGCGGGTGCACGCGATGGCGGGCCGGATCGAGCGGTCCCGGGTCGACGAGGTGCTCGAGCTGGTCGGGCTCGGCGGCGACGCCGACCGGCGGGTGGGCGGCTTCTCGCTCGGCATGCGGCAGCGACTCGCCGTCGCCACCGCGCTGCTGGACGATCCCGAGGTCCTGGTCCTGGACGAGCCGGCCAACGGCCTGGACCCGGAGGGCGTGCGCTGGCTGCGGGGGCTGCTCCGCGACCGGGCCGAGGAGGGCCGCACCGTCCTGGTGTCCAGCCACATCCTCGCAGAGGTCGCCCAGACGGTCGACCAGGTCGTGATCGTCGACCGCGGGCACCTCGTCGTGGCGTCCCCGCTGGCGGAGCTCACCGCGGCGGCGAACCTCGAGGACGTCTTCTTCCAGCTCACCGCCGCCCCACAGGAGGCACCCCGATGACCTGGTCGATCCGGACCGAACTGCTCAAGCTGCGCACCATTCGGCTGCCACTGGGCTTGCTCGCCGCCGCCGCGGCGATGACCGCGCTGGTGACCGTGCTCGAGTCGTCCCGGGCCGGCGGGCCCGGGCACATGGCGATCCCTCCCCTCGACACCGAGGCGGGCCTCACCGCGGTGCTGACCAGCACCGGCTTCGCCCTGCTCATGGCCATGGTGTTCGGGGTCACGGTCGCGAGTGGCGAGTTCCGCCACGGGACCGCCACGGCCACCTACCTCGCCACCCCGGACCGGGTCCGCGTCCTGACCGCGAAGGCCGCCGCTGCCGCCGGCTTCGGGCTGCTCTTCGGCCTGGTGGCGGCCGCCGTCGCCAGCGGGGTGGGCCTGGGGTTCGTGGCCGCGAGGGGGTACGAGGTGACGGTCGCGGGCGGCACCGTCGTCCGCTACGCGGCCGGCGCGGTGCTCGCCTCCGGACTGCTGGCCGCCGCCGGGGTCGGCCTCGGGTCGCTGGTCCGGGGGCAGGTCGGCGCTATCGTCACGGTGTTCGCCTGGGGACTCCTGGTCGAGCAGATGGTGGGAGGGCAGTTCGACGGCGTCGCCCCGTACCTCCCGTACACCGCGGCGACGACCATGGCGGGGGCCACGCTCGGCGGCGGCGTGCACCCGCTTCCCTTCGCCGCCGCGACGGCCGTGGTGGCCGCCGCGGCGGCGCTGGTCGCGGTCGTGGCGGCGCGCACCACGGTCCGGAGCGACGTCACCTGAGGCCGTCAGGCGCTGGCCAGGGACGCGAGCAGGGTGGTCGCCGCGCGCGCCCCCACCTGGTTGCCCTTGCGGCGGTAGGCGTCCAGCGCCGCCTGGGCCGCCGTGGCCGACTCCGCCGCCTGGCCGGCGGCCTGCAGCGACGCCGCCAGGTCGAGGGACGCGTCGGCCTGGCGGTTCAGCTTGTCGCCGCCTTCGCCGCGCGCGACCGCCTCGCGGGCCAGCGCCAGCGCCTCGGCGGCCCGGCCGGTCCTTGCCAGCGCGACCGCCACGACGCCGCGCCAGGCGAGCTGCGTCTCGAGGTCACCGTCGGCGGCGGCCTCGCCGGCGCGGCGGGCCAGCGCCTCGGCCTCCTCGTCGCGTCCCTGGTCGAGCAGGACCCGGGCCAGCGCGGCTTCCAGCCCGGGCAGCGGCGCGCTCATCCGCAGGCGGGCGAGCGCGTTGCAGCCTTCCCGCAGGGCCGTCTCGGCCGCGGCGAGGTCGCCGGCGAGCCGTGCCACCATCCCGGCGGCGTCGGCCATGACCGCGGTCATGCGCTGGTCACCGAGGCCGTCGAGGACCGTGCCCGCGGCCGCGAACAGCGCCCGCGCCTCGTCGGACCGCTCCCGCATAGCGGCCGAGCGGGCCAGGACGATCAGCGCCGCGGCCTCCAGGCGGCGGGCGCCGGTGCTCCGCGACCAGGCGAGCGCCTCGGAGACCTCCCGCTCCACCAGGTCCAGCGGCGCCGGGCCCTGCGCCAGGACCTGGCAGCGGAGCAGCACGATGCGGGCCTCCCAGCGCTCGTTGCCCGCGCGCCTGGCGAGCTCGAGCGCCCGGTCGGCGGCCTCGAGCGCCGGGCCGGTGTGCCCGGTGGTCGACTCGACCTCGGCGATCAGCCGCCACGCGCGCGCCAGGCCGAGGTCGTCGCCGAGCCGCTCGAACACCCCGACGGCCCGCTCCGCCTCGCGCCGGCCGCGTTCCAGCACGCCGTCGAGGTCTGTGTACCACATCACCCCGCAGCCGCCGAGGGTGGCGCGCACCTGACCGACCTCGTCGCCGAGCGCGGTGGCGGTCCGGATGGCCTCGTCGTAGGCCTCGCGCGCCTCGGCGAACCTGGCCGACCAGCGCAGCGCGTTGGCGCGGTCGAACAGGGCGACCAGGCGCGCCGGCTCGGTGAGCGGCAGCAGCTCGACCGCGCGCCTGGCCAGCGCCCTCGTGGCCCGCAGGTCGCCAAGGTCGAGCGCGTGGTGGGCGGCGCTGGCGAGGCCGACGCCGGTACGGCGGGCCAGCGCGAGGTCGGCCGCCGCCGGGCTCAGCTCGCGCCGGTAGCGCAGCGCCTCCTCCAGGTGCAGGACCACGATCTCGGCGAACTGGGCCGAGCGCTGCTCGCCGACCACCTCCTCGAGCCAGCTGGCGTAGCGCTCGTGCAGCTCGGCGCGGGTCTCCTTGGGGATCGAGCGGTACACGGTGTCGCGCAGCAGCCCGTGGAAGAAGCGGTAGCGGCCGTCGTTCTCGACCGGGGCGAGCAGGGCGCTGGAGTCGGCCCGGATCAGCTCCTTGCGCCGCAGCACCGCCAACTGCTCCCCCACGGAGGGCCGCAGCTCGTCCGGGACCAGCGCCTGCACGGCGCTGCGGAAGAAGCGCTGCCCGACCACGGCGGCGCGTTCGAGCACCGCGCGCTCGTCCGGTTCGAGCCGGTCCAGGCGCGCGGCGAGCAGGGCCTCGACCGGTGGCGGCACCCGTGGCCGCCGGCCGGCGCCGGCGTCGCGGCCGGCCTCGGCCTCGTCCAGCAGCGCGGCCACCAGCTCGACCAGGAACAGCGGGTTGCCCTCGGCCATGTGCACGGCCCTGGCGCGTTCCCGCGCCGGCAGCTCGACCTGGCCGAGCAGGTGGCCGAGGAGGCGCTCGGCCTCCTCGCCGCTCAGCGGCGAGAGCTGCATGGTCAGGGCGTTGCGGCGTCCCCCGGCCCAGCTCGGCCGCCGGTCGAGCAGCTCGGGCCTGGCCAGGCACAGCAGCAGGATGGGGGCGTCGCGCGACCAGTCGACCAGGTGGTCGAGGACGTCCAGCATGGTCGGCTCGGCCCAGTGCAGGTCGTAGACCACCATGATCAGCGGCCGGCGCCGGGCGACCACCTGGAACACGCGGCGCACCGCCAAGTAGGTGTCCTCCGGCGAGCCCGTGCCCTCGGTCGCGGCGAGCACCTGGGCCACCCGGCGGACGATGCGCTCGGCGTGGTTCTCGTCGGCGACCAGCGCGGCGAGGCGCTCGACGACCACGTCGGGCTCGGTGGTGGTGGCGATGCCGGCTGCCTCGGAGATCATCCGGGTGATCGGGTAGTAGGTGATCACCCCGGCGCCGTAGGACAGGCAGCGGCCGCGCAGCACGGTGGCGCGGTCGCCCACCGCGGCGGCCAGCTCGTCGGCCAGGCGGGTCTTGCCGACCCCGGCCGCGCCGAGCACGGTGACCAGGTGGCAGGAGCGCTCGCGCACGGCGCGGGCGAAGGCCAGGTGCAGCAGGGCGAGCTCCTGGCTCCGCCCGACCAGCGGCACCTCCGGGCGGCGCCGGCCTGGTGCGCCGGGGACCACCCCGAGCAGCCGGAAGGCGGGGACCAGGTTGCTCTTGCCCTTGAGGACCAGCGGCGCGACGCCCCTCCACCTCGACCGCGTCGCGGACCAGGCGCAGGGTGGCCTCGCCGAGCAGGATCTCGCCCGGCTGGGCGGCCTGCTCCAGCCGGGCGGCCACGTTGACGGTGTCGCCGGCGGTGTAGGGCTGGCCGAGCCCGGCGCCGCCGTCCACCACCTCGCCGGTGTTGACGCCGGTGCGCGCGTGCAGGCGCACGCCGAAGTCGCGGTCCAGCTCGGTCTCCAGGTCGCGCAGGGCGTCGCGCAGCTCGACCGTGGCGCGCACCGCCCGCATGGCGTCGTCCTCGTTGGCGACCGGGATGCCGAACACGGTCATGCAGCCGTCGCCCTCCAGCGGGCCGACGGTGCCGCCGTGGCCCCGCAGTACCCGCTGGGCAGTCTCGTAGAAGCGGCTCATCACGCGGTGGAAGACCTCGGGGTCGAGCCGCTCGCCGACCTCCGTCGACCCGGCCAGGTCGCAGAAGACCACGGTGGCGGTCTTGCGGGTCTCCCGTGCGACCCGCAGCGGGCGGCCGCAGGCGGGGCAGAAGTTCGCGTCCTCGCCGGTGCGGCGGCCGCAGTAGGGGCACTCCCGCGCCAGGGTGCTCACAGCAGCCCTGACCTCCTCTGCGCGCGCCGGCCGACCAGGCCCTGTCGGGTCGAGACCAGGCGATGCTCGGGCAGGAGCGCCGTCCCGGTCAAGCCGGCCACGACGGGCGAGGCGCGGCCGGCGGCCGCGACCAGCCTGGCGCGGCCGGCCGCGGGACCGCATGGCGATTCCGACGCGAATCGGTAACGGGAGCGCAAAGGGTTGAACGGGGTCGGCGCCGGGGGCGAACGCCCGGTTGACGCGCGGAACGAGCCGGCCGGTCCAGAGCCGGCGCCGCGAGTCGCCGTCGCCGTCGCAGGGGTGGCGGACGGCTCGGGACCAGGGCGGTCCGGGCCAACCGGCAAGGGGAGGAGACATGCGCAACGCACTGCAACGGGCACTGGTGGGCCTGCTGGCCGCCGGCGTCCTGGCGGTTCCTGCGGTCGCTCAGGGCCAGGTGCCCGAGCAGAGGTCCGCGTCGCCCCAGGCGTCGCCGGCGACCTACCGCTACCCGGTGGTCGACCGCGACCGGCGGATGGGACGGGACCTCGACGTCGTCGGCCTGACGGCGGACCGGCGGCTGGTCCGGTTCGACGCCGCGAACCCCAGGCGCACCCGTGACATCGGCTGGGTCCGTGGCCTGGTCGGCGACCAGATGCTGGTCGGCATCGACCACCGCGTCCAGGACGGCAAGCTCTACGGAGTCGGCAACGCCGGCGGGATCTACACGATCAGCAGCCGCAGCGCGGTCGCCACCAAGGTGTCGCAGCTCACCGTCGCGCTCAGCGGCACCAGCTTCGGCGTCGACTTCAACCCGGCGGCCAACCGCCTGCGGGTGATCAGCGACACCGGCCAGAACCTGCGGCACAACATCGACGACCCGATGGGCCTGCCCGCCGCCGGCACCACCGCGGTCGACGGCACCCTGACCTACCCGCCCGCGACCGCCGCGGCCACGGGCGTCAGCGGCGCCGCCTACACCAACAGCGACCTCGACGCCAGCACCGCGACCACCCTGCTCGACGTCGACACGAACCTCGACCAGGTCGCGATCCAGTCGCCGGCCAACGCCGGCAGCCTGGCCCCGACCGGCAAGCTGCTGGTGGACGTCGGCCCCGGCGCCGGCTTCGACATCTACAGCAGGCTCCGCGACGGCCGCGTCCAGGGCAACACCGGCTACGCGACCCTGCAGCTCGGTGGCCGCGCCGCCTTCTTCCAGATCAGCCTGCTCACCGGCCAGGCCAACCCGGTCGGCTTCTTCCCGGTGCGCAACCAGGTGACCGATATCGCCATCCCGCTCGACCAGCGCTGACGCCAGCGCCAGCCAGGAGGGGAGCCGGCCCGCACGGACCGGCTCCCCGATCGCCGTGCAGAGGCAACGGATTGACGAACTTCGATGAGGCCGCTACCCTCCTCATCGAAGTTCTTCGATCTCGTGGATTCGATCTCGTGGAAGAGAGTGATCTCGTGAGCGCCACCACCACGCCGGCGGCGCCGGGCGCGACCACGCCGGCGGCGTGCTGCGTCCCGCTGGCCGCCCCGACCCTCGCACCCGAGGAGGCCGAGGCGACCGCCGCGCTGTTCAAGGCGCTCGGCGACCCCCACCGGGTCCGCATCGTCAACCAGCTCGCCAACAGCCCCGAGGCGGTCTGCGCCTGCGACTTCAACGACACCCTGGGACTGGCCCAGCCGACCGTCAGCCACCACCTCTCCAAGCTCGTCAAGGCCGGGCTGCTCGACCGCGAGCAGCGTGGCGTGTGGGCCTACTACTCGCTCAACCGCGCCGCCATGCTGCGGCTGGCGGCCGTGGTCGACCTCCAGGGAGGCGGCGAATGACCAGCACCCACCTGCCGCTCTCCTCCTCGTCCGGCAGCCGCTGACCGGGGTTCCTCTCGGACCAACCCGGCGGGTCGAGGCACGGCCGGGCATCGCCGGGGTCCGCTGGTACGAGATCCGCCGGCCGGGCGACCAGCCGGTCATCTGGCAGCAGGCCACCTACGCGCCGAACGACGGCGTGCACCGCTGGATGGGCAGCATCGCCCAGGACAACAAGGGCAACGCGGCTTCTGGACGTGGCGGACGGCTCGCTCGCCGGGCTGCCATCGACCTGACCGCCCTGTCCGCGGGGGGCCTGTTCCTACGGCGGCGGCCCGGCCAGTGGCCGGGCCGCCGTTTCGCTGCCGCCGCCCTGCTTACGCCTTCTTGACCAGCACCGCGTACCCTTGAGGCAGGATTCCCAAGGGGTGCGGCTCGCCGCCGCCTGGAGGAGGAAGAGGTCGACCGACATGAGCGGGCGCAACTATTTCAAGACCACGCTGCTGCTGGCCGCACTGAGCGGCCTGCTGCTGCTCGTCGGCCAGGCGCTCGGTGGGGGGCGCTGGCTCACGATCATGCTGCTCGTGGCGATCGCCATCAACGGCCTGTCCTACTTCTTCTCGGACAAGATCGCCCTGCGGGCCTCCGGTGCCAAGCCGGTGACCGAGGCGCAGTTCCCCGAGCTGTACTCCATCGTCAACGGCCTCGCGGTCAAGGCGAACATCCCCACCCCGCGGCTGTACGTCTCGCCGAGCCCGCAACCCAACGCGTTCGCCACCGGGCGCAACCCGCGGCACGCGGCCGTGGCGGTCACCCAGGGCATCCTGCCCCTGCTCGACCGGCGCGAGCTGGAGGGCGTGCTCGCCCACGAGCTGTCGCACGTGCGCAACCGCGACATCCTGATCTCGTCGGTCGCGGCCACCATCGGCGCGGTGATCACCTGGCTCGCGCACCTCGCCTGGTTCCTGCCCATCGGCGGTGACGACGACGACGGCAACCCGCTCGCCGCGCTCCTGATGCTGCTGCTGGCGCCGATCGCGGCCTTGCTCATCCAGCTCGCCGTGACCCGCAGCCGGGAGTTCGGGGCCGACGCCAGTGGCGCCAAGATCACCGCCGACCCGCTCGCCCTGGCCAGCGCGCTGCGCAAGATCGAGGCGTACTCGCGCGGCACCCCGCCGGCGACCACCAACCCGTCCACCGCCCACCTGTTCATCTCCAACCCGTTCAAGGGTGGCGGCGGCGGCGCCATGGCCAACCTGTTCTCCACCCACCCGGCCACCGCCGAGCGGGTCGCGCGGCTGGAGGCCATGGCCTACGGCCCTCGCCGCTACGCCTGACCTCAGCTCAGACGACCGGGAGAAACTCCTCGACTTCGGCTGATGGCGGGTCCATAGGGGGCCCGAAGGGGAATCGCCCGCCCGCCGGGGCGGTTCCCCCAGCCGAGGAAGCACTACCGCTCTGCCCGCTGCGCGGGCGGGGCCGGCAGCGAGGAGACGACGTGGCGCGGACAGCCCGGCGGGTGACCATGACCGAAGCGCCGCCGAGCCGGCGGGCGCAGTTCGACTATGGCCGGACCCAGGAGTACGGCCCGGCTCAGCCCGACTACGGCCGGACGCAGCC
>WNGF01009563.1_pt1 | contig 12273 bp, 13 predicted proteins | sample 5400641 | NCBI WGS metagenome assembly WNGF01 (sample SAMN13153371, study PRJNA577476) | soil metagenome | isolation source: 80 cm soil or saprolite under grassland replicate 2 | place: USA:California | collected 2016-06-15
CAGGAAAATGAGGCAGCCGCTCGGGATGATCCTTGGGCAGGCGCGGAAGGGCCGCATTCCGCTCAATCCCGGACGTGACCCACGACGACCCGATCGTGACGGGCAAGATCGCGCTCGCCCACCTGAACGAGTTTCCCGACTACTACACACGCCTCGATCAGATGGAGGAGCAAGCCAAGCGCGAGCACGGAGCGACCTGAGCGCGCCGCGGAGCAGTCGTGCTCGCGAACATCCGTACGCGACCAGTCGCGCCTGGACGGTCGTGATCGTGTCGGTGACGCTGATGATCGCGGCGACGACCGTCATTCTCGGCGTCGTCCTGGTCGGCGGGTAGGGCCTCGCACCCTCATGCCCTATACGAGGTCGAGGCCGGTGATCCGGGCTCGAAAGTACGTGAAGAGACCGTCCGGAAGTTCCCATCTGACCTCCGCCCGCGTCGGCACCCGCACGCCGCCAAGGTCTCGGTAATCGGCGAAGGAACCTGTCCATGGACGTTCGACGAACAGCTTCCCTTCCTGACGCGGCCGGTCGGGCGCGAAGGCGCCGACGATGTCGCCCGCTTTGTCGAAGCGAAGCGTGACGGCGGCTTCCGAGTAGCCGACTCCGGTGGCGACCTCCACGGTGTTGTGGTCGAGCTCACGCCACTCAAGGTCGTCATTGCCGAGGATCGCCGGCGGGAACCAGGGCAGCTCGGCGAGGTACCGCATCGCCTCCGACCGCGCCGTCTCCGGGCCAGTGGCACGGGCGACGGGGATGAACCTGAACAGGCGCCCCTTGAGACCGCCCTCGCCCTCGCGAAACCAGTCGTTGACGCGAACACCGATCAGTGGTGCAAGCGCAAACCGGGTACGCCAGGCGAACTCGACCCGACCGACTCGCGCCTCCTGCGTCGCCTCGAAGGGCAGCCACCTGCCTGGTTTCAACTGCATCTCGCCCGTCTGCGTGATGCGAACGATGCTGGGCAGCGGGCCCGGGCTCGGCAAGGCGCGCCGGAAGTAACGCCGAACCGCCTCGGGCAGATCCTCGACACGAACCACCATCGGGCCTCCTCTGTTTCGTTCCTCTGGCCAAGGGTGCCGTCGGACGTCCGAACACTCATCGGGATCACCCGTGAGCTCCGCTACGGAGAAGTACCGACTTTCTCCGCGCCGCCGGAATTCGTGCTCGAGTTCTCTGCGGGATTTCCGCAACGCCGATCGGGGCTGCGCCCGATGCCGGCAAGCATTGGTGGCGGCCACGATCTGGCTATGCAGCGAACCTACGGAGTTGTCTGGCGCGAAGGCGTTTCGCCACTCTCGACCGGGAAACTCGAGCTTCTGCCGGGCGGCCTGCGCCTCGAAGGGCTCGAAGGGTCTCAGGACATCCCATATCAGGGCGTTTCGGGCGTACACGTCGGCCGTACCGCCGCCGAACGGATCAACGGACGTCCCTCGGTCGTCCTGGAACGCAGGGGTCACGTCCCCGTTACGATCGCGACGGTGGCCCAGTCCAGCCTCGTCGGCGAGATTGCCGAACGGCTAGCCGCGCTTCAGCTCGGCCCAGCAGCGCCGCGGAGGCTCATGCTCGTGCTGCCGCTTCGGCCGGGTGCTCACGAGGCGGTTCGACGCCTGCTTGCGGAGGGCCCGCCGTTCGACGTCGAGCACATCCCACAGCTCGACCGCCACGGCGTGTTTCTGACGCGCGAAGAGGCCATCTTCGTGTTCGAATCGGCGGGCGGTGCAGATGCGATGGTGGCGCTCCTCTCCAGGTCTGAGTTCTGGCAGGCAGCCGGCCTCTGGCAGGAGCACATCGCCGGGCCGCCGCGTCTCGCCGAGGACGCCTACTCGTGGTCTCGCGCCGAAGAGACGGACGAGCTCTCGTTCTTGCCGACGCCCGGCCCTGGCGACAGCGACGGTGGCGACATCTTCTGAGCCGGTAATCCCAAGAGCTCACGTCCGGCGCGGGCCGCGACCAGGTCTTCGCGCGCCTCGAGCACGACGACGTTCACGTCCGGGCCGAATGCGCCGAGGCGCTCGCAGACGAGCGTCCGTACGAGTGCCGAGTTCTCGCCAATTCCGGCGGTGAAGACGAGCGCGTCGAGCCCGCCGAGCGCCGTCGTCATCGCGGCGACCGCTCCCGCAACGCGGTAGGCGAAGACCTCGAGCGCGAGCCGCGCGCCCTCGTCCCTGGAGCGCTGGAGCTCCTCCACCCGGTCCGATCCGGCGAGGCCGAGCAGGCCCGACTCATGTTCGAGCGCATGCTCGAGCTCGTCGAGCGCCAGCCCGTGGCGCAGGAGATGAAGCAGCGCGCCCGGGTCGACGGAGCCGGACCGGGTCGCCATCGGCACGCCCTCGAGCGGCGTGAAGCCCATCGTCGTGTCGACCGAGCGGCCGTCCCGCACCGCGGTCACCGAGCAGCCGCCGCCCAGGTGGCAGACGACCAGCCGCTCGGCCTTTACGCACTCAGCCGCCCACTCGACGGAAAGGCCATGGAACCCGTACCGGCGGATTCCCCAGTCGTCCCGGAACCGCCTTGGAAGCGCGTAGGTTGAGGCGACCTCCGGGATCGTCGCGTGGAAAGCCGTGTCGAAGACCGCGACGTGCCGCGCCTCCGGGAGCAATCGCCGCGCCTCTGCCATCGCCCGGAGAGCAGGCGCATTGTGGAGCGGCGCAAGCTCGGCGAGCTTCTCCAGCCGGCCTGCGATCGCATCGTCGATTACGGTCGGCTCCCGGAACTCCGCGCCTCCGTGGACGACTCGGTGCGCGACGGCTGCGACCTCGGCGGGCGCGGCCTCGAGTGAGTCAACGGACTCGGCCGAGCCGTCAGCGGAGACGAGCGATAGCTTCAGGCTCGTCGAGCCTGCGTTGACGACGAGGACGGAGTCCCGGCTCAGTAGGGCCAGGTCCAGTCGCGGATCTCGGGATCGTCCTCGCCGTGCTCGCGCGTGTAGGCGCGGGCGCGGAGCCGCCGGTCCTCCAGTTCCTGTCGCAGCCGCCCGTGCCTGCCGGCGAGCCCCGGCACGCGATCGATCACGTCCATCACCAGGTGGAAGCGGTCGAGGTCATTGAGCATGACCATGTCGAACGGGGTCGTGGTCGTGCCCTCCTCCTTGTAGCCGCGCACGTGCAGGTTGTCGTGGTTTCGCCGCCGGTAGGTGAGGCGGTGGATCAGCCACGGGTAGCCGTGGTAGGCGAAGATCACCGGGCGGTCGGTCGTGAAGAGTGCGTCGAACTCCGTGTCGGAGAGGCCGTGTGGGTGCTCGGTCTCCGGCTGCAGGCGCATCAGGTCGACGACGTTGACCACGCGCACCTTCAGCTCAGGGAGGCGCTCGCGGATCAACGCGGCGGCGGCGAGGGTCTCCAGGGTCGGGATGTCGCCACAGCAGCCGAGCACGACGTCGGGCTCGCCAACGTCGTCGTTGGAGGCCCACTCCCAGATGCCGGCGCCGCGCGTGCAGTGAACGATTGCGTCGTCCATCGAGAGGTACGTCAGCGCGGGCTGCTTGCCGGCGACGATGACGTTGACGTAGTCGCGGCTGCGGAGGCAGTGGTCAGCGACCGAGAGGAGGGTGTTCGTGTCCGGCGGGAGGTAGACGCGGATGATCTCCGCCTTCTTGTTCACGACGTGATCGATGAAGCCCGGATCCTGGTGTGTGAAGCCGTTGTGGTCCTGGCGCCAGACGTGCGAGCTGAGCAGGTAGTTGAGCGAGGAGAGCGGCTGCCGCCAGGGGATTCCACGCGTCACCTTCAGCCACTTCGCATGCTGGTTGAACATCGAGTCGACGATGTGGATGAAGGCCTCGTAGCAGTTGAAGAGGCCATGGCGGCCGGTGAGCAGGTAGCCCTCGAGCCAGCCCTGGCAGAGGTGCTCGGAGAGGACCTCGAGCACGCGGCCCTCCGGTGCCAGGCTCTCGTCGGTCGGGAGCAGCTCGGCCTCCCATACGCGGCTGGTTGCTTCGAAGACGTTCGTGAGCCGGTTCGAGTCGGTCTCATCCGGACCGAAGAGCCGGAAGGTCTCCGGGTTGCGGGCGATCACGTCGCGGAGAAAGGCGCCGAGGACGCGCGTGGCCTCGCTGGTCTCCGTCCCGGGTGCCGAGACCTCGACCGCGTAGTCGCGGAAGTCGGGCAGGACGAGATCGCGCAGAAGCTCGCCGCCGTTCGCGTGTGGGTTGGCGCTCATCCTGCGGTTTCCGACCGGCGGCAGCTCGGCGAGCTCTCGAACGAGGCAACCCTGCTCGTCGAAGAGCTCCTCGGGCCTGTAGCTGCGGAGCCAGTCCTCGAGGATGCTCAGGTGCTCGGGGTTCTCGCGCACGTCGGCGACCGGGACCTGGTGTGACCGCCACGTGCCCTCGACCGGGAGGCCGTCGACCTCTTTCGGGCCGGTCCACCCCTTCGGCGTGCGCAGGACGAGCATGGGCCACTGGGGACGGCTGGCTCCACCCTCTTCGCGCGCTCGGCCTTGGATTTCTGCGATCGCGTCCAGCGCTTCGCCGAGGGCGGCCGCCAGGGCCTGGTGGACGGGCTCGGGCTCGTCGCCGGAGACGAGCAGCGGCTGCCAGCCGTAGCCTTCGAGGAGCGAGACGAGCTCGTTCTCGGGGATCCGCGCTAGCACCGTCGGATTCGCGATCTTGTAGCCGTTGAGATGCAGGATTGGGAGGACGGCGCCGTCGGTGCGCGCGTTCAGGAACTTGTTCCCGTGCCAGCTCGCGGCGAGCGGGCCGGTCTCTGCCTCCCCGTCTCCGACCACGCACGCGACGAGCAGATCAGGGTTGTCGAAGGCTGCCCCGAACGCGTGCGCTAGTGAGTAACCGAGCTCTCCGCCTTCATGGATCGAGCCAGGAGTCTCGGGTGCGGCGTGGCTCGGTATCCCGCCAGGAAAGGAGAACTGCCGGAAGAGCCGGCGGAGCCCGTTCTCGCCCAGGCCGATCTGCGGATAGACCTCGCTGTAGGTGCCTTCGAGGTAGGCGTTCGCCACGACCCCCGGGCCACCGTGGCCTGGACCGGTCACGTAAATCGCGTTCAGGCCACGCCGGCGGATCGCGCGGTTCAGGTGCGCGTAGATCAAGTTCAGGCCCGGGGTCGTGCCGAAGTGGCCGAGCAGCCGTGGCTTCACGTGCTCCGGTTGGAGCGGCTGGCGCAGGAGCGGGTTGTCGAGAAGGTAGATCTGTCCGACCGAGAGGTAGTTGGCGGCCCGCCAGTACGCGTCGATCCCGCGCAGCTCCTCGGCGGAAAGCGCGTGCGCGGTCTCGGCCGGGAGCGTCACGGCCAGCTGCGCTCCAAGATGACCAGACCCTGAGCTGCTCGCTCAGTGGGCACGTGGACAAGCATGCCAGGAAGAGGGCCGGGGAGTGCTCGCGTCGAAGCCGGTAGCGCTGGGCTGTCCGGTCCGATAGTCGAAACCCTGAGAGATGGCAGCGAGTAAACGCGGGGTCGTCAAGCCGTATCACACGGCGAGACCGGTGCTACTGCGATCAACCCCGTGTGCAGCTGTCAGAAGATCGATGCGATGAACGTCGGCTTTTAGCCGACTGCTTTCACACCGGCGCGAACTCGTACGCCTCATTAACTCGGCCCCGTGCAAATCCGATGAATTGGATCGCGCGACCGGGCTTTCGAACCCTATGGGGCTTCGCCTTAGACTGGAACGGTGGCTCTCCGCCAGCTGGTCAGGCGGTTCGACCGCCTTCAGCGAGGCCGGAGCGTGGTCGGCTTTCCGCTCGCTGTCTGGCGGAAGTACGCCGAGGACCATGGGAGCTACCTGGCCGCGATCGTCACCTACTACGCGTTTCTCTCGCTGTTTCCCCTCCTGCTTGTCGCCGCGTCTGTGTTCGGGTTCGTCCTGCGGGGACACGCCGCGCTTCAACGCAGCGTCGGGAAGTCCGTGCTCGGCACGTTCCCGATCGTCGGGCACGACCTCCGCGTCCACGCACTCACCGGCAACGGCGTGGCGCTCGGCATCGGTCTGGCGCTGTCACTCTGGGCGGGAAACCGCGTGTTCATCGCGGCCGGGAGCGTGATGGATCACATCTGGGGCATTCCGCCGCGGCGCCGGCCGGGCTTCTTTGGAGCCCGCCTGCGCGCGCTCCTCGTGGGGCTGGTGCTCGGCAGCGGTGCTGTCGGGACGTCCGTCCTCAACGCTTTCGGCGCCGTAGGCCCCGGCCACGGTCTGCTCTGGAGGATCGGCTCGTTCGCCGTCTCAACGGCGTTGAACGTCGCGCTCTTTTGGCTCACTTTTCGCCTGCTGACGGCGGACGCGGTGTCCTGGCGCCAGCTCCGCGGGGGCGCCATCCTCGCAGCTCTGGCCTGGGAGCTCCTCGTGGCAGGCGGAAGCCTCTATGTCCACTACGTCGTCGCTGCCGCCTCGAACACCTACGGAACGTTCGCGGGCGTGATCGGGCTGCTCTCGTTCATCTACCTGTCAGTTCACATCGCGTTGCTTGCGGCCGAGACCAACGTCGTTGCCACCCGGCGGCTCTGGCCGAGGAGCCTTCCACTTGCGAACGGCGGGCCAACCACCGACGGAGATCGAAGTGCGCTCGAGCTTCGCGAGGCCGCCGTGGGCGGCGAGTCCCCGCGAGCGCTGTCGCCTTTCCGCAACCGGTCAGCGCGGGCGCTAGGAGAACCGGAGAAAGAGACGAGACGGGTCCCAGGTAGGAGCGCCCGCTCAGCCGGCGGAGCGGGCGCCTTTGGACGGTGTTGTCGTCCCGCCTGTCAGGGGACGAAGAACTGCTAGACGAACCGCTGGATGAAGGCCAGCGCCGTGTCGGCCGCTTCACGCCAGCCGCTGTCGATGACCAGAGCGTGGCCTCGGTTCGGCATCTCGACGATCTCGGTGACCGCCTGGTTTTGCTTCTGCTTCTTGTAGGAGGCGTTCGCGATCGCCCAAGGAACGGTGTTGTCCTTCTCGCCGGAGATGATGAGGAGCGGTCCGCGATCGGGGTTCTTGGTGTCGACTTTCGCCTCTGTCCACGGGTTCAGGTTTGCCGTCGCGGCCTGGAACAGCGGCACGCCGGACGCCGGGACGGCGAACGTTTCGTAGAGCTCGTGCGCCTCCTCTTCGCTGACGGCATTCGCGAAGCCGTAACGGAACTGCTCGTAGGTGAGCGGCACCGCCCGCCCGTGGTTGCCGGGTTGCCAAGCACCGGCCGAGCCGACTTCAGCGCTGAGATCGGCAGCGGCAGGACGCCGCGGAAGGGCCCGGGATCGATCGCAACCGTTGCCGCCGCGATGCCGCGGCCGGCGACCATCTGGACGAGCAGCCCGCCGAACGAGTGGCCGATCAGGGCCGGCTTCTGCTCGAGCCGGGCGATGATCTCGGCGTAGTGGTCGGCGACCTGGCCGACGGTCTTGTGTGCGAACACCTCGGGGTGCGCGTTCGCCTCTTCGACGGTGTCGGGGTCGTCCGGCCAGCCGGGGCTGACAGTCATGTAGCCGGCCTCTTCGCAGAGCGTCGTCCAGCGGTCCCAGCTGCTCGGCAGCAGCCAGAGCCCGTGGATGAACACGATCGGCGCGAGCGTCGAGCGTGCGTGTACTGAGACAATTGCCCAATCGCCCATCTGCCTCACGCCGATCGCGTAAACCGCCTAGTGGAGCCGCGGTGTCGCTTATTTCGCTGTCTCACGTGTCTGTATCAACAGCCTGCTCGATCGCAACGGTCACCGCCGCCAGCCGTGCCCATATCAACACCGCGCCCTGCCGCGGCTTTTCCGTGAGATGCACGCCCACTCGCCGATGTGTATCAAGTGCGCTACTCGTTTCCAGTGACCATGCGGGCCGAACGGATGTCCTCTACGCGCTTAGTGCAGGCCAGTGGTACAGCGTCAGCGCCTCGAGCTTCTGAATCTGGCTAGGGACGTGCGTCTAGGCGGAATTCGGCGGAACGCGTGTACCGATCGAGGCGGCCATAACCCGGAGGTCGCAGGTTCAAATCCTGCCCCCCGCTACTCATAAAGACCCCGGAACGGAGCCTTTCAGCGCACCTGCGTGAGTCCATCGTGGCGGCGAAGCCGCGCCAACACCTCCTCCAAGTCCCAGCGCTTCCTTCAATGCGACTTGAAGAACCTTGGCTCATGGAAGCGCGCAGGCTGTTGATACAGACACGTGAGACAGCGAAATAAGCGACAGTGCGGCTCCACTAGGCGGTTTACGCGATCGGCGTGAGGCAGATGGGCGATTGGGCAATTGTCTCAGTACACGCACGCTCGACCGCTCCAGTCTGTATCCACCTTTTCGTTCGATCGAGAAGCAGTCCCACGCCTGGCGGAGCCGACGCTCGGCTTCCAACTGTAAGCGGAAATGGGAGCACTCGGCCCTCGGGAACGCCTAAAGGGTGAGAAGCGAGTGGCCGTCAGCTCACTCGAGCAGCGGATGCCACCGCAGAGGTTCACCCGAATTTGGCTCAACCATCGTGAACTCGGGGCATCGACCCTGAGCACCGCTTCCGATCGACGGCTTCGCCGCAAGCTTCGACTCGAGGCGCAACCCCTGCCGGGACCGGCCCCTGCCGCCGCCGTTGCTCGCGACGGCTCTGGTGCGCTTCGTAAGAGCGAGAACGCCCCCTCCAAGCGCGATTCCGCCCGCTCCCGGGCGCGGCCACCTGCGGAACGGGACTGCGTCAGCGAGCGGAACGCCTCGGCTCGATCCGCCCCGGCTCCGGACGCCACTCCAGCGTCCGCCGGAGAAATCTCAGCGCCCGCTCCTCACTGGAAGAACGAGGCGGCCAACCCGAGGCGGCCGCTCACGAGCGGCCGAGATAACTCGGCCCCGGCTGCCGCCTTGCTGCCGCTCCCAGGCGGGCTCAATCCGCGCCGGGATCGGAGTGCCCAGGCAGCGAGCCCGAGCCGGCGGGGCGACTTGCCGGCCTCGGCACGAGGCCCCAGAGTCTGGGGTCGTAGAGGGTCGGGTTAGCGAGCAGGGCCTTCGCTGCCTCCAAGCGTAGGGAGTTGGCCGGCCGCCCGTTCGAACGCGTGGCCTCCAGCAGGCCCGCGAGGGTCTCAAGGGCCGCACCGCGGGCCTCGAGCGAGGCCGTCTGGTCGAGGAGAACGCGGCGGGCGGCGCGGAGCTCGTCTCGCCGGCCGTGCGGGCGGGTCTGGCTCACTCGGGCCCAGGCAAGAGCTCGGCCCTCCGCGAGCGGCGGGCCGCCGTCGAGGCTCTGCTCCTGCTCGAGAGCGGAAGCAGGCCGAGTGCCTGCGCGGCGAGCCTTCGCGCGGGCCTTGCGCTCGCGGTCGCGGGCGAGCCGAGCCAATCGCGTCTTCTCGCCGCTGATCGCGGCCTGAAGCTCGGGGTCACGGCGGACGCGGCGGGAGAGGGTCGACTGGTCGGCGTCCATAACTTCGGCGAGCTTCCGAAAGGACTGCCCGGCGGCCCGCCCGGCCAGGAGCTGGTCGAGTGAGGCCTGGTCGAGCTTGCGGACGGCGGGCAGAGGGAAATCGTAGCCGCGAAGCGCACCGGGAAGCGCACCAGTTCCGCGCCTCGCTCGCGCAGTCCCATTCCGCAGCTCGCCGCCCCAAAATAGGCGGAATCGCGCTCGCAGCGTGGGATTCTCGCTCTTACGAACCGCACCAGAGCCGTCGCGAGCTGCCGGCTGCGGCAGCTGCCCTTCCCGGCAGAGATCGGCGGCTCGAGTCGAGCTTGCCGGCGAGGCCGTCGCTCGGAAGCGCTGCTCAGGCGAGTGCGCCAAGAACGCGATGGTTGAGCCAAATTCGGGTGAATCTCCGGGCGTGGCGCACGCAAGTCGAGTGAGCTCCAGGGCCCCCGTCACTCCCCCTTTCGCGTACCCGAGCGCCGAGTGCTCCCATTTCCGCTCACACCCCGACCGCGTGTGCTCGACGCTCGGCGGCACTCACTTCAAAGCTCGCCGCCGACTAGTTCGAGGGCCGGCAAGGTGTCTGTGCGATGCACCTCCATGGCGCTCCGCTGAGACACGTCTCGCTTCGGTGCGCGAGCTGATCGAGTCGCAGAAGGGATCAGTCGCTCGGGGGTTTGCGGGCGATTACGTGGAACAGGTGCCAGTGCTTCTCCTTGCCGGTCGCCGTCGCCCCATCTTCCTCGATTTCCTCTAGCTGCTCGACGTCGAACGAGGCGAGCAGCCTCTCCACCTGCGTGCGCGTCTGAAACGTCATGTCCTGCTCGCCGGACCAGCCGTCGCGATCGCCGAACAGCTGGCCGCTGAAGCGGCCGCCGGGACGGAGCGACGTCTCAATCCGCTGCCACACGGCCGGAAAGGCACCGGGGGGACAGAAAGGTAGTGCAAAGCTCGAGTTGACGAGATCGGTGTCGGGCCACTCCGCCTGCTCGAAGGTCGAAATTTTCGTCTGCAGCCGTTCGGCTGCTGTCGCCGGGAGATCTGCCCGCTCGTGGAGGCGTTCAATCGCTGCCGCTTGCCCGTCGATAGCGAGCACTCTCCAGCCGCGGCGTAGCAGCTCGGTGGTGTCTTGCCCGGTGCCACAACCGAGGTCCACGGCGAAAGGGTCGCGAATCTCCTCTTGGTCGAACCTCTGGAGCGCGTAGAGGAGCGTTTCTCGGGGCTCGTTGCGGGCGGCGGCGTAGTAGCGCGACCAGTCCCGGCGCCCGCTCATCGGGCTGGCAGTCTAGGCGATCGGGAAACAAGGACAATCCGTGCCCAGACGCTTTCCTTCGCAGCTCGAACTGCATGGTGGTGGCCCACAGCGTCTCGCGAACCTCTCCTACCTGAGCAACTGGTGTGGGAGCCGCCTCGTCCGCCGGATCGTTCGCGTGTTCCCGACCGGGTCGACGAGCCTCAGATCCAGCATCAACTGCCGAGCAGCCTTGGAGGGCTTGACCTTCAGCACGAAGGACCTCGCTTCGCCGGTTGTTATCCCCGCTCTCTTCGCGAGCGTCGTAGCTCCCGTTCGGATGCTGAGTTTGAAGACGACAGCGTTGCTCGTCACGTCGTCGCGGGCCGTGAAAGACGTCCGGACCGCGTACGTGTGCTCGCGGGCAGGCGAGACCGTGAAGCGCGAGACCGTCGCCGACGGCGCGACGTCGTCGAAGGCGCCGAGGAACTGGCAGGTGCGCACGATGGGCGGGCCTCCGGACACTAGGCAGTCACCACGGCCGCGCAGGCTGGTGTAACGCCCGGTGCCGCCGGGGGTGAGCAGCCACGGATTGGCGCCTCGCCCGCGGCTCGTTCGGCCGGTGACGGTATCGACCACTCTGAACTGAACCGGAACCGTTGACTGCGGCGCGGCCCGGCCGCTCCGATCCGCCCAGGCGACGGTGGCCGAGGCGGTGAGAGGCACCAGCAACAAGGCAGCGAACGGTATTAGCGTCAGTCCCCGGATTGCAACCTCCCGGTGCACTCTGGCACAAGCTCAGCAAGCTTGCTGTCGAGGGACAGGCTCCTCGGCGGGGGCTTCCGACGACATCCTGCGGGGCCGCGCGTGTAGCGCTTGACGATCAACAGACGACCTGCTTGACGATCAACAGGCGGCCTGTCAGAGTCGCCTGGTCAAGTTCTGTGGGCCTTCGGGTTCGCAGGATTTGGCGTTTAAAGGGACCGGCGTCGGTTCCCAGCGGTGACCAGACGGCCCGCGACGGCGAGCGGCCGCGCCTTCGATGTGGCGGAGTCCGCCACGTCCGCCACATCCGCCACATCCGAGCGCAAGCCAGCAGCGAATGCCGCCGCCGCGCGGTCTCCCCGAGCGGCTCGTTCTCGATCTCCAGCACCATGAGGGGTTTCAAAATGCGGGTTCGGCGCGTGAACCCTCAGCGGTTGCTCTGTCCTCCTTGGTAGCGGCGCTGAGAGGTGGCGCCATCTATAGCTTCACGCGCGCGCGCGGATACCAGATCGTGCTGGGCTTCGCAACCGATGGACTGCCGCCCCCAGGCCAAAAGCGCTCCTTGCTGCCCTTGGCGTCAGGCGATGAGAACATCGGCGCATGCTCCTTTCGTTCGCCTTGAAGGGTGTCAAAACTCGGATTCGGGGCTGAACTTAGGTTTTGACACCCTTCAGGCTCCATAAAGGCTCCATCCCCGCGGCCGGTCGAGACCGCTCTTAGAGGTGCGTCGTCGGGTTCGCTCAGCGCGAGCTTCGGCCACCTTGCTTGAGGAAGTTCCGCTCGGCGTAGCCGGTCTGCGGCAGCGTTTGGCCTGGCTTCGCGATGTAGAGCGTCCGAATCGGCGTGCTGGTCTGCGATAGAGCGGGAGCGGCCGCCAATGTGGCGAGGACCGCTCCCGCGCCCAGCACGCCTAGGAGTCGCCTTCGGCGCGTCAAGCGACCGTCACCACCAGCCGCAAGTTGTTGTCGGGGCCGACGGTCTTCACGTTCATCCCG
>WNGF01009952.1_pt1 | contig 12272 bp, 8 predicted proteins | sample 5400641 | NCBI WGS metagenome assembly WNGF01 (sample SAMN13153371, study PRJNA577476) | soil metagenome | isolation source: 80 cm soil or saprolite under grassland replicate 2 | place: USA:California | collected 2016-06-15
CCGCGCGAGGCGCTCTGCGCGAAGTGCCACCCCGACGTCAGGAAGGCGCACGCCGGCTACGCCATCGACCCGGCGCGATGCGGAACGTGCCACGACCCGCACTCGGCCTCGAACGGCAAGCTCCTCCACGAGGTGAGCCACGCGGTCCTCGCCGACTGCTCGGGCTGCCACGCGCCGGCGACGTCGAAGAGCCCGTTCGCGCTCTCGAAACGGCAGCCCGAGCTCTGCTGGGACTGCCACTCTGACAAGCGGGAGCGGTTCGAGAAGCGCAAGTTCGTGCACGCCCCGGTGAAGGAGGGGAAGTGCACCGAGTGCCACTCGCCGCACGCGGTGAACGAGCCCGCGCTCCTCGTCGCGCGGCGCGCGGAGCTCTGCTTCAGCTGCCACCCGGGGGTCGCGAAGCGCGCGAGGGGAACGGCGGTCCACGCTCCGGTGCAGGCGGGGCGCTGCGACGCCTGCCACGAGGAGCACGCAGGCGATCGCCCGAAGCTGCTCGCCGCGCCGAGGGAGCTGCTCTGCGTCGGCTGCCACCGCGCCGCGCGCGAGTGGGCGACGGCGAAGTCCACCCACGAGCCGGCCCGCACCGGCGACTGCGGGAGCTGCCATGACGCGCACGGCGGGGAGGCGAAGCTCCTCCTAGAGGCCAAGCCCGGCGCCCTCTGCAGCCGGTGTCACGCGGTGCAGGAGGCGGAGCGCAACCGCGCTGGCAAGCAGCACCCGCCGGTCGCGAAGGGCGAGTGCGGCGCCTGCCACGTGCCGCACGCGTCCGAGCGCCCGCCGCTGCTCGCGAAGTCCGAGGAATCGCTCTGCCTCGCGTGTCACCGCGGCATGATCGAGAAGCTCGGGGACGCGAAGCTCCACAACCCGTTCGCCGGCGGTAACTGCTCGCAGTGCCACGTGGCCCACGGCACGCAGAAGCAGCACCTGAAGGCCGACGACGCGTCCATCTGCCTCGAGTGCCACGTCGGCGCGCGCAAGGCGCGGGCCCGCGGCCGGTCGCACCACGAGCCGTTCGTGAGCGGCCGCTGCTGGTCCTGCCACGACCCGCACGGCGCGAAGCGCGAGCACCTGCTCGCGCGCGAGGGGCAGGCGCTGTGCCTGTCCTGCCACGAGAAGCTGAAGGGCCGGCTCGCCGACAAGAAGCTGACCGTTCACGCGGCGGTCGCCGATGGCCAGTGCGACGACTGCCACGCCGGCCACGGCGCGATGGCGCCCGCGCTCCTCAAGAAGGACCAGCCGGCCCTCTGCCTCGAGTGCCACGAGGGGGACGGCGAGAAGGTGCGCGAGGCGCACGGCGGCTACGCGATCGCCGGCGCGCGCTGCACCGGCTGCCACGACCCGCACGCGTCGCCGTCGAAGAAGCTCATCGCGGAGAACGCGCACCCGCCGTTCGGCGACCGGGACTGCTCGATCTGCCACCTCCCGCCCGATCAGAAGGGCGGTACGGCGCGGCTCAAGAAGAACCTGCTCGCGGAGTGCGACGGCTGCCACGACTTCGCGAAGCGCGCGGCCGCGGTGAAGGTCGCGCACCCGCCCGTCAAGGAGGGGCGCTGCTTCGAGTGCCACACTCCGCACGCCTCCCCGCGGGACCACCTGCTCGTCGAGAGCGGCGGCTCGCTGTGCTGGGGCTGCCACGAGAAGACGCAGAAGGTGCTCGAGCAACCATTCGTGCACGCGCCCGTGAAGCGCGGGGAGTGCGCGAAGTGCCACGAGATCCACGGCGGGCAGCAGAAGAAGCTGCTCGTCCGGACCGGCGCCGACCTGTGCTTCGGCTGCCACGCTCCGCAGAAGGCGCTCCTCGCGGCAGCCTGGGTCCACCAGCCGTTCAAGGACGGCGACTGCGCGAGCTGCCACGATCCCCACGGCGCGGCGAACCGCGGCCAGACGCTCGAGGCGATGCCGGCGCTCTGCACGAACTGCCACGATCTCGCCGAACCCAAGGCGCAGGCGAAGCACGCCCGCGTGCAGCAGGGCGCCCGGTGCACGACCTGCCACGACCCGCACGGCGCGAAGGCAAAGGTCAAGAGCTGATCGCGCCTTCTTGCGGACCTCCGCCGGGAGCTGATCCGGAACGCCGCACCCGCGGGCGGTGACGAATCGGCCCGGCGCAGCCTTCGCGCGCGGCGGCCGATTGCGCGAAGCGGCGATCACGACGCGGCTTTTCCGCACTCGCGCAATCCATGGTTCGCAAACATTGCGTCGTCGCCTTCTCCCGTCCAGTATGAAAATGGCCGTATCTGCGATGGCTTGGGTGCGCGCGCACGCTTTTCTGCTAGTCTCCGCGCCTCAATTCGCGCGGAAGCGCGAGCTTTTCTCGAGACGTCGATCCGGAGGCGAACGGCATGAATCGTCGGGGCTGGGTGGTCACGCTGGGGGGGATGGGGCTAAACCTCGCGCTCGGCATCCTGTACGCCTGGTCGGTCTTCTCGAAGCAGCTCGTCGAGACCGTGGACAAGGGCGGCTACGGCTGGACGAAGACGCAGGCGACGCTCCCGTACACGATCGCCATCGCCGTGTTCGGCGTGATCATGATCCCGGCGGGCCGGCTCCAGGACAAGCTCGGGCCGCGCGTCATCGCCTCGCTCGGCGGGATCCTCACGGGCGTCGGCCTCGTGGTCGCGAGCTTCGCGACACCCGAGCGGATCTCGCCGGCGGTGATCGGCTTCGGCCTGCTCGCCGGGGCCGGGTTCGGCCTCGGCTACGCCGCCACGACCCCGGCGGCGGTGAAGTGGTTCCCGCCCGAGAAGAAGGGGCTCATCACGGGCCTCGTCGTGGCCGGGTTCGGGATCGCGCCGGTGTACATCGCGCCGCTCTCGAAGTACCTGCTCGGTGCCTACGGAGTCTCGGGGTCGTTCCGGATCCTCGGCGTCGCCTTCCTCATCGTCGCGACCGGCTTCGCCCAGCTCATCAAGAACCCGGAGAAGCCGGCCGTCTCGCTCAAGGCGCCGGTGCCGGGCGCCGCGCCGAAGGTGGAGCAGACCTGGCGCGACATGCTGAAGAGCCGCATGTTCTACATGCTCTGGGTCCAGTACGCCTGCGCCGCCACCGCCGGCCTCATGATCATCGGCCACATGGCGAAGATCGTGTCCGTGCAGTCGGGCAACACCATCAAGATCGGCTTCGTCTTCGTGGCGCTCCTCGCCGTGTTCAACGCGAGCGGCCGCATCATCGCGGGCGTCATCTCCGACTACATCGGCCGCGTCGTGACGCTCGGCATCGTCTGCATCATGCAGGCGTCGGCGATGTTCTTCTTCCCCTCGTTCAGCACGATCGGCGGGTTCATCCTCGGCTCGGCCGTCGTGGGCTTCAGCTACGGGGCGTGCCTCTCGATCTTCCCGGCGACGACGGCCGATCAGTGGGGGACGAAGAACATGGGGCTCAACTACGGCGCGCTCTTCACCGCGTGGGGCGTGGGTGGCGTCGTCGGCCCGATGCTCGCCGGAAAGATCGCGGACGCGACGGGCTCGTACACGGGCGCGTACAACATCGCCGGCATGCTCGTCATGCTCGCCTTCGTCCTCGCGATGCTGAGCTACATCGACGTGTCGGTGGACGTCGAGGCGCGCGAGCTCCGGATCAAGCTCGGCGCGGCGAAGACCAAGGCCGCCTAGGCGGCGGCGCAGCGCACGACGAAGTTCGAGAGGATCCGCGCGCCCGACGGCGTCGGGCGGAGCCCGGCGAGCACCGCCCGCACCCGCGCCGCGCCGTCCTCGCCACGTGCGCGCGCCTCTGCCTCGAGGAGCGCGGTCCGCACCGTCGCGAGCGCGCCGAGCGTCGCCGGGTCGAGCTCGGGGTGGAACTGGACGGCGCGCACCCGGGCGCCGATCCGGAACGCCTGGACCTCGGTCGCCGCGTTCGTCGCGAGGAGCTCTGCGGCCGGCGGCAACGTCCGGACGTCGTCCTCGTGCGTCGCCTGCACCTCGAAGGCGTCCGGCACGTCCGCGAAGAGCGGGTCGCCCCGCCCGAGCGCGGTCAGCGTGCAGCGGACGGTGCCGAGCTCGCGCCCGCCCGGGTTCCGACCGACGCGGCCGCCGTAGGCCTCGGCGAGCAGCTGGTGTCCGAAGCAGACCCCGAGCACCGACGTCCCGGCCTCGGCGACCTCGCGCAGCCACGCGCCGGTCCGCTCCATCCACGGCGCGCGCTCGGTCACCGACCGCGGGGAGCCGGTCGCGACGACGCCGTCCGCGCCCGCCGCCCGCGCGGGGAGCGGCGCGCCGGCGTGGGCCTCGATCACCCGCACGCGCACGCCCGTCGGCGCGAGCGCGCGCAGGAACCAGCGGTCGTAGTCGCCGTGCCCGACCCGGACGTCCGGGCTCGTCGTCCCGCACTTCACGAGGAGGAGCGTCAGCGGCACCCAAATGCCCATAGCGGCGCGGCGCGCGCGGCGCAGAAAAGCCGCTGGCCCCCGGGAGGTGCCTTGATGACCGATCCCCGCTCCCTCGTTCCGCGGCTCCCGCCGGCGAAGCTCTTCGTCGGCGGCCGCTTCGTCGAGCCGCGCGACGGCGGCACGATCCCGGTGTCGAACCCGGCGACGGGCGAGAAGATCTGCGACGCCCCCGCGGCCGGTCCGGCGGACGTGGACGCCGCCGTCCGCGCGGCGCGCCGCGCCTTCGAGGGCGGGCCCTGGCGCACGATGACCGCGCGGGAGCGCGGGAAGCTCATCCGCCGCCTCGGCGACCTCCTGTGGGATCGGCGCGAGGAGTTCGCGCTCGTCGAGTCGATGAACAACGGCAAGACGTTCCGCGACGCGATCCGCGGCGACGTCGCGCCTGGCGCCGCCTGCCTCGCCCACTTCTCCGAGGAGCCGGTCCGGATCCGCGGCGAGGTGCTCCCGGTCGACGGCCCGTTCCACACCTACGTCGTGAAGGAGCCCGTCGGCGTCGTCGGCGCGATCGTGCCGTGGAACTACCCGACCTCGCTCATGTGCTGGAAGCTCGGGCCGGCGCTCGCGGCCGGCTGCACCGTGGTCCTCAAGCCCTCCGAGCTCACGCCGCTCACCGCGCTCAAGCTCGCCGAGCTGTCGCAGGAGGCGGGCTTCCCGGATGGCGTCCTGAACGTGCTGCCCGGCTACGGGGACCCTGCGGGCGAGGCGATCGCTCGCCACCCCGACGTGGACAAGGTGAGCTTCACCGGGTCCATCCGGACCGCGCGCCGGCTCGTCGCTGCGTCCGGCGAGACGAACCTCAAGAAGCTGACGCTCGAGCTCGGCGGGAAGAGCCCGCAGATCGTCTTCGCCGACGCCGACCTCGAGAAGGCGGTCCACGCGTGCTTCTGGGGGATCTTCGGCAACAAGGGCGAGACCTGCAACGCGGGCTCGCGCGTCCTCGTCCACGCCAGGGGATACGACGCCTTCGTCGCCGCGCTCGCCGAGCGGGCGCGCGCCATGAAGGTCGGCGACCCGCTCGACCCCGCGACCGAGATGGGCGCGCAGGTCTCGCGCCGGCAGCTCGAGACCGTGCTCGGGTACGTCCGCGCCGGGCGCGAGCAGGGCGCGCGCCTCGTCGCCGGTGGCGAGCGCGACGTCGAGGGGGCGAAGGCGCGCGGCCACTTCATCCGCCCGGCCGTGTTCGCGGAGGTCCGGCCGGAGATGACCATCGCCCAGGAGGAGATCTTCGGGCCGGTGGTCGCCTGCCTGCGCTTCGGCGACGAGGCGGAGGCGGTCGCGATCGCGAACGGGACGCGCTACGGCCTCGCCGCGTCGATCTGGTCGGGCGACGTCGCTCGCGCGCACGCGCTCGCGCGCCGGCTCCAGGCCGGCGTCGTCTGGATCAACTGCTTCAACGAGTTCGACGACGCGGCGCCGTTCGGCGGGTTCAAGGAGTCCGGGTGGGGGCGGGACCTCTCCCACCACGCGCTCGACGGGTTCCTGCAGCTCAAGACGGTCTGGACCAAGCTCCCGGGGTGACCGATGGCGAAGACGGCTCAGGCGAAGGTGCGGCACGTCCCGGAGGCCCGAGCGCGCGCGGTGCGGGCGGCGCGCCGGGCGCACCCGGCGGCCGCGGAGGCGGGCGGCATCGCGGCGCTCCGCGCGTGGCTCGACGAGAAGCGGGTCGCGAAGGCGAAGATCGGCGCGTTCGACGTGGACGGTGTCTGGCGCGGCAAGTACGTGTCCCTCGAGAAGCTCCTGTCCGCGGCGAAGGGGGGGCTCGGGTTCTGCGACGTCGTCTTCGGGTGGGACCTCGCGGACGAGCTCTACGACAACGCGCAGGTGACCGGCTGGCACACGGGCTACCCCGACGCGCACGCGCGCGTGGACGTGTCGACCGCGCGCGTCATCCCGTGGGAGCCCGACACCGCCGCCTTCATCCTCGACTTCGTGAACCCGGACGGCACGCCGTTCGAGCCGTCGCCGCGCCAGCTCCTGCAGCGAATCGGCCGCAAGGCGCGCGCGCTCGGGTTCCTGCCGCGCGTAGGGTCGGAGTACGAGTACTTCATCTTCAAGGAGACGCCGCAGTCGCTCCGCGAAAAGGGATTCCACGGCCTCGCGACGCTCTCGCCCGGCATGTTCGGCTACTCCTGGCTGCGCAGCTCCGCGAACGCAGGGCTCGTCCACGCCCTCGTCGACGGGCTCGACGCCTTCGAGGTGCCGGTCGAGGGGATGCACACCGAGACCGGGCCGGGCGTCTACGAGACGGCGATCCACTACGACGATCTCGAGCGCGCCGCCGACAAGGCCGCCCTCTTCAAGACCGCGGTGAAGGAGATCTGCGCGCGGCACGGGCTCACCGCGTGCTTCATGGCGAAGTGGAACGCCGCGCTCCCCGGCTGCTCCGGCCACCTCCACCAGTCGCTCTGGGACCTCTCCGGCGAGACGAACCGGTTCTCCGGCGGGGCGCGCGGCGGGGAGAGCGCGCTCCTGCGCCACTACGTCGGGGGCCAGATCGCCCTCATGCCCGAGCTCACCGCCGTCCACTGGCCGACCGTGAACAGCTACAAGCGCTCGGTCGAGAACACCTGGGCCCCGACGACGGCGACGTGGGGGAGGGAGAACCGCACCTGCGCCGTGCGGCTCATCGGCGACTCGCCCCAGGCGATGAGGGTCGAGTACCGGCAGCCGGGCGCCGACGCGAACCCGTACCTCTCGATCGCGGCGTCGCTCGCGGCGGGGCTCTGGGGGATCGAGCACGAGATCGAGCCTCCTCCGCCGTGCGAGGGGAACGGCTACGCCGCCGACGCCCCACCGCTGCCGCGCAACCTGCGCGACGCGGTGGAGCTGCTCCGCCGCTCGGAGCGCGCGCGAGAGATCCTCGGCGACGGCTTCGTGGACCACTTCGTCCGCACGCGCGAGTGGGAGGTCCGCCGCTTCGAGCGGGCGGTCACCACCTGGGAGCTCGAGCGCTACCTCGAGCTCGTGTGATCGGGGGAGCGCGCCCATGATCCCGTTCGACCTCCCCGCCGAGCTCTCCGTCGTCGAGCTGTCCTGGCCGACGCGCGTCGTCCTCGGGCCCGGCGCGCTCGCGCGCCTCCCCGCCCACCTCGCCCGCCTCGGGGTCCGCCGCCCGCTCGTGGTCACGGACGCAGGGGTCGTCCGGGCCGGGATCGCGGCCCGCGTCCACGCGGTGCTCGAGGGGGCCGGCGTCCGCGCCGAGAGGTTCGAGGACGTGCAGCCGAACCCCACCGACCGCGACGCGGCGGAGGGGCTCGCCGCGTACCGGCGCGGCGGCTGCGACGGGCTCGTGGCCGTCGGCGGCGGGAGCTCGATCGACGCCGCGAAGCTCGTGCAGCTCCTCACGACGCACGAGCCGCCCCTCTCGCGCTACGACGACGCGGCGGGCGGCGAGCGGTTCGTGCGGGACGACCTGCCGCCGCTCGTCGCCATTCCCACGACGGCCGGCACCGGGTCGGAGGTGGGGCGCTCCGGAGTCGCGACGCTCCCCGACACCGGGCGGAAGACCGTCATCTTCAGCCCGTACCTCATGCCGAAGGTCGCGATCTGCGATCCCGAGCTGACGGTGGACCTCCCGGCGAAGCTGACGGCGGCGACCGGGATGGACGCGTTCACCCATGGGCTCGAGGCGTACGTCGCGGCTGGGTTCCACCCGCTCGCCGACGCGGTCGGGCTCGACGCGGTCCGGCGGGCGGCGCGGTCGCTCCCGGTCGCGGTGCGCGAGCCGCGGAACCTGCACGCGCGGACCGACATGATGATCGCCGCGATGGAGGGCGCGATGGCCTTCCAGAAGGGGCTCGGGGCGTCGCACGCGCTCGCGCACGCGCTCACCCCGGTCGCCGGGGTCCACCACGGGCTCGCGAACGCCGTGGTCCTGCCCGCGGTCGTCGCGTTCAACCGCACCGCCGCCGGGCCGCGCCTCGCGCAGGTGGCGGTCGCGATGGGGGCGGACCCGCGCGCCGGCGAGGAGGCCCTCGCCGACGGCGTCGCGGAGCGGGTCCGCGCGCTCGCCGCCGAGGTCGGGATCCCCGCCCGGCTGCGCGACGCGGGCGTCCACGAGGAGGATCTGCCGCGCATCGCCGCGAAGGCATACGAGGACGCGTCGCACCGCACGAACCCGCGGCCGTGCGCCGAGGCGGATCTCCTCGCGATCGCGCGGCTGGTGTTCTAGCGCTCCGCGCGGCGCTGATTCATCGGCTCGATGTCAACGACACGCCTCACTCTCACCCGACATCCAGGCGAGCGCGATCGGCCTCGAGCGGCATGCGCTCACGGCGCCGCCGCAAAGCCGACCATTCCGCGACGGGTTCCCCTGCGGTTCCGCTCCGAGGGGGGATCCCGGGATGGGGTCCCGCGCTGCGGGCGCGCTTCCTCTTTGCGGGCACGCCTCGGCCGCCGCACTCCTCGTTGCCCGAACCCGTTCACCTTCGGGCTCGTTCCCTTCGCGCATACGCGCTCGTCGTGGGGCTCTCGCTCCGCCGAGATGAGGCCAATCATGAGGGCGCGGCGGGGGCGGGCGCGACTCACCCGGCGATGCGCCGGCTGGCGGCCTCGATGGCGGCCGCGAGCCCCGGGTAATCCCGGACGACCGGGAACTGCGGGAACTCGTCGACCACGTTCTGCGGCGGCCGGAAGAGGATCCCGGCGTGCGCCTCAGAGAGCATCGCCGTGTCGTTGTACGAGTCGCCGGCCGCGATGACCTGGAAGGCGAGCCCCTTGAGCGCGCGGACCGACGCCCGCTTCTGGTCCGGCATCCGGAGCCGGTAGCTCACGAGGAAGCCGCTCGCGTCGGTCTCGAGCCGGTGGCAGAAGAGCGTCGGCATCCCGAGCTGCGCCATGAGCGGCATGGCGAACTCGTAGAACGTGTCGGAGAGGATGACCACCTGGTGCCGGGCCCGGAGCGCGTCGAGGAAGTCCTTCGCGCCCGGCTCGGGGCCCATCTCGCGGATCACCCGCTGGATGTCGGGCAGCCCGAGGCGGTGCTTGCGCAGCAGGTCGAGCCGGAACCGCATGAGCTTGTCGTAGTCCGGCTCGTCGCGCGTCGTCCTGCGCAGCTCCGGGATGCCCGTGCGCTCGGAGAACGCGATCCAGATCTCCGGGACGAGGACGCCTTCGAGGTCGAGACAGACGATCTGCACGCAGGAGCTCCCGGGGGACGAGGCGGAGCGCGGATTGTAGCGGTTTTGGCGCGCGGGGACACTCGCCTCCGCTTCGCTCGGCTCGCGCCCCGCCGCTCGGAAGGCCGGCCGCCCCCGTCTCCGCGTGAACGAGGTCGTCAGAACTCGACGTTCGGCCGGATGAGCACCTGGACCCGCTCGGGGGTGTCCACCGCGAGCGCGCCGCGGTACGAGCGGCCGCGATCCCAAAGGACCCCGAGCGCAATGGATGCGGCGAGCTTCCCGAGCGGCCACTTCTTGTCGACGATGAAGTAGTGGCGGAGCGGCGTGCCGTCGAGCGCGGCGTCGAAGCGGTACTCGACGCCGGAGTTGGCGATGAGCGGCGGGCCGCCGGCGTAATCGACGCGGCTGCGGCGGATTCCGAGGTAGGCGGTGTCCACGACGTCCGCGTTCGAGTGGAGCTTCACCCCGACGCGGAACGACCAGGAGAGCTTCTTCACCGGCGAGCGGCGGTCCCCCTTGAGCTTCGCCTCCGCCTCGAGCCACGGATCGTCGATGGCGACGTTGTCCTTGATGTGCCAGTTCCCCGCGGAGAAGACGGTGCCGAAGTAGCCCTTCCCCTCGATGTCGCGCCGGCCGCGCACGTCGAAGTCCACGACGTTTCCGACGAACACCGAGGCGGCCCACGGCTCCTCGAAGCCGGCGGTCACCGCGCGGACGAGGTTCGTGTTCCGGTCGAGCTGCGAGCGGCCGTAGAAGCCCGGCGTCCGGTCGCGCAGGAGCAGCCCGAAGCAGGGCATCGGGTTGACGCTCACCTCGAGGACGACGAAGCGCGGGAGGACCGAGCGCGGCAGCAGCGCCCAGTACATGTCCACCTCGCCGTGCTCCCCGACGTGCGGGACCGGGTCGCGCGTGAGCGGCAGGTAAACGCCGGCGCTCGTGTAGTAGGCCCCGAGCTCGAGCAGCAGCGTCGGGAGCTCCGCGGCGTCCTCGGACGCGGGGGACAGCGGCACCTCCGGCGCGCTCGACGCGACGAGGTCGCCCGCGCGCGCGGGGAGCGCAGCGACGAGGAGCGCGGCCGCGAGGGCGCGCGGCGAGACGGGACACGAGCGGGGGGATGCCACGGCGAGCGGGACGCATCCTAACCGGCGCGGCCGCCGCCGCACCATCCGGTGGGCGCGGGACGGAGCGACGTCGGCGGCTCAGCCGCCGCGCCGCGGATGGGCGCCCGTGCCGCCGTGGCCCGGCCGCGAGGCCCCGCCGGCGTGGGGCGGCGCGCGCAGCAGCTCGATGCGGGCGTCGGGCATCCGCGGATCGGGGTGCGAGGCGGCAGGAATGGCATCGCCGCCGACACGAAGCGCTGCATCTCGACGACGGTCGAGGGGTCGAAGCGGACGTTCTCGAGGCACGTGAGCGCCAGCACGGATCCCTTCGGCGACGCCGCGATGAGCCGCTGCGCGTCCGCGATCACCGGGGCGAACGCGCCCGGCTTGCAGCCATCGAAGTCGATCTGGATGATGGCCTTGCCCTTGTGGAGCGCGGTCGTGATCCGTTCCATGTGATGCATCGTGACGGACGCGGCACCGACGGGCCATCCCTCGGACGTGGGGTGTGGACGTGTCCGCGGCACGCCGAGGTGTGGGGCGCCTTCACGACCGGTGGGGGCGGCGCCGACACCGCCGGTGGAGGTCAGCCGCCGCGCCGCGGACGCGAATGGGCGCTCGTGCCGCCGTGCGAGCCAGGCCGCGAGGCGCCGCCCGCGTGGGGCGGCGCGCGCAGCAGCTCGATGCGGGCGTCGGGCATCCGCGGATCGGGATGCGAGGCGGCCTTCTGGAACGTGGCCGCCGCGGCGCGCGCCACCTCGAAGCGCGTCTCGCCCGGCAGCACCTGGATCTTGCCGATCTGGTCGCGCGTGACGCCGCCGCGCTTGCAGAGGAGCGGCAGGATCCACTTCGGGTCCGCCTTCCGCTGGCGGCCGAGGAGCAGGCGGAACCAGATGACGTCCTCCGGCGGGCCGCGTCGCGGCGCGCGCGGTGCAGCGCGCCCGGCGGGCGTCTCCTTCGCGGCGCGCGCGGTCTCGGGCAGCTCCTCGGGCGCGGGCAGCCGCGCCCGCTCGCGCCGGACGAGCGCGACCGCGAGGAGGAGCGGGTCGTGGGCGGCGAGGAGGCGGCGCGCGGCGTCGCGGTCCTCCTCCGCGGCGTCGTCGCCGAGCGCGGCGAGCTCGGCGGAGAGCCGCTCGGCGTCGCGGGCACGGACCTGCTCGGGGGAGGGGACGGGCGACCACGCCGCCGCGACGCCGCTCTCCCGGAGCATCCGCTCGAGCTTGAACCGCTCGGCGGGCGCCGCGAGGAAGAGCGCCAGCCCCTTGCGCCCGGCGCGCCCGGTGCGGCCGCTGCGGTGCTGCAGCGCCTGCGGGTCGCGGGGCAGGTCGGCGTGGAGCACGAGACCGATGCCGGGCAGGTCGAGGCCGCGGGCGGCGACGTCGGTCGCGACGAGGACGCGGGCCCGGCCGTCGCGGAGCGCCTTGAGCGCCCGCGTCCGCTCGGGTTGCGTGAGCTCGCCCGAGAGCGCCACCACCTCGAAGCCGCGCTCCGAGAGGCTCGCGGCCGTGTGCTGGACCGCCTCGCGCGTGCCGCGGAAGACGAGCGCGCTCGGCGGGTCGAGCGCACGGAGCACGTTCACGATCGCGTGCTCGCGCTCGCGTGGCGAGACGACGTGGCCGCGGTACTCGATGTCGGCGTGGGCCTCGGCCGTCGGGGTCGCCGCGA
>WNGF01011826.1_pt1 | contig 12271 bp, 15 predicted proteins | sample 5400641 | NCBI WGS metagenome assembly WNGF01 (sample SAMN13153371, study PRJNA577476) | soil metagenome | isolation source: 80 cm soil or saprolite under grassland replicate 2 | place: USA:California | collected 2016-06-15
CAGAATCGATGATGTAAGCACCGTGAGCCCTGAATATGTCATGGTATCAAGAGAGTTGTTGGCATCACCAGTGACGAAGACCGGGGGTAGTGTGCAGGATATTGAATTCTCACTACCAGTGACAGTATGAGACTATTAATAAGAGACCTTCAGCCAGGACAGAACTATAAGGTTCAGTTACGTTCAACAGACGGCTCATCATTCTCTGAGTGGAGTCGTCTATTCGATTTAACTACCGTTAGTGACACTACCATTCCCAATGCTCCCACATGGAATACCGCTGACCCAGCCACACCCAATGGATGGGACCCAGTTGCGACATCATTTGTAGCCAGGTGGATTAAGCCTACTATCAATACAGATAGTAGTGCATATATAGACCATGACCATTATGAACTACAACTGACAGACGGAATCAAAACTGTAACGATTGCCACTCCAGCCACAAGTTATGATATGTCGCTTCAGACCAATAGGGCATTTTTCGATACTCCCAAGGCGACGGTACAGGCTAGAATCAGAGCGATAGATACATGCAGACCTTGCTGGGTATAAAGTATATCTATCTACCACCGGTGTCGGCGGTACATATAACCAAGTCTATGATGGTCTGAGTAGTAGCTATGTGCACAATACCACTCAATATCTGACTGACCATTTTTTCAAAGTATATGCATATGATGTCTTCGGAACACTATCCGCAGCGGTAACGAGTGGTGCGGTACGACCATTGAGTGGATTCGCTCTCGATACAATTCCACCAGTCAATCCTACAACATTGACCGTGGCAGAATCAAGTGTCATCAAGCCAGGTCTAGCGGTAACGTGGAATGCTTCGGTTGATACAGATGTCGAATCTTATACCATCAGGTGGTCATCAGATGGTGCCAATTGGAACTATATCACAGCAGATAAGGATTCAACAGGAACGACAATTCCTGTACCGGCCTTTCCTAGACCAACCGGTACCAATCCATATCCATCATACTATGTTGGCATAAGGGCTAAGGATTTCAGCGGTAATCTGGCTACGACCTGGAAGAATGCCTCTACCTATCCAATAACATTGACATCTGCATCGGTTGATACTGCTGCCCCTAGCACACCGAATGTGCCATCTGTGACATCCAGCGTACAGCGTATTCAAGTGTCTCATGACAATAAGAAGGCTGATGGCACAACTGATATTGAGACTGATGTATTATATTACAATGTTGATGCGTCTACCACGACAGGATTCACGCCTAGCTCCACTACACGACTAGGCACACTGACTCGTGGCCCAGTGATATCGATTGCAGTATTCGATATTCCTGCCGCCCATGCATCTGCATCCACAGAGACATGGTATGTGAAAGTCTCCGCTGTAGATGGTGCTGGTAATATATCAGCATATTCAGCGCAGGCGACATCTACGCCTGGTCTTGTAGGAAACACCAATGTTTATGAGTTATCTGCAAATAAGCTGATGGCTAATAGCGCCATTATTAATAAGTTAATCATCGGCACCAGCGGTGCCGACAATACCGGCGCTATTGAATCTGCTGACTATGCTGGTGGAGTCACCGGATTTCGTTTGGTTTCCACAGGTCTTGTTATTAGGACTGGTGCCATTGAGGCGGCGGCACTGAAGATTCAGACCGGTAGTAATATAGCTCCAGTAGACATATCTGATTTTGAATTTGCACCATCATATTATGCCTCAGCGTTCAGTGCCAGTGGTTCCGGAGTAACCATCACCGTAGCCGCTGAGAATCCTAAATACAGTTCTCAGGCGATGAAGATTGTCAACACCTCAGGTGCATCTCGTCAGGTATATTTGAGTCTTAACAACACAACCAATAATATCTCGATTCCTGAAGACGGCATTTATATCGCATCTCTATTTGCTCGTGTTTCATCTGGTACGATGGCCAGTTTTGATATGAAGTTCGGCAATACTGCCAGCCTGGTCACAAGCTCTAGTGTAACCTTGAGCACAACATATCAAAGACTGTCAGTCTCAAGAGCGTTTACCGAGACTAGTGCAAGAATCGAAATCACTGTACCAGTCAATGGTACGGTATATATTGATGGTGTTCAGGTTGAGAAGATGATTGGAGCCATCACGACCCCATCTTCATGGTCTCCACCATCCACAACAGCTATCAATGGTGGAATGATTCGCACCGGCTCAATCACATCCAGCCAGGATTCAAGCATTGCTGGAGTTCCGATGTGGAGTATCAATCTGGCCGGTAATGCAGTATTATCTGACCTCTTGATTCGTGGTAATACAATAGTAGGAGCTTCTGCTGAGACTACTTCATGGATGAAGTCATACAATTATTCCGCCGGTACAACAGGATGGCTAATCAGAGCAGATGGTTATGCTGAATTTAGAAATCTAGCAGCAAACTCTATCAGTATTGGTAAGTTCGATGTCAACACTCAGAACCTAGTATCGACAAAATTCGCAGACTTCATGGAAGACTCATCCCTATGGGGTCGTCATACCACGACAGGTACAGAAGAAGAAAACGGCGGTACGATATATTCAGCCGGTACTATAACAGGAATAACAAACTCTACCGGTGCGTCTACCTCAAAAGCTATGCTTGACCTTACCGGCAAGACAGCTATCAGGAGGAAGTCAAAGGGTCTTAATACGGGATTGGGATTTGAGCCTGGTACTATTTATAAGGTCACTGCTCGTCTACGTCAATTGAAGGGTCCACTAATCAATGCTATATCCAATCCGAGTGCATATAGAGCAACAACTAACACTGGCAATGGTCATTCAGGATTCGAATCTAATCCAACTGATGGCTCTCGTCCAATCAAGGTGACAGGTGGAAAGACATACACTGCATCCTGCTATATGAACCTACAGGCCGGTACTACTGTAAAGGGTACCATCATAATGCAGACCAAGGATTCTACGGGAGCAGTCATCAATGGTTTCATCGGCGGTAGTCAGGATACTTTGGTCAATGGTTCCTGGGTACGAGTATCCAATACCTATACTGTTGAGTCCAATGCAGCTGAATTGAGAGTACTATTCCTCGCTCTTAATGCCAACACAATCACTCAGACAGTAGACGTTGTCTTCGATGGTGCAATGGTCACGCAGACAGCATCACCTGTAACTTATTTCGACGGCAGTTCGACTGACTGTGCCTGGAATGATGCATCTAATAATTCACCTTCGTATCAGACCAATACCTATAAGTACCGAGTCGGCGTCCTAGGATTCGACAGTACGGGTGCTCTAATGGCCTCCGATGGAACTAATTCATCGGACCCCTCCAAGCACTATATGGTTGGTGCTGACGGCAGCATGAATCTAGACCTATTCGACGGTACTGCAACTGAAAATGGTGGATGGATTGATGTCACCGGATATATAGGCGGTAGAGTTCCAACAACAGCCACCCCACCAGGAGTGCATAAAGACCCTTATAACCCAGCATCAGTACACAATAATGTAGCTTATGTAGTTCCATTCGTACAGACCAATATCGACACTGTCGGAGCATCAGATATTGGTCTTGTTGCAGAATTGGACATGTTCACAATTGAAGCATCAGATACGCTTGCTCCGATTAAAGTTGCAACGGCAACAGGACCATTGGGATTAGCCTCATCTGCAAGTAGTTATGAGCCTGTAATCACAATAGAGGATATTGCCAATGATGATTATGGTCCAGCCATCAGATTATACAGCGGTAGTGCAAGTGAATATTATCCTGGAGTCATAACAGAATTAACCGACCAGGCGATGAACGGTGTTCGTACAATACTTATTTCACCACCAGTAGAATATTCTGGAACAAATATAAGTTATGCTGAGGGAATGAAACTTCGTGGTCGTAGCGGAAACTTCCTGAACAATGCTTCATTCGAGAATACATGGATTGAGGTAAGCACTAATGCTAACAGTGAGAGCCAGCAGTTTACAATCTGGAAAGTCAATGGCACGATAACTCAGGATACCACTATTTATCATGATTTGTTCGGCGGCACGTCAGCGAAGATTGTCTCAGTTGCATCAGGAATATCATATCCGTTCTACCATGTTATGATGTACAACTATCCAGAGCTTCTAGACCAGCAGATATTCACTGTCTCCGCCTGGGTATACAGTCCTGCAACCAATCCGGCGTCACTGAACGCCGGTATATGGTTCAAACTATATGACAATAGTGATACTCTAATAGAAGGTCAAGATTCAATAACGCCAGACAATACATCTATAGTAAACGATGCCACATGGTATAGAATTTCAAAGACCTTCACACTGACCAATCCAATCAGTAGCACGGTGTCATACATCAATGTAGGATGGGGATTCAATGCTACCGCAGCTAGTCAGATAATGTACATAGACAATGTCCAATTGGAGACGGACACCCTCAGTGACTTTAAACCACAAGTTTATACATCATATAGACTGGCTGGTGTAGGCACAGTTGTCGGTGGAAATCTGATAATATCAGACAAGACAAGTCTCAATGACTTCCCATCCAATAGATGGAAGAATGGTGTAGACTATAAGACGACTAATCCGGGTATATTGATTGAAAAAGACGGATTAATAGGAATTATAGAGAAATCATCCGCTACTATTATCGCCGGAGTCAGCTCTTCATATATGAATATGGAAATCATAAATTCAAATGGATTAGGCGTATCTCCATCCATACGAATTTATGATTCTAGTGACTTCTCATATGCTAATACAATGATTGTACGTAACACATCCTTCAATCCTATGATTAGGCTTGGTTCTAATCTGGACCCAACTAATGCCAACGCAAACTATAATGCTCAAGACCTATATGTATACGGAACATTCAGGGCTGTTGGTGCACCGACTTGGACTGCCTGGTCATCAATCGGTACCGGTTGGTCACAGTATTCTTCTGCTCATAATGTTTCTACATTCAATAGTAATGGTGTAACATATATGCGAGGCGGTATACAATCAGCGGCATCTGGAGTCAGCAACACTCTCGGAACACTACCTGCTGGACACAGACCGTCCAAGGTAGAATTCTTGATGCTTATGTCATTCACCGCCACAACAAATATAGACCCACAACCGTATGGTGTCTTGATTAATACCGATGGAACTATAACTTCATATCGTCCTTCCACAGCACCTGTATCTAAATTCGTAGTATTTGACGGAATAGCATTCTCTACCGCCGCTACCGGTACGACTGCCAATGCCGATGGTACCAATCCGGTTGCGGCTGGTGCAGCTACATCTCCAACATCATTTACTATAACTCCATATGCATCTGGTGTTTCGACCGGTACGTATAAATTGTCTTGGACCAATCCAAATGATACTGATAACGCTTCATTACGTATTGTCTGGAATGCCAACCATAGCCCTACATCTTCAGAAGATGGAACTGTTATAACCATTGCATCGGTAAACAATGCGGCACAGACATATCTACTTAGTGGATTGCCCGTTAATCGTAGAATATACATCAAGATGTGGTCTGTCAATCAGAATGGTACAGTTGCAGCATCAGGAAGCACGGGTGCAGACAGATACCTATTGGCATCTCCTGTATATATATATGCCAACTCTACAGCATCATGGAGAGTGGGCTCCGGAGGAGTCTGGCGTACAGACAACGATGCGGTCTATCAGGGTGAGTGGAACGCCAATGATGACCATCGTGGATTATGGTTCTATGGTACTCAGATAAATACAATTCTGAATACCGGCTCTCCTTCATCTGTCAGAGTGCCAACCAAGATATTGATGTTCCTTCATAGAATAACAGCTAGTGGACCAGATATCGTCACATTTGATATGTATACTCATCCACATGCTACCAAGCCATCGGGACAGCCTACGGTTTATACAAATGTAACAGGAGGACAGGATATAACTAGTCTACATGAGAATCAAGACGCAACCGTTCAATTGCCATCGTCATGGTATTCAACTCTGGCTGCTGGTACCTGGAAGGGTATGGCTATCTATCATCCTACAGGTGCATATGGTATCATCGCAGGAAAGAGTATACAAACTCAAACCGGTAAACTAACTGTTTATCACAAGGGATGAGCATTGAAATACTGCCAATCTTCGTCAAGATTCTGCCAAGAACTTGACAAGATTGTGCCGAGGTAGTTACAATATAAAAAAAAGAGGATAAATGCCAAACCAAGAACAACACAAGTTAACAAAAGACCAACTAAAAGTAATAGCTCTAAAAGATAGAATAGGGCAAATAGTGTCTGAATATGAAGAAAGCATAGCCGATATGAGGGCTAATTTCACTCAGCAGGTCGAAGCGCTTCATGAGGTCATTGAGTCTCAGGATGAGAAGCTTGCCCAATTGGAAGAGAATGTCGTTACTCAGAAGAAAGAATAATCCTCCAGTTGAACCACAGGTGTATCCGGTCGGTACATGTGTGAAAACTGAAATGGGTTACTTCTACATATCCAAACCGTCTTATAGATTGCGTATTATATCTACTCGCGTATTATCTTCTTGGAACTTTCATAGAATTGCTGAATCTACTGAGAAGGCGGTATCCAATTATAAAATAATGGGTAAACTTGGATTCCGCAATGGTAGCTTGATTTATAACATCGCAGATGGTAAACTTTATCTGATATCAGAGAACAAGAGGCATCAAATAACAAACCCAGATGTGTTGAATTTAATCGGCGCCAAGCTGAATGAAATCGTAACTGTCTCTGATGAAGAAATGAAATTACATTCAATTGGAGATGAACTAACATAGCGGCTACACCATATAGACCTATATCTTGGTCACCACTAGAGGTCATGACCGATGGCAAGATGGACCAGCTTGGTAGCAATGAGCAATGGTTGTTTGAGAATAAACCGAATGTCAATTATAATGCTCATGGTGTTCGTCGCGCTACTGGTATTAAGATTATGTCTGGAATCACGGCATTCGCGCAGAATACACTGAATGGTGTGCAAACCAGGCCGGTATATTTCAGCAATTTCTTCTCAGTTGGATGTCAACCAATCGTAACTACCGGTGTAGTAAGCTTCCAGCTTAGAATATGGGTAATCCATAATGGATTCGGCGTGATGTTCCCGGACCACAGAGGTATGGAATTGGCAGTCGCAGCGGTAGATTATACATTGAAATCTAAAATAGAGAGACCTTTTTGGGTTACCTGGATAGCTATGGGTTATTGAGTGATTCCTAGTTGCATGATAGCGATACATAACTGAAGACACAACTCGGTTATCGGTAAGTTAATTACTTATGCGAAAGAGTGATGTGTCTGTGTCAAAGAAGTATTATTCTCCCAAGAGGCGCGCGGTATATGCGAAGGGAGATGATATAAATCACCTTGATATATTCAATAGAGACAATTGGACTTGTCAATTATGCAATGGCGCGATAGACAAGTGCCTGAGATTTCCAGCATGGTGGTGTGCTACACTTGACCATATTATCCCATTGGCATGCGGCGGTACACATACGATAGACAATATACAAACGACCCACAGACGCTGTAACGAGCTTAAAGGTAGCTCGCTTATATATCATTTCTAGGTTATAATGATAGAATGAAGCAGAGTATTTCATTGATAATGCTCTTGACTGTACTTGGAATAGTCTTCATATTATTCGGAGTACAGGCGCAGGAGCGGCAGGCCGTAGCGGCTGAGACGCCGATAGCAACATTACCGGCCAATCCCGAGATTCCTATAACTACATGCCCCAATGATGCGACATGCATCACAATATCGCCACCACCAATCACTGTTTCTATAACTGGACATCCTGGCACTATAACATTGCCTAACAAGACAATAACATTGCCCGGCGCCGTTACGACATTCACTCCACCGAGAAGAGTCATCACGGCTACCATACCGGGTCCCAAACATACCGTCACACGGACTATACGGCCCCCTAGAGCGACGCAGAAAATAACGGTGACAAATCCTCCACGCACTTTATTTATGACGCTTAGAAGGGAACCTACGGCCACTGAGACTGTAGTCTCGACGGTAACTAGACAGGTCATGACAACGTCTGCTACCATAGTGCCTAAAGTCAGAACCATTCATCTTCCAGGTGCTACTATTACAGTTACCCAGTTGAAGAAGATAGGTGTCGGACTTCTTAGCGCTATTGTTATAGCACTATTGATTTTTGCCGGTATATATTATGGATGGCATTTAGGCAGACGAGTAGGCAATCGAGACCATGCCGCAGAGGATATAAAGTTCATGCAATCTCTTAAGCAGCATTTTGTTACAAGAGGCAAACACAGAGGATGATTAATGAAAAATGAAGATTTTAAAAGAGAACTCCAGAAAGTTCTTGAGGCAATAGAAGCGGCGACAGAATATCATGAGAAGAGTAATGAGGCTAATGCTGCATTACATTTGTCAGAGAGGGTTCTATATTCTCCATTAACAGCAAAACTACAAACTGCTGACAATACGTTGAGGAATCTATTGCTAATGTTGGAAATAGATGATGAGTGACCTTAAATGGATGCTATCTTCTGATTTCCAAATCCCATATCAAGATGACAGAGCAGTAAAACTCTGGTTCGATGTCATGAAGTGGTTCAAGCCAGGCGTGGTAGATTATCTCGGTGATATTTCGGACCAATTCTGTTTCTCTAGATTCGAAGAGGGTACAACAAAAGAATTTATTAAGACTTTACCACCAGAGACCCAGATTGAAGACTATCTTAAATATCTACAGTCTGAAGAGAAAGATACTGCTGAGTTTTATGCGAAAACTCGTGAGATGCGACCAAATGCTGAAATATTCAGTGCATTAGGAAATCACGATATCAGAGTTTTCAGATATACAGATAAGAAGATGCCTGAGATTTTGGACCAGATAACTCCGGAGAGCCTATGGGGACTTGATAATCTTGGCATAGATTATATCTATTATGAGGATGTGCCGAAGAACCGATATGGAGATTTATTCGTTCATCATGGAATAAGTGCTCTGGCAGAATCGGGGGCATCTATAAAGAGTGATATAAATAATCTTGGAGTGTCATTAATCAGGGGTCATTCTCATAAGATGTCCGCATACTATCGTTCATACCCATTGAGAAATGAAATTCTGAGAGGATATGAAATTGGACATATGTGTAAAGTTGATTCATCTGCATTCAAGTATGACCAGATTCATAACTGGCAGCAGGGATTCGCGGTAGGATTGATTTCAGGAGACAATGTTCATATTCAACTTATAGAAGTCAGCCAGGATTACGAATGCTGGGTGGCAGGGAAGAAATTTAGTGCATGATGTTAGCATTATATATACTACTGGCCCACTTGGTCGGTGATTATATTTTACAATCTCACTGGATGGCCGTCGAGAAGACAAAACGATGGTCGCCAGCGATTCTGCATGGTATAGTATATACGCTACCATATGCAATAATAACTCAATCACTACCGGCGCTTGCCATAATATGTCTAACTCATATTGTTATAGACCGATTCAGACTCGCCCGATATGTCGGATGGCTTAAGAATCAAATGGCACCCAAATCCTATATATATAGAACCAGACCTGATGACAATATGTTCGGAGAACGAGAGTGGACTCAGAGATATAACGGTATAGATTATTCTATGGGTAGGCCGGTACATAAGAATATGTCAGTAGCACCGCCATGGGCTAAGAAGATAAGAATAGATTCGGGACGCTGGAAGTATTCCAGCTTAACAGGATATCCAGCTAATGTACCAGACTATCTGGCGGTATGGCTGATGATAATAACAGACAACACAATGCATCTAATAATCAATACCATGGCCATAATGATATTTGGAGTTTAACCCTTTACATGCTATAATAAGCGTGTAATCTTGAAAAGGAGGGTTGAAATATGAATTATGCAAAAGCAATTGTGGCGGTACTGGTAACAGTATTAGCCGCTATAGGCGCAGCCATGACTGGCGATAACACCATCAGTTCAGTAGAGTGGGTAAACGTAGCAATTATGGGAGCCGGTGCCGCAGGAGTATTTGCTGCTCCGAATGTTCCAGGCGCAGTCTACACCAAGGCAATATTGGCTGTACTCACCGCTGGCTTGACTGTGCTGGTATCCGCTGTCGTAGGAGGAATCACCACGACTGAATGGATTCAGATAGTCTTGGCGGGTGCAGGAGCACTTGGTGTTTGGGTATTGCCCAATACTGCCAGTGCTAAGTAGGCAGGAGTAATAATGGAATGTAAACGATGCAACGGGCATATGTTTCTCGACAGAGTGTTCTCTGACAATAAGAATTACGAAATATACTGCATCCTATGTGGTGAGAGGCGTTTTATAAATAGAAATTCGGTACTTGGAATATGGTTAGAGAAGAAAGAGAAGTTCAGAGAGAATACTCTAAGCCGCTGAATAAAACAAATTGGAACTATTGTTATATTAATGGAGAACTGCATAGAAAGCTGCATATCAACCGTCCACACGATATAATTACAATGTGGTGTTACCCGCGTAACAAGCGGGTAACCTACTCATATGCAGATGTTAAATCAAGACGGCAACCTGCATTCACTAGCACAGAAGTAGCCAAGATGGTCATGAGACATTGGTGCATTCTTGAGCGTGCTATACTAGCGGGAGAGATAGAGCCTCCTCAGGCAACTGTAGGGGAACCGGGACACAATAGAAAAAGATATATGTGGTCAGAGGATGATATCATGGCATTACATGAGGTCCTGTTGACCAAGCACAGCGGGTGGCCACGAGTAGATGGACGTATCATCCCGAAGGCCATGCCGACTCGCGCTGAATTGAGAGCGATAATTCGCAACAATCCCATCTTGTATGTAAAGACAGATGACGGTAAATTTGTGCCGACATGGCAAGCCGAATATTATTAGGAGTAAAAAAATGACAGCACCGAGAGTAAAGGTTAGCATTGCGTTCGTGCGCAATCTTGGTAACTATGAGACAGCTAGAATAGAATTGGGCGTCGAACGTGATGTACCAGAAAACAAGACATATCTAGAGGCATTGGATATATTATATCAAGAGGTAACCGATAAAGTTGTCGAGGCAACCCAGCAGGTAGAGAGGGAAGCCGGTAAAATAAACGTCTCATACAGGAGAAATTGATGTCAGCAGAAGATGATAGATTCTGGGAAACGGTAGATGAGCTTGAAAGAATAATATTAGAGCGTGCACCAATTTGGGAAGACCAACATCTTGAAGGCAATATTTGTAGTGTCAGCGACGCGGCGGTAGTGATAGCGAAATATCTACATGAAGGTGAATAATGGCCACAGCACAACAGTGTCATGCAATGACTACTTACTATTTCAAAGCATATAAAGATGTTTATGGCAGAGAGCCGATAGTCAATCGTAATACCGCCCGATGGGGATTCGACGGCATATTGAAGGGCATGCCCCCAGCAGAGGCTCAGAGATTGATAGATTTTTACTTAACAACCGCATCAAGCAATAAGCATTCTCTAGAATGGTTCTTCTACAACTATGACAAGTTGATAATATCACAACGAGAGACTGAAGAGGATTCTGAGAGAAGAGCGCGCTTACGCGCTGAGACAAAGCAGAGAGCAGAAGAATGGAGGGCTAGTGGCCACAAAGGAATTGGAGACGCTTAATGCTGTCTTACATAATAAGGATATAAAGACATTGTTTGCAGGCGCGACGGTCGATGATTTATTAGTTGCATATAGGGATGTCTGGGAATTCATAAAGAGTCATTATTCGAAATATAATTCGGTGCCTAGCCTTAAAATAGTTCAGGATAATTTTCCCTCAGTCGAGGCGGTAGAGATTGATTCTCCTACACAATATTATTTAGACGAACTTACAAATGAATTTATATATAATCGTATGCAGTCATTATTCTTAAAGGGTAGCGATGCATTGAAGACTGAATCACCCGGCGCGGTAAGGAATAAGTTCATGGCCGCTCTTCAGAAGCTTGATAGATATGACAACTCATCACGAGATGTCAATGTCATGGATTTCGACCTGGCAGAAGAGCATTATGAAGATGTAAGAATAAAGGCTGAGATGAATGGCGGCGTACCGGGTATACCGACTGGTATAGGATTCATAGATTCATCCTATACATCAGGATTCGCTGGTGGAGATTTGATTGTCGTATTGGGATGGACCGGTAGAGGCAAGAGTCTCTTCACTACTCTCGTCTCTTGTAATGCGCATATGTCAGGAAGAAAACCGATGATTGTATCCCTGGAGATGTCAGGTGACAAATTAAGAGACCGTGTGTGGACCATTG
>WNGF01008297.1_pt1 | contig 12270 bp, 9 predicted proteins | sample 5400641 | NCBI WGS metagenome assembly WNGF01 (sample SAMN13153371, study PRJNA577476) | soil metagenome | isolation source: 80 cm soil or saprolite under grassland replicate 2 | place: USA:California | collected 2016-06-15
GCTGCCGCGTCGTTCATCGCCGGCATAGTTCCCATCGATGGCATGTAGAAGTTCAGACCAACAGCTCCCACTTCCACTGCTTTGCCCGAATTGTCTTTGAAGGAAACAAAGAACTCGTTGTCGCCGTTCTTGAGGGCGCCATCTTTATTTGAAAGCGTCGCCGTCAGGTTGTTACCCACTGGTGCGCTCTTAATGACTTTGCCAGTGTCAGTCGGGCCTTTTGAGCTACATGCTCCGGCTGCGAGTACAAGAACTCCGAGAAAAAGTGCGATTAGTAACTTTTTCATAGACTTTGGTCCTTTCCTGATTTAACGAGCGCGAACTACTCACAAGCCGAGCCTCAAGATTGATATCTCAATGCTCGCGCGCGGTTACACGCCGGCGCCCGTTATCCTGAGTAGTTCTTCAACTGAAGAACACTCGAACAACAAGACACTCGACGGTCTTGTGTGCGTTAGATCAGAAGGGAAAGATTTCGGATGTAACTAGCCTGGAGATTGGGTAAGAAGGCTTCGGTCGAGGAGGAACACTCGTACGGCTTAGGCGCAGGCAGAGGAGACTGCACAACTGCCGGATGAATAACAGCGATGCTGAAGGAAGGAGAACGCAGATTAAAGGTTGTTCCGCTTGAGCCAGTCTCTTGCGGAATCGTTACACAGCAATCTCCCGCCAAGCCGGATTCACCCGCAGCGGATTGACCTTCATCCTTCTGACAGCATGGCATGGCTTCCATGCCCGGCATCATCTCCATGCCCGGCATGTCTTCCATATCCGGCATCGTCTCATCCATGCCCGGCATTGTCTGCATGTCGGCCGCCATCATCTCACCGCCTGCCATTTTGCAGACGTGTTCATCATGGAGCCTCGCCGTACCTGCTAGTACACTGCCACCAAGCATCAGTGCCAGAATCAGAGATGAAAACCGTTTCAGCATCGCTAACTAACTCTTCAAACCAAATCGGCCAAGTAAACAGTTCTTGGCAAAACCACAGGGGTTTTCGCCTCTCAGCGAGCAATGCCCATGCCGCGCTGAGATTTGAACTTTCGCTCGTATATTTGACGGTCGTTCGTAAAGGCTTGTCGTAAAATTCCCAAGCTTTGCGAATAATTCCACAGCCCCACCCTGTTCTTTCCTTTCGAAGTTGTTCATAATCGCCGTGCTAGCTCGAACCCGACTTTATTCCGCTGAGAGTACCTACTCACTTGCCATAAGAACCAAGTGAAAACCTCCGCCAACGGCACAAACCTATTAGGCGAATCCCTAAGCGGACGGTCCCGCCTTTACTCCGTCGATATGCTTCGCGGCTTGGTGATGGTCATCATGGCGCTTGACCATGTCCGCGATTTCTTCTCCAATGCGTACGCCTTCGACCCAACCGATTTGACGCAGACAAACGCGCCTCTGTTTTTGACTCGCTGGATCACACATTTTTGCGCGCCTGTCTTTGTATTCCTTGCGGGGACCGGTGCTTTTCTGTCTACATCACGCGGAAAGACAAAAAAAGAGTTAGCAGGCTTTCTACTCACGCGTGGTTTGTGGCTGGTTCTTCTTGACCTTTTTTTCGTTCACACCTTTGGCTGGTGGTTCAACTTCGATTACCACTTGCTTTACGGTGACGTCCTGTGGGCCTTGGGCTGGTCAATGGTCGTGATGTCGGGTCTGGTCTTTCTTCCCTTGTGGTCTATTACGGCTGTCGGAATTGCAATGGTGGCACTCCATAACTTGCTCGATACCTTGCGTGCCGACACCTTTGGTTCGTTCCGCTGGCTCTGGGCGATTCTTCATTCCGGCGACATCTTGGAGCCGCTACCCGGATTTCACTTCGTACCCGGCTATCCACTCGTGCCGTGGATCGGAGTTATGGCTGCGGGATATGGATTTGGAACGCTCTTGCTTCGCTCGCCGGACAAGAGAAGAAGATGGCTTCTGGGATTAGGCATCGGGCTTACCGTTGCCTTCATTGTCATTCGGGCTACTAACTTTTATGGTGATCCGCACGCGTGGACTATCCAGAAAACGGGATTGTTCACATTCTTTTCCTTCATCAACTGCGAGAAGTATCCGCCTTCGCTCTTATACCTGTTGATGACCTTGGGGCCAGCAATAATTGCGCTTGGTCTATTTGATCGGATCTCGCATCCGCTAAGTCGCCCCTTGGTGACATTTGGGCGTGTGCCTCTATTCTTCTATTTGCTCCACCTCGCAGTTATCCACGCATTAGCTGTCGCATTCGCCTATGCACGACACGGTCACGCTGAATGGATGTTCAGGAATATAACAGTGCCGAGCAACTCTGTGCTTCCTTACCCTGAAGGCTACGGTTACAGTCTCGTGATGGTATATGCGATTTGGCTTGCTGTCGTTTTAATACTCTATCCTGCTTGCCGATGGTTCGCAAACGTCAAAAAGCGTCGGCGGGAAGCGTGGTTAAGTTATTTATAAACATATCTGTGCAGGCACAGTTACAGTCGTACCCCCCGAAGACGTAAAGCGTTGCCGATCACCGAAACTGAGCTAAAGCTCATCGCTGCCGCAGCGATCATGGGGCTGAGCAGAATGCCGAAAAATGGATAGAGGGCACCTCCAGCGATTGGTACCCCTAACGAATTGTAGATAAAGGCGAAGAATAGGTTCTGTTTTATGTTACTCATGGTCAACCGGCTCAAAACGCGAGCGCGGACTATACCGCGCAGGTCTCCTTTGACCAGGGTGACTCCGGCACTCTTCATCGCCACATCGGTTCCAGTACCCATCGCTATTCCTACCTGAGCCTGAGCAAGCGCGGGCGCGTCATTGATGCCATCGCCGGCCATCGCTACAAACCTTCCTTCCCCCTGAAACCGCTTCACCACATCGACCTTCTGATTAGGGAGGACTTCGGCAACCACTTCGTCAATGTTCAATTTCCTGGCAACCGCCTCCGCCGTGGTTCGACTGTCACCAGTTAGCATGACAATGCGAATGCCTTCTTCGTGTAGCTGTCTGATCGCTTCCGGCGTGCTTTCCTTGATTGGATCTGCGACGCCGACCAAACCTGCGGCCTTTTCGTCAACCACCACAAACATTACTGTCTGGCCGTCGGCCCGCAGACTCTCGGCCTTCGTGGCAAGGTCGCCCGGATCGATTTTCAAATCATCGAGAAGCGCACGATTGCCGAGGGCAACTTGCTGACCATCGACCTCGCCTTTTACACCTTTGCCTGTTACCGAATTGAACGCAGTTGCGTTCGCGACTTGGACGCCGCGCTCTTGCGCGCCGTTGACGATGGCGGCGGCCAAAGGGTGCTCGCTGCCTCGCTCAACGCTAGCAGCCAGTTTCAATACCGTCCCTTCATCAAATGTTCCAACCGCGACAACGCTGACCAATTTCGGTTTGCCTTCAGTCAGCGTTCCTGTCTTATCAACGACTAGCGTGTCAACCTTGCGCATAGTCTCGATAGCTTCGGCATTCTTGAACAGCACTCCACTCTGGGCCGCTTTTCCGGTTGCTACCATGATTGACATTGGCGTTGCCAAGCCAAGCGCGCACGGGCACGCGATAATGAGTACCGCTACCGCATTCACTAGCCCGTGGGCCATACGCGGCTCAGGCCCCCAGATGCTCCAAACAATGAAAGTAATTACAGCGATCGCGACAACCGCCGGCACGAAATAGCCGGAGACAACGTCTGCAAGTTTTTGAATCGGCGCGCGGCTGCGCTGTGCTTCGGCAACCATTTGGACGATTTGCGCTAATAATGTCTCTGAGCCGACGCGCTCCGCCCGCATCACAAACGAGCCCGTAGCATTCACCGTGGCGCCAATCACGCGGTCGCCCGCATGCTTCTCAACGGGAATCGGCTCTCCTGTAACCATCGATTCATCGACCGAGCTGGATCCTTCTATGACAACACCATCGACCGGCACCTTTTCGCCCGGGCGCACGCGCAAGCGATCGCCTACTTGCACCTGATCCAGAGGAACGTCTTCCTCGCTGCCGTCTTCACTGATGCGACGGGCGGTTTTTGGTGCGAGACCTAAAAGCGCTTTGATCGCTGCGCCCGTCTGGCTGCGCGCGCGAAGCTCCAGCACCTGGCCTAACAACACAAGAGTCGTGATCGCGGTCGCCGCTTCAAAGTAAACAGGCACTGCGCCTGAGGCATCACGAAAAGAAACCGGAAAGATATCGGGAAACAACGTTGCGATCACGCTGAAGCTGTACGCAACGCCGATACCGAGCGCGATCAACGTAAACATATTCAAGCTGCGATTTTTGATTGACTGCCAACCGCGCGCGAAGAAAGGCCAGGCGCCCCAAAGCACGACCGGCGACGCCAGCACCAGCTCCAACCAACTCCAGACACGCATCGGCAACAATCGTTCGAGGTCTGCCCCGGGAACGAACTCGCTCATTCCGATTGCGAGCAGTGGAACGGTTAGCAAAACGCTTACCCAAAACCGTCGCGACATTGCGGCAAGCTCGGGATTCTCTTCTTCGGAGAGAGATGCTGTTCGCGGTTCCAGCGCCATACCGCAGATTGGACAATTCCCCGGTGCGTCGCGAACGATTTCGGGGTGCATCGGGCAGGTGTAGGTCGTCCTGCCAGAAGCGGAAGCGGTAGCGACCGGTTCGCTCGAACCAGGAGGGTGATCGGCGGCCGAATCCACTCGCTTACGCAGTTGGTTCTGACGAGCCACAATCATCGGTTCCTTGAGGAAGCGTTCGGGATCTTCACTGAACCTGGATAGACAATGCGGGCTGCAAAAGTAATTAGTCTTGCCTTTGTACTCGTATGATCCGGCAGCCAAATCAGGATTGACCGTCATGCCGCACACGGGATCGACCACTACTGAGGCTTTGTTATCGTCGGACTTGTGAAGCTCGGTAGAGTTATGCATGTTGTTGGCGACCTCGGGTCAGTTTGTAATTGCAGTTTTATAGTAGCGCGAACTGTTAGTTTGCGCCGAGCCGCTGGTGTTAGATTGAAAACTAACAGTTTGCGTTACAGAAGAGTTTTCTCCCGCCACACCAAATTTCAAAGCAAAGAGCGCGCGGCTTTGCTCGTCTCTGGCGAGTACGGGGGAAGTTTGCCCCTAACCGCGATGGAATGGATGGATAATGACAGGAAAGCCCGGCGTCACTGCCCTCCACGCAACCCTCGTTTCGCGGTTTTATCAGTTAGGCCACGTAAATAAAAGGTTGAGTTAGAGAACGATGCATGTTTTCTTACATTGACGAATTCTGAATTCTGAATAAAATGCTGGGTTAACGGCGCTGGGTTGCTGGGGTGAGGACAGTGACCTGTTGAGGCTGAATGTCTCCGCCAACCGATATGAGGCCGGGCCAAACCCGGCCTCTCGGTTTTTGGGAAGGCTTGACAGCGGATTGCACAGCAAAGTCAGGCATCGTTCCGCGATTGCTTAGTTAGGGAAAGCGTGGAAGAATTCGCTTGTCACTCGACCGCAGTTTCATAATGCAGAAGCGCTGCTAACCGCGATAATTCTCAGAACGCCCACTCGGCCTGCACGAAGAGCGTTATGAAGAGCGCCATGAACGTTAGCGACGCGATGTCGAGGTAGTGCGCCCCATCCCAGCGGTTCCAGATTTCCAACCAGCGATGGAGGCCGACCGGTTGCTTGTTTTGCCAAACTGTGTAGGCAACCCACCGACAATCAGCACTAGGGCCTTGAAACACTGCACCCGCGTGGCCCTCTTGGTTCCTACCCCAAAACCAGATCATGGCGTTAACTGTGAAAATCAACCTGATACTGCCGGAATAGTGAGGAAAACTGCACCGCGCGCGTTCAAAGTTCGCTCTGTTTTATAGGAATTTTCAATCAAACTAAACAGAGTGCTGGCATCAATCGTAGAGTTTCGTTAGACTGATTTCCCTGCGTAGCGACCATTTGATTTGGAACAGAGAATTTCTACCGAGAGGTTTAGCATGGGGATTGATAAGGACCATATTCAAACTCAGGACGATACGGGCGAGCTGGCGCCGATAGATCAAGTCGAAGAACGCGTTGAAGCTGAGATGGAGAAACTAAAAGGCGAAGCAAAAAAGTTAGTCGGCGAAGGCTTGCAGGATCAGAAACTGGCGCACGAAGGTGAACGATTGATGGAAGAAGCCGAGCGCAAGTTGAAACAGAAGGAAGAGCAGAAATCGGAAGATTGAAATCGAAAATTCGGGATCTGAGCTGAGTCAGTCAGCAGCGGCCTTGTCGTTGAGCGCCTCCTGAATTGCTTCCCTTATTTGTGGTGGCGTGTAGACAGGATTAAAGCCCACGAATCTTTTGACTACCCGGCCGCTTCGCGAAATTACAAAGCTCTGCGGTATGGCGTCTCTTCCCTGCATTAAGGTAATAGCAACCTCCGGAGTGGCCCAGCCTATTCTGTAATCCACGTTAAAGTTGTGAACGAACTCGCGCACACTCTCGGCTGAGGCCTCAGGGTTCTCCGTCGATAATCCAACCACCTCTACTCCCTGCGGATGAAACTCCTTGTGAAGCTTGACCAGCTCCGGTGTCTCCAGGCGACACGGGCCACACCATGTGGCCCACAAGTTTACAAGCAAAACTTTCCCAGCGTAATTTGAAAGCTTTATTGGCGCGCCGGCCACGGCCTGAAGTTCAGCATCAGTCACACTGGCGGGCAACATAGTGATGGCCGCGGGCGCGGCATTTCTCGCCAGGGGCACGCTGCCATTTTTGGCCACGCCGGACGCCTCCGGATTCTTATGAGGTTCGTCGCTCGAGTTGCAACTGGAAACCCCAAAAGCCGCCAGCAGCCCCAGCACCACGACGGTGAAAGCGATGCGGGTCGGTGTCCACAAAGACTTTTCGGTTTTGCTTATTTTGTTCACTGGCATTTGTTGCTTACTAACGATGCGCTGTTGCGAAGCATAGCATTCAAAATCACATTGATAAAACCCGAACGCAGACGCAGCGAGACTATCTCGTTTCCTTCCCGACGGTGGCCGCAACGAAGACGCTGCAAGACTTATCGGCAGACCGGCAATTTTGCTTTCAGTAGCTAGCGACTCTTACCAAAGCGAAACGACTCGAGAATAACGGGCATCTCACCCTTCTCGCCTACATCTTCCACGGCGGATAATTCGGGGGCCAGCGACGTTGCCAGCATAAGCAGGGTGGCGCCGTTCTGCTCGCCTGAAACTCCGGGGGGCAAAAATATTACCCGGCCCCAAACCTGGATGTCGCCTTTTTCAGTTCCTTTCGAAACACTGACGAAACGAAACTCATACCCATCGAGTGAATTTACTTTGGTCGGTCCTTCCGACACCTTGAGATACTCGGGAAAGCTCTTTCCCAGACTGGCTCCCAAGACGTCCACTAACTGAGGAAACGTCGACTCGTCTTCCGCGAAAGTTCCCTTGCTCGTGTACCAACCGACCGCAAAGTTTTCCTGCATGAAATCGCGTGATAGCTTTCGTTCGACTTTAGCGAAGTTGCTTGCGCCGGGCCCGCCGGCTTTGGGGTCCGCCGCCCAATTGTCTGGATAGTAGAAGGAGAAGTTGAAGTAGTGCTCTGCTAATTTTCCATCAAGGTTTGCCTGGGAATTTTCGAACCTGGTGGTATTCGGCGGAGCTACAAACTCGCTCTCAGTTTTCGCGCTCTCCGTCTTTGGCTCTTCGGTATTGGTGTTGGTGCTCTGGCTTACATTTTCGTTTTGATTTGTTCTTTCGACGATGGGCCGTTCAGCTTTCATCTGGTCGAGCTTGGGCTTGATTACCATGAAGAACGCTGCCACAACGCCGCCAAGACCAAGCACGAAGAGTATCGCCAATACGCCAAGAATGATTGGCAGCTTCGATTTCTTCTTCGGCGGAGCGCCGGCGAGAGGGGGTGACGGCGCGCTTTGCGGCTGCGGTTGCGCGCTCTGTGCTTGCGGCTGCGGTTGCGCGCTCGGCGCTTGTGAGAGCGACGCGCTCTGCGGCTGCGGCGGTGGGACACTGGGCGGTGGAGGCAAGTTAGGAGCGGTCGGTGAACCCGTTGGGCCAGTCTGTTTGGGAAATACTACTGTAGGAGCAGACGCGGCGATGGTTTCGTCAAAATCGGGCAATGGGTGGCTAACCGGCTTTTCTCCTGGCCGCTCCATAGGAATTGAGAGGTTGGCGGAACCCTGTATCGTAGCGTTGGGATCGAAGGGCTTGTCAGCATGCACCAACAAGCCGCCATCGATCGTACAAAACTTTTGGTTGTCGTCGGGGAAACTACGATTACACTTGGGGCAACGCTTCATGAGAGATCCGCTCCTTATGTTTAGAGTTCCGACTTCAGATTCCTACGGGGCTAATAACGACGGTAGTTCCAGCAAGAGAGTCATCCTGAGATGCAAATCTAAAGGCTGAACTCTAAACTCAAGTTCAATTTGATCCAGTATCGGTTCGCGTTATTGCGCCTTGGCAAGCTTCTGTTCCAGCCCTTTATTTGCGGGGTCGAGTTCCAACGCCCTTTTGTAAGCACGAGCAGCGCTGGGCTTCTTCTTTGCTTTCATATAACCATCACCCAGACCTTCAAAGCCATAGATTCCAGCCAGTTGTTTTAGATCACCCGGTGATGCAGATGCCGCCGCTCGCTCGTAAGTTGATTCTGCTTCTTCAAAACGTTCCAGCGCGAGATAAGTACGACCAAGAAGATTGAAAGGTTGGAACGCGCGCGGACTTACTTCAGTAGCGAGTTTCAAATAGGGCTCTGACTCCTGATATCTCTTGAAGACCACCAGCATCCGGCCCATCAGGTAAAGCGCAGTCGGATTCCGCGGGTCGAGTTCGAGCGTTCGCTTCAAAACAGGCTCTGAATTTTGCCATTGCTGTTCTGCCTGCAGCGATTCGGCGATTAGATTCAATGTCGCCGGATCCTTCGCCAGCCGAGTAGCTTGTTCATAGAGGGGCTGCGCCTCTTCGCGGCGTCCCAATCGGTTGAGCACTCGCGCAAGATGTGCATAGGCGACTGGGAACTGCGGATCGAGTTCTACCGCGCGCCGGTAGGCACTTTCTGTTTCATTGTTAAATAGGCCACGCGCCTGCAGGGCAACTCCCAGGCGGTCCCAGGCGACAGCATTCTTTGGTTCCAGTTGCACTGCACGCCGCGCAAAACTCTCCGCGTCGGCAAAGCGCTTCGCATTGCTTGCACCAGTACGCGGCTGCACCAGGACTACACTCAACGCAACTAGCGCATCCACACTCGACGAGTTCCACAACGCCGCATTGCGATAGGCAGTCTCCGCTTCCTCCCAGCGTTGCTGATCGGAATAAATATTGCCGAGACCATAAGCCGCGCGCCAATCGTTCGATCTGATTTTGAGAACGTTCTGATAGGAGGTCTCCGCTTCCGCGAAACGGCGCGCGTCGCGAAGTTGATTTCCCTTGTCCAACAAGTCTTCCAGGCGATCTTCGCCGGCTGCATTCGTTGTTCCCGAAGTGCGCGCAGCCGAACCGCGCCTCGCCCCTGGCGAAGTTCTGTTGGCCCGTTTTTTTGCCTCTGGGTTTTTCGGTCTGAAAATTCCCGCGGCGCCACCAACGTCTACACCGATATCCTGTCCCAGGGCGCTCAAACCCGCCAGGGATAAGCCCACGGAAAGCGCGCTAAGCGCTAAGACTAAACGAAAAATCGAGGAAGCTCTCATCGATTCTCTCCTGGTTAATTGGCGATTGTAGTTTCAATCACATGCGACGATAAACTGGCAGACACATCTTCACGAGGCTAATTGAACCGTGGGCGGATTGTAGCCCAGTTTGCGGAAGATGAGCTAATTGGCAAGTGCTCGCTGTTTGGGGCGGCAACCTTTCAGCTTACCTTTTTCGAGACTCAGCAACTTAAAGGTTGAACGCGAGACGCGGGCTACTGGCCTGAGCGCACCAAACGAAATCCGAAAGTCGGATGCCGCAAGGTGGGCTTGAACCAGTCTCGGTAGGTAGCGGAAATGGGTATCTGTAGATTGTCTGGATCGCTCGCGTATGAACCGCCTCGAAGAACCATCCAATCCTTGTTTTCGGAGGGAATCTGCGCGGCGCCAGCGTAGACGGATGCTCTGGAAGAGGTCCACTCTGACGCGTTTCCGATGAGATCAACCACACCCCAGCGATTCTTCCCCTCAGGATAACTGCCGACTGGCCGTGGAGTCGCTTCCTTCACCACCGCGCGGTTTGTTTCCCAGGCGCTTCCCCAGGGAAAAGATTTGTAGTCACCACCACTGCGCGCCGCAAATTCCCACTCTTCTTCCGTCGGCAGACGATAAGAGACTCCATCCCGCTTTGACCGCCAGGCAGCAAAGGCTTCGGCATCTCTCGCGGATACATTTACAACTGGCCAGCGTTCCTGACCGGGCAATGGTTTTCCGCTGACCCAATCAATAGGCGGCTCGTAATTTGTGTCGCGCACAAACTCAGCATACTCAGCATTCGTCACTTCTGTGCGATCCATCAAAAACTTCTGAACCGTAACCGCGTGTTCCGGCCGCTCCTGTGGCGGTCCATCGTTGCGTCCCATCTGAAACGTTCCGCCCGGAATCTCAATCAGGTCCGCACTGGTTGGCGCGCCGGTTCTGCTCGTGGGTAGTGGTGTAGGCTTATTAGTGTTAGGGTTGACGGCAATACCGGTTATCAATTTCGGCCGCAAGACAAAATACGCAACGGTGGCGCCGCCAATCAGCAAAACAACCAGGACAACCGCGCCGATTAACAAAAGCGAATTGCTCTTTTTCTTCGGCGGAATTGAAACTACCAACGGCGTAGCCGTGCGATCGTAAAGAGGAGGCGCCACGCCTGGAAAACTATTATTACCGATCATTTCCGATTTGACGCCGGGATGCACTTGAGTGGCCTCGGGATCGATAACAGTCGTTTGAGGCGGAGGTGGAATGCTGGTCGCCAGTCGCGCCAGTCGCTCTTCGAGCTCTTTCGCCTGACGCTCGACCCGTTCCATTTGTTCGCGTTGCTGGCGTTCGCGTTCTTCGCGCTCCTGCCGCTCCTTCAGAACCCGTTCTTCCTCTAGTTTTCGTTGGCGCTCCCGCTCTTCTTCAGCTTGGCGCCGCTGTTCGGATTCGCGCGCCAATTCCTCCCGGGCAATTCTCTCTTTTTCCTTTTGTTCGTGGTCATGGGATTCGCGCGAGGCCGCAAGTTTCGCTTGTTCTTCAGCGCTCAGAGCGGAAGAGCTAATCGTCCCGTCCATCAAGTGAAATGCCGAGTCGGAAGTTGTCTGCTGCTGAGCCCCAGTTGTTGAGGCAGGAGCATAAATCGTTTCGTCGGGAGCGACAGCACCGGTCTGTCGACCGGGTGCAGCCGCCGCGCCTCCCGCTGCAACTGCTTCCCGCAGTTCCAGGATAAAAATTTCAACTGATGGGGTCCGCGCCGAAATCTCCTTTTCCAGCGCATGACGCACGACCGCCTCGAGCCGCGGCGGCACTTCAACGCCTGCTGACTTAAAACTGGGTGGCGGCAACGTAAGGTGCTTCTTCATGATTGAAGGAATCGATGAACCCTTGAACGGGACATCTCCTGAGAGCATCTGGTAAAGAATTATTCCCAGACTGTAGATGTCGGCGCGCGCGTCAGGCTCATCGTCCGACCACTGTTCCGGCGCCATATAAAAAGGCGAGCCCATCATCCCGCTGGTCTTCGCTTGCACAAACGATCCCAGCAACTCACCAGACTTGATTTTTGCCAGACCAAAGTCGAGGATCTTCAAACCTTCAGCTATCGGTTGTCCGGTTTGCGTCATGATATTTAAGGGCTTCAGATCGCGGTGCACGATGTTTTGTCTATGTGCTGCGCCGACGCCGGCCCCGATAGCACAAGCAAATTCCAATGCTCGCGCGGGCGACATAACTTTTTCTTCGGCAAGAATATCCTGAAGCGATCTTCCGTTAACGAACTCCATCACCAGAAAAGGCATCGTGCCGCGCACGACGCCAAAGTCGGTAACCGCGATAATGTTTTGATGGCGGATGGCCGCTGCGGCAAGAGCTTCCTGACGAAATCTGGTGACGAGCATCGGATCGTTGCCGACGAGATCCGGCAAGATCACTTTGATGGCGTGAGATGTTTTGAGAAAAATATGTCGAGCTTGAAAGACAACTCCCATCCCGCCCTGGCCCAAGCGTCGCTCCAGCTGGTAGCGAGCATCGAGAATGGGTTCTCCAATCAGCGATGGCGTCGTGGCATCGCCGTCCTGCGGACAGTGGTTGACTTCATCAGGGAAACAGCGCCTACAGGCTGGACATTCTTTCATTTATCGGCTCAGTACAACGCGGAACGACGGCAAGAAGGATTT
>WNGF01030380.1_pt1 | contig 12268 bp, 10 predicted proteins | sample 5400641 | NCBI WGS metagenome assembly WNGF01 (sample SAMN13153371, study PRJNA577476) | soil metagenome | isolation source: 80 cm soil or saprolite under grassland replicate 2 | place: USA:California | collected 2016-06-15
GACTTGTCGATCTTCAGGACGTTGAACGGCAGCCGCTTCAGGTAGCCGAGGGATGACTGGCCGCTGCCGAAGTCGTCGACCGCGAGCCGGATGCCGAGCCCGCTGAGCCGGGCGAGGACATTGCCCGCCCGCGGCGCGTCGGTCATGACCGTCGACTCCGTGACCTCCAGCTCCAGCAGCGCAGGCTCCACCTGCCACTTCGTGAGCAGCTCCGCGACCTCGTCGGGAAAGCGCATGTCCATGAGCTCGCGGCCGGTGATGTTGACGGCTACGGCGAGCACCCGGCCTTCGTCTCGCCACGCGCGGCACTGACCGAGCGCGGTGTCCAGGACGTAGGTGGTGAGCGCTCTGATCAGCCCGGTTCGCTCAGCAAGGGGGATGAACTGGTCAGGTCCGAGCAGACCGTGCTCCGGATGCTGCCAGCGCACCAGGGCTTCGACCTTGCGCACCTCACCGGTAGTGGTGTCGGCCTGTGGCTGGTAGTGGACGACCAGCTCGTCGCCGTCGATCGCGTGCCGGAGATCGCCCACCAGGGCCAGGCGGGCGAGCGAGTGGTGGTCGTGTGTCGCCGCGTAGACCATCGGAACGTGCGTGTTCTTGCTGACGTACATCGAGACGTCCGCGTGGCGCATCAGCGTCTCGACGTCGTCCCCGTGCTCGGGGAAGATCGCGATCCCAACGCTCGCCTCGACCTCGATCGTGAGCCCCCCGACGACAGCGGGCTGCCCGAGCTCGTCGCGCAGCTTGTCGGCGAGCGCTCGCGCAGCGGACGCATAGGAAACCCCTGGGCCGAGCACGGCGAACTCGTCGCCGCCGAGGCGCGCGACCGTGTCGCTGGTGCGCAGCGCCCGGCGCAGCCGCACCGCCACCTCTTGCAGGAGCAGGTCGCCGCACTGGTGCCCGAGGGTGTCGTTGACCTCCTTGAAGCGGTCGAGATCGAGCAGCATGACCGCGAAGCCGGAGCCCTCGCGTCGACCCCGGAGCAGTAGCTGCTCGACCCTGTCCCGGAACAGCGTCCGGTTCGGCAGGTCGGTCAACCCGTCGTGGAGCGCCTGGTGCTCCATTCTCTCCATCTGTTCGTGCAGCCGCTCCCGACTGGCCTGCAGGGCCTGCTCGGCGCGCTTGCGCTCGCTGATGTCGATCATGTAGCCCTGCGCATAGCGCGGCTGTCCGGTCTGGTCGCGGACCACGACGGCCGCGTCGTGGATCCATACGACGCGGCCGTCGTGAGCGATGAGGCGGTACTCGCACTCGAACGACTCGCCGCTCTCGTGCATCGAGCGGAAACCGCCGAGCACGCGCTCACGGTCCTCGGGATGGAGCACTCTGGCGAAGAAGGTGCGGTCCGCGACCCACTCCTCCGCGGTGTACCCGACGAGGTCGGCGATCTGGGGGCTCACGTACGTCGCGCTCTCTTCGTCGAGCTGCTCCACGTAGCTTGCCAGTGGCAGCTGCTCGACAAGGGTGCGGAACCGCTGCTCCGTCTTGCGCAGTCGCTCCTCGGCCTCCTTGCGCTCGGTGATGTCCCAGGCGACGCCGATCCGCCGGGTCGGCTGGCCGGCCCCCTCGCGGATGACCTCCCCACCGCTCGACCACCATCGGGTCTTCCCGTCCGGAAGGACGATCCGGAACTCGGTCGCTAGGCTGCCCTGCTCCCGGACGGCCCGCTGGATCGCGTCCCAGACCCGGTCCAGGTCATCGGGGTGGATGAGGTCGAGGAGCGCCTGGATCGTGTGGCCGGAGCCGCCTGGCGGGGACCCGAGGATGGCCTCCAGCTCCCGCGACGGCCTGAGCTCTCCGGTCGGGATGTTCCACTCCCAGGTGACCATCCGCGCGATTTGCAGCGCCAGCCGCAGCTGCTGGTCGCTGGCCTGTGCGTCGCCGCGCGAATCGTCGCGGTCCGGTGACATACAGCGACTATCGGCCTTGCAGATCGCGGACCTTATCGGCGCAACGTCAGCGCCGTCCGAGCCAGGCCCAACGATCGATGCCGACGTCGGTGTGCTGCGCCTCGAGCCACCCGCTCCTGACCGCGGCGAGCAGCTCCTGGCCGACCTGGAATGCCTCGTCGTGGCGGGCGAGTACCACCGGGCCGAGCGCTCGCGCCTCCGACAGGATCGCCTCCTCGTCCACCCCCGTCACCACGCCATCGCGCAGCACCCAGCGCCCACCGACCATCGTCGAGCGGAGCGCGGTCCGGGCCGAGCCCAGGACCATCTGCTTGAGCGGGTCGTTGAGCGGCGTGAACACCAGCGCGTCCAGGTCGAGCAGGACGAGGTCCGCGCGGGCGCCCGGCGCCAGCCGACCGACGGTCGCGTCGCGCATCGGCTGCGTGCCGGCGGTCGTGGCCATGGCCCAGGCCTCCCGGGCGCCGAGCCACTCCCGGTAGTCGGTCCCCCAGAGCTTGTGGAGGAGCGCGGCGACCTTGACCGTGGCGTACATGTCGTTTCCGTCGTTCGACGACATCCCGTCGGAGCCGAGCGCGACGTTGACGCCGGCCTGCAGGAGCACCGGCACCGGGCAGATGCCGCTGCCGAGCTTCATGTTCGAGACGGGGTTGTGGACGATGCCCGTGCCTGAGCCCGCGACGAGCTCGATATCACGGTCGGCGAGCCAGATCCCGTGCTCGAAGGTGACCCTCGGCCCCAGGAAGCCGAGCACGTCCAAGTGCTCGGGCAAGGTGCGGCCGTACCGCTTGCGTCCGGAGAGCGCCTGCATCCGGGTCTCGAGGACGTGGATGTGGATCGCCAGGTCGAGCTCGTCCGCGAGACCGGCACAGCCGCTGAGCATGTCGTCCGAGCAGCGCTGCGGCCCTGACGGGCCGAGGCCGATGGAGATGCCCTCGTCAGGGCGGTGGAAGCGCTCCACCGCCCAGCGGGCGAACGTCTCCCATTCACGCCACGCAGGTGGCTGCTCATGCCGGAGTCGGTCCAGAAGTCCCGCGGGGACCAGATCGGCGTCGAGCACCACGGTCTCGTGATAGGCGAGGTCGTTCATGCCGAGCGCGATCAGCGCACGCAGGCCGACGTCGCGGTATGCCTGGACAACCGCGGCGAGCGACTCGCCCGTGAAGCCCGAGAGCTCGTAGAGGAAGTCGACGACGCTCGTGGTCCCAGAGTGGACCATCTCGAGCGCGCCGAGCAGCGTGCGGACGTAGGCCTCGCGGGCGCTGTGCGCCGGCGCGGCCAGCGCCGGGTAGGAGAACAGCATCCAGGGCTCGAGCGGCAGGTTGTCGAAGCGCCCGCGGAACCAGTTCTCGTTCGAGTGGTCGTGGGCGTTGACCATCCCAGGTGCGACGGCGTAACGGCTGCAGTCGACCGTCTCCGCCGCGGGCGGCGTGCCGGCCTCCCCGATCAGGGCGATACGATCACCCGCGACAACCACGTCGGCGCGGCGGAACTCACCGTCGCCGGTATCGACCAGACCGTTCTTGAGAACTACCTCGGCCACAGCAGGCTACTTGTGACTCGGGTTGGCGATGTCGACCGCGGCGGTGGTCCCCTCGCCTTCCCGGACGAAGCTCGCGAACCCGAGCGCCGCCCTGGAGTCCGGTGCGGCAATACGGGCGATCGCGACCCCAGCGACATAGAGAATGCCCGACAGCAGCCATGCCTCGAGCGGCACCGGCCCCCAGCCGTTCGGCGGGCTGGAGTAGAGCCAGCCGCTGGGAAGGGCGGCGAGCCCCACGACGCCGAAGGCAACCGAGGCGAGCAGCGCGACGACCGCTGGAACGTTGACCGCCCCTGTCTCCGCCCAGGTTGGGACCCTCGTCAGCGGTCGCGAGATGCGGAAGATCCGTGGCAGCAAGAAGTGGTCGACCGCCATGATCACGGTCGCGCACGGGACCGTGATGGCGAGGAACCCGGCCACCTTGAACCAGCCGTCCAGGAGGTGGAAGTTCACCAGCCAGGACGCGAGCACGCCGCCTCCGGCGATGATCACGCAGGTGAACGGCCGCCGCCAGTGGCGCCACGTCCCCATCAGGTTCTGGCCGGCGTTGATGGACTCGTAGTAGTTGCCGTCGTTGATGGCGATCTGGCTGGTGGTGGCCAGCAGCCAGGCGAGCCAGAAGGCACCGAACAGCGAGTAGCCGGTGATGAACCTCACCTGGGCGCCGAAGTCGGAGCTGCTGGCTAGCTGGGCCATCATCCAGCCTCCGATGGTGAAGAGCACGAACCAGACCCCGGCGAAGAGGAACGCCGGCAACGGCCACCAGAACCGCGGCTTGCCGTAGCGCCAGACGTCAGGCTCGTTCCCCCACATCGCGAACCCGATCACCGAGGTGACCGCGACCCAGTACGGAAGGCCTGGCCCCGGCGGTGTTCCTCCGAACGAACCCGCGTTGGCAGCAAAGCCCTTGACCACCAGGTAGGCGATCCACAGGATGATCGGCGGTGTGACGAGATAGCGGGCGAAGACGCTGATCCCGGTGAAACCGAGCAGATTATTCGCAATCATGAGGCCGGTGAACGCGAGCGTCAGCCCAAAAACGTGCCCCCAGCCGTAGAGGCCATCCCAGATCTGCACCATCAGCCCGGCTTGAAAGCCGACCCAGCCCAGCGGCGCGACGAGGACGAACGCCGAAACGACCCACGAGCCGCCCCTCCCAAAGATCGAGCGGGTCAGCAGACCATGCGTCTGGCCCGTGCGCGAGCCCAGGTACGAGCCGAACATCGCATAGGCAACGTAGAGGGCAAAGCCGAACGCGCTGATCCCGACAACCGAGGGCAGGCTGTGCCCGTCGTGGAGCTCGAAGCCCAGGAACAGGAAGGAGAAGCCGGCCGCGAACGTGGTCCACAGGCCGGCGAAGTGCCACAGGGGTCGGCGCCTGTCGAGCGGCACGATCCCGTTCTCGCTCGTCGAGTAGTCGTGGCTGATCGACTCTTCCAGAACCCCATGCCCGACTGCAGAGCTCTTCTCGCGCTGCTCGAAGTCGGGCGGCGCCTCCTGACCAGGAGGGGAACGGCGGTTGGTCGCCTTGAAACCCATGTTCTATCTCCCCGAATCCGCCTAGTGCCTCGATTGGAGGAGTGATCGGACTCGTCATGAGCATCCTAAAGCCTTCCTGGAAGCGCCAACAGCCCGAGGCGTACAAACGTCGCCTGGTCCAGCGCCAACAGCCCGAGGCGTACAAACGTCGCCTGGTCCGACAGCTTGGGCGATGGGCCGCAAGGTCACCCTGAGGCCATGGGTGCACAAATTCGGTCTCACGCTGCCGCAGCATCGTATTCGCGAAGGAGTCCGCCGAGCAGTCGCGCCGTCGGACGGATCGGCTGACAGGCTGGGATCGCCTCACGCGGCCGGCGTGCTGCTCGGGTCAGGCGTTCCGAGGTCCTGACCGTGGCATCCCAGGCCCTGACGACGCCAGCCCAGGCGAGCGTCCCCACGACCAGGACCATCAGGACGACCGCCGCAGCGGCTGCGACCACCGTAGGGGTGGGGCGGCGCCGCGGCCGCGGCGCCGCTGCGTGCGGCGCAGCGTCATGCGCCTCGTCGGGCGCGGCCGGGCCGGCGCAAGGACCCTTCCCCGAATCCGCATGCTCCGCGCGTGTTCGTCGGCCTTGGTTGGAGCTGCTCAGGCGGGTACGCAGCGGTCGCGGCCGGCTGCCTTGGCCGCGTAGAGGGCCTGGTCGGCCCGTTCGATCAGCTCGTTTGTGCTGTCGTGGAAGTCCCAGCTGGCCAGCCCGATGGCGCAGGTCAGCCCCTCGGGGGTGGCCAGCCGCAGCCGGTCGGCGACCTCCATAGCGTCCTGCAGCGAGCAGGACGGCAGCAGCAGGCCGAACTCCTCGCCGCCGTAGCGGGCGAGCAGGTCGGTGGTGCGGACCTGGGCCTGCCAGGCCGCCACGGCCGCCCGCAGAATCCGGTCGCCGGCCTGGTGGCCGTGCTGGTCGTCGTAGGCCTTGAAGTGGTCCAGGTCGAGCAGCGCAACGCAGAGTCGGGTGCCTAGCCGCCGTGCCCGTTCCAGCTCGCGGGGGACCTCTTCCTCCCACGCTCGCCGGTTGGCGGCACCGGTCAGCGCGTCGGTTCTGGCCAGCCCCTCGAGGCGGCTGACCAGCCGGCTGATCTCGGTCGCCTGCCGCTCGGTGAGCCGCCAGGTGACCAGGTGGTGACGCTGGCCGCCAGCACGAACACCCCATGGATGAGCGCCCACTTCCACGGGTTGCGCCACGCCGCCGGCTGGTCGTAGACGCTGGTCGGGTGCAGCACGCCGAGCAGGCCGTGGTGGACGACCACGAAGGCAAGCGCCAGCCCGAACGGCACCCAGTCCTGGTAGAGGGTGATGATCCCGACCACGACGAAGAAGTGGAAGTGGGCCTCGGTGGCTCCGCCCGACAGGTGGACCAGGACCGCGGAGGCGACGACCAGGCCGAGGACGGCGGCCGAGGCCCGCAGCCTTCGGCTCCCGGTCGGCTGGCCGGCCAGCATCGCCAGGACGGCGACGAGGCTGGCGTCCTGGATGGTGTGGGCCACGCCGAAGCCCCGCACGACGCCAAACAGGGTCAGGCCAGCCGCGTGCAGCCACAGCACGATCACGATGCCGCGGTGGCGCCGCTCCCACACCTCAGGGTCGAGCAGCTGGCCCCGCGGCAGCACCCCCCTGACGGCCAAGGCCACCCGGGTGGCCACCGATGCGCTGGCGTTCATACCGGAGCCTGTCAACCTCGGTGAGACATGTCGGTCAGGAAATTGCTGAGGCGGCTGGGTTGGGGTCGACAGGCTTGTTGATCCACACGGGACCGGGCGGGGACGGCGGTAGAGGTGCCTTGCGGACGAACCGCTCCGGGTGGGCGGCGTAGGCCTGTTCGAGGACGGCGCCGCGGGCGGCGGTGATCCGGGCAGCCCGGCCGTGGTGCACGTCGGCAGGAGTCAACAGGCCTATGCCTCAATGGCGGTGCTCGAAGTTGTACTTATGCGGGTGATCGTGTCAAGAGGCTGTCTCGTCGAGTCGCTGTAGCAGTCGGTTGAAGATCTTCTGGCGGCCGAGCTGGCCTTTGCGTTGGGCGTCGTCGCGTTGGGCTTGGAGGGTGGGGCGGAACTGGATGGTGGTGACGAAGAAGGTGCAGCTCTCGCAGATGGACTCGAAGTGGCAGTCGGTCTCGACGGGGCGGGCGCAGTAGCCGTTGCCGAGCATGCGTCGGTGCATCTCGCTGCGGAGCTTGCGCATCTCGGTGCCTTCGTTGTCGGCGGGGAGCTGGCGGGGCCGGTCGTAGAGGGCTTCGACCTTCTCGGTGACGGCGAAGTATTCCTCGGCGACGGTGGTGTCGGCGATGCGGGCGTAGACCATGGTCATGGCCAGGGTCTTGTGGCCGAGCAGGGCCGCGATCGCGTCCAGGCTCATGCCCCGGTTGATCGCCTGGGTCGCCAGGGTGTGGCGGAGCTGGTGGGCGGTGACGTGCCCGATCCCGGCCTCCTGGGACAGCCGGCTCAACGCGGTGGCGACACGCAGCGCGGTGATGGGCCGGTTGCGTTCCAGCAGGAGCCGGTCTGATCGCAGCCCGGTCGTCCGATGGTTGGCGATCCAGTCGTCGAGCATCTCCTTCAGCTGCGGGTGCAGCGGGATGTAGCGGTCGTTGTGCAGCTTGCCGACGGGGATCCGCAGCCAGAACGCCGAGCCGATCTGCACGACGGCGTCGACGGTGAGGCCGAGCAGTTCGCTCCTGCGGATCCCGGTGCGGGCCAGCAGCTCAACGATCAGCCGGGAGAGGGGATCAGGGTCGGCGCGTGCTGCGCGGAGGAGCTTTGCCGCAGCGGCGTCGTCGAGGAACCGCGGCAGGGGTTTGTCGACGATGGGAAGGTCCCCAGCGAAGACGAGCGGGCGCTGCGGGGGGTTGGGGTAGCCCCACTCGGCGATCCGGTCGAAGAAGCAGTGCAGGTTGATGAGCCGGTTCTTGACGCTGATGCGGTTCAGCGGCTTGCCGGTGTAGCGGCCGTGCTTGGCCGCGAGCCAGGCCTTGTAGCCCTCGATGTGGTGGCGCTGGAGGTCCGCGCAGCTGCTCACGTCGGGGTGGGCCTGGGCGAGCCAGGCGCCGAACTCGCGCAGGTCGTGCTCGATGTGCTTGACCGTTGAGGGGCGCAGGCTGAGCTCGATCTGGGCGACGTAGCGTTGCGCGACCTCAGCGATGGCCGGTGCCACGATGGCCCATCCGGTCACCGACACTGGTGGCCGCCCGGTCGGGCGGGTGTGGGTGTTGAGCAGGCCGGCGTGGAACAGGGTGAGCTGGAGCCGGTGGAAGATCGAGGCCATGTTTCGACCCGAGCTCGGCAGGCCGCGCGCGACGTAGGCGTCGATGATCGCGGCGCGGGCGGCCTCGAACTGGCTGGAGCCGACCTGCTCGGGGGGTATGGCGGTGACGGCGGTGATCTTGGCGAGGGTGTTCCACTGCAGGGCGGTGTCGGCCGCGGTGATGCCCAGCCGCTCACAGACGTCGACGAACCAGGCGTAGGCGCTCGGGCAGTAGTTCCGGGCGGCGTTCCCCAGCCGCAGGTCCACCCGTCCCAGGACGTCGGCGGTGACCGTGAGCTGGGAGGTGACCAGCAGCCAGGACGCGAACGCCCGCGCCTTGCAGATCACGTCGACCTGACCGGCTCGGCTCAGCTCGGCCCACCCGCCTGCCCGCTCGAGCTTGGCGCAGAACGACCTCGCCGCCTGCACCGTCGAGCGGCCCGTTCGCAGCCCGACCCCCTGCAACGTCGCGACGAAGTCGTCGACCTGGTTTCGGTGGGGCGCAGCGAGCACGGTGGCGGCGGGCATCACGAGCCGCCCAGGGCTTGCGCGTCGATCGCTTCGCTGGCTCGTCGGTACTCCTCGGCGAGCCAGCCGCCGGCCAGGTGCAGGTAGATACGGGTCGACTCGATCGAGCGATGTCCTGCCTGGGCTTGGATCGCCTCCAGCGCCATGCCGGCTTCGCGAAGGCGGGTGAAGCAGGTGTGACGCAGCTGGTGGCAGGTCAACCGCTCCAGGCCCGCCCGTTTTCGTGCACCGGCGACGATCTCATCCAGCCCAGCCGAGCTGAGTGGCTGGCCTCGGCGCCTACCCTTGAGCACCACGAACACGCGGTCGGTTGCCGAGGTGAGGGTCGCTCGGCCTCCAGATAGGCGGCCAGCGTGGTGAAGAACCGGGTCGAGACCGGGATGATCCGTTGATGGCCTCCCTTGCCCTGGGCGATGAACAGCCGGTGCTCGCCGGGACGGACATCGACCAGGTGCAGCCCGAGGACCTCGCAGCGGCGCAGCCCGCCAAACAGCATCGCCTCGACCATCGCCCGGTCCCGGTGGGTGCGCAGCGCACCGATGAACGCGTCGGCCTCGTCGGGGTCGATCACTCGCGGCAGCGTGCGCGGCGCCCGGACCAGGGGAACACCCCGTACCGGGCGCTGACCGGGACGACGCATCGCCAGGCCGCGGGGCACCGGATTCCCAGCCACCGCAGCGTCACCACGGACCAGCAAATACTCGTAGAGCCCGGCGATCGTGGCCAGCCGGCGCTTGATCGTGCGCGCCGACAGGCCGCTCTCGCCGTCCTCGATCCGCACCACCGTCGCGCCATGGCGAGGCTCACGCTGCGCCCTGATGAACTCGAGCACATCGGCGGTGACCACATCCACCGGATCCTTGTCGATGAGCGAGAAGAACACCTTCAAGTCGAACGCGGTCGCCAGCACCGTGTTCCACCGAGCCCGGGCCGCCACCAGTTCCAGGTAGGCATCGAGCAGCGGGTGGCCGAGGCGGATCAGCTCACCACCGCCACCTCCCCCAGTCCGGACCAAGCACGGCATGAACGCCACGGCAGCCTCCGATCAACAACGTGACCCCATGCTCGCTGGCCCCACCGGCCAGACGGTGGATCACCCGCATATCCTGACCAGAACCGGTCCGGGAAGGTCGGATGGTGCTTGAGCGTCTTGAACTGGCTTTCGGAGTACGGGTTGTCGTTGGACACCTTGGGGCGGGAGTGGGACCTCGTCACGCCCAGGTCGGCCAGCAGCAGCGCGACCGGCTTGGAGGTCATCGAGCTGCCCCGATCCGCATGGATGGTGAGCTGGTCCGGCTCGACCTGCTGGGCGGTGATCGTCTCGGCGGCCAGCTGCGCGGCCTCACGGGCGGCGACCATCCAGCCGACCGCGTAGCGGCCGTAGATGTCCAGGATCGTGTACAGGTAGAACCAGGTCCACTTGGCCGGGCCGGCGAGCTTGGTGATGTCCCACGACCAGCACTGGTTGGGCCGGGTCGCCAGCAACTCGGGCTTGACCCTGGCCGGGTGGAGGGCATGCCGCCGACGGTCCCCGGTCTCCCCGCGCTCGCGCAACAGCCGGTACATCGTCGAGACCGAGGCCAGGTAGACCCCTTCGTCCAGCAGCCTGGCCCACACGCTGGCCGGGGCCAGGTCGCAGAAGGCCTCGTCGTGGAGCATGTCCAGGACCTGTGCTCGTTCGGCGGCTGACAGCGCCCGCGGCTGCGGCGCGGGTGCCGGCCGCGACAGGCGTGGCGGTGGTGGGGACTGCCGGTGGCGGCGATACCAGCTCGCGCGGGGCTGGCCGACCGCCCGGCACGCCCCCGCGGTGCCCACCGCCGGCGCCAACCTGGCCACGGCCTGATCCAGCGTGGCCATCAGCGCTGAGGCTCGCTGCCCGCCGGGCCGTCGGCGGCCGGGTCGTCGCTGCTCGTCGCGAGCCTGCCAAGCAGCGCGGAGAGTTCCCCCTGGACCTCGATCACCTTCGCCTGCCGGGCGAGCTGGTCACGCAGCCGGGCGTTCTCCCGTTCGAGCCGGGCGTTCTCCCGGGCCAGCGGGTCCACCGGCGGGCGGCCGCGGCGCTGCTGGAACGCTTCCAGCGCGCCCTTGTCGCGCTGCTTGCGCCACTCACTGATCAGGGAGGTGTACAGACCCTCGCGGCGCAGCAGCGCACCCTTGCCAGCCTTGTCGAGCTGCCCGTACTCGCCAAGGATCCGCAGCTTGTACGCCGCCGGGTAGGTCCTGGGCGGCCGGGACCGCTCGGGCACCTCCGGGTCGGGTTCCATGCCGCCAGTGTGCAACCGCACCTGCGCAGCAGTCATCGTGGTCATCGACTCTGGTGATCCTTTCTCGCCCTACAGCTCACCGGTTTCTACCAGCAAGCTGCCTCACCAGAGGCTGACACGGAGGGCCTTGTACCTGGATAAGCGCAGCGACGTGGACGCCTACACGGCGGTCATGAGTCGCCTTGAGGTGGTGAGCGTGCCGCCGCACCAAACGGTTGAGTTCCTCAGCAGGATCCTCAAGGAGGTCGACGGCGCCTGAACTCATGCTCAGCCGTCGTTGACATGGCAGCGTCGCTGGCGAGAGGCTAGGTGGTGTGGTGACCGCAACGGTCGCGCACCACCAACTCAGGAGAGGCACCCGTGGCAGACCGCCCATCCAGCACCGGCGACGAGGAACTGCCCAAGTTCGACACCGGGGTACCGCAGACGGCCCGGATCTGGAACTACTGGCTGGGCGGCAAGGACAACTTCCCCGTCGACCGCCAGGTCGGCGACCAGATCCTCGAGGCCTTCCCGGCGATCGTGGAGAACGCCCGCGCCTCCCGGGCCTTCCTGGTCCGTGCGGTCCGGTACCTGGCCGGTGAGGCGGGCGTCCGCCAGTTCCTGGACATCGGCACCGGCCTGCCGACCGCCAACAACACCCACGAGGTCGCCCAGCAGGTGGCGCCGGAGTGCCGCATCGTCTACGTCGACAACGACCCGCTCGTGCTGGTGCACGCCCGCGCCCTGCTCACCAGCACCCCACAAGGCGCCACCGACTACGTCGACGCCGACCTGCGCGACCCCGACACGATCCTGCAGGAGGCGGCCCGGACGCTGGACTTCAGCCAGCCGGTCGCGGTCATGCTGATGGAAATCCTGGGCCACATCGAAGACGACGCCCAGGCCCAGACGATCGTGAAACGGCTCGTGGGGGCCGTGCCCTCCGGCAGCTACCTGACGATGAACGACAGCACCGACACCAGCGCGGAGGTGGTGGAGGCCGCGCGCATCTGGAACCAGTCCGCCAAGCCGCCCTACCACCTCCGCAGCCCTGAGCGGATCGCCCGCTTCTTCGATGGTCTCGAGCTGGTGGAACCTGGCGTGGTCTCCCCCCTAGAATGGCGCCCCGATCCCGGCTCCGGCCCCCCCGCCGAGATCGACTCGCTTTGTGGCATCGGGCGCAAGCCGTAGCGCCCCCAAGGGCCCGCTGGCCGACCTCGACGAGCCTCGCTGCCTTCGAGTAGTCGTGTCGTTCTGTCCAGTTTCTCTG
>WNGF01008620.1_pt1 | contig 12267 bp, 13 predicted proteins | sample 5400641 | NCBI WGS metagenome assembly WNGF01 (sample SAMN13153371, study PRJNA577476) | soil metagenome | isolation source: 80 cm soil or saprolite under grassland replicate 2 | place: USA:California | collected 2016-06-15
CGACGGCGTGCAGGCCGAGCGAGATCGTCAGCGCCGTCTCGGCGTCGATGCCGTAACCGTGCAGCGCGACGACGATCGCCCCGCTGGCCACGCCGATGTTGCCCGGCGTGAGCGGCAGCAGCGACGCGACGTCGAGCGCGGGGACGATCAGCAGCGCCGCGCCGAGCGAATGCCGCACTCCGAGCGAGGAGACGATCGCCGCTACCGCGCCGACGCGCGCCGCCGTCGCAAGCGCGGTCCACGCGAAGAGCGGCGCGGCCCGCCGCGGGTGCCGACCGAGCTCGCGGTACGCGTCGAAGAAGTGCGCCGCTCGCGAGTGCGGATTCCAGCGACGCGCGACCACCGCTACCGCGACCGCGAGCGCCACCGAGACGCCGCCGGCGACGGCGGGCCACGAGGCCACCGCGCCGAGCGCGTAGCCGCCGAGGACGAGCACGACGACCGAGACGGCCCGGGCAGCGCCGATTGTCGTGTAGGCCCCGGCGCTCGTCCACACCCGCTCGCGATGCTCGAGCCGGCGCGAGAAGAGCGCGATGCGAACCGCGTCGCCGAGCCGCGCCGGCGCGAGCGTGTTGACCGCGGCGCCGATCGCATAACGCGCGACCGCGTCTGCTCGCCCGACGTCTCCGCCGCACGACCGGATCACGCTCCGCCATGCCTGCGCCCACGTCGCGAGCGCGACGACGACGAAGAGCGCGGCGAGCCAGAGCCAACCCCGATGCGCGCCGTCGAGGCGCTCGAGCGCCGTGCCGACGCGCGAGCCGAGCAGCTGCGGCGTCGCCGCGAGGAGAACGACGGCGGCCGTGCACAGCGCCGCGACCAGGAGGTTGCGCCTCGAGCGCATACTCCCGAGAATATGCGTGGCGCAATCGCAGCGGGTCATCCCGTGACGGCCGAGGTCGGCGCGCGCGTGCTCGCGGCGGGCGGCAACGCCGTCGACGCGGCCGTTGCCGCCGGTTTCGCGTCGTGGGTGACGGAATCTCCGTTGACCGGCCCCGGCGGCGGCGGCTTCATGCTCGTCCACCGCGCGCGCGACCGCTCGACGCGCGTGCTCGACTTCTTCGTCACCGTTCCGAGCGGCGGCGCCGACCCCGAGTCGATGCACGCGGTCGACGTCCCGTTCGACAGCGAGACGACGCAGCTCTTCCTGATCGGGCCGGCGTCGGTGGCCGTTCCGGGGGTCGCAGTCGGCCTCGAGCACGCGCATCGACGCTTCGGCTCGCTGCCGTGGCGCGAGCTGATCGCGCCGGCGGTCGATCTCGCGCGGCTCGGGGTGGAGGTCACGCCGACGCAGGCGTACCTGCACGACATCCTTTCGGCGATCGTCGGTCCGTCTCCGGCCGTGGGCGAGCTGCTGCGCTTCGCCGACTTCGCCGTCACGCTCGAGCGCATCGCCGACGAGGGAACGTCGTTCTTCTCCGAAGGCGACGTCGCGAGGACCATCTGCGAGATCGCGCCGCAGATCACGCCCGACGATCTTGCCCGTTACCGCGTGATCACGCGTCGGCCCGTGACCACGACGTTTCGCGCACACGAGTTTGCGTCGAACCCGCCGCCGTCGTCCGGCGGCGTGCTGATCGCGTACGGTCTACGACGGCTCCAGGAGCGCGGGCGCTTCGATGCCTCGGACCTGCTCGAGACGATGCGCGACCAGAATGCGGTGCGGGACAAGCTGTTCCACTCGCAGCTGTACCGAGGCGGCCTCGCACGCCGCCTGGTCGATGCGCCGTCGATGACGACCCACATCTCCGTCGTCGACGCCGACGGGAATGCCGCTTCGCTTTCGTGCTCGACCGGCTCCGGCTCCGGCGTCGTCGTCCCCGGAACCGGCATCGCCCTGAACAACATGCTCGGCGAGCGCGATCTCGCCGGCGTTCAGAGGCCGGGGACGCGGCTCACGTCGATGATGGCGCCGGGCATCTGCTTCGAAGGTGGACGGACGCGGCTCGTGGTCGGCAGTGCCGGCAGCGCGCGCCTGCGCGGCGCAATCTTGCAGGTCGTCGTCAACGTGCTCGCGCGCGGGATGGGCGTGCGCGACGCGGTCGATGCGCCGCGCCTCCACCTCGACGAGGAGGTCGTCCACGCCGAAAGCGGCATCGACGTCCGCGGGCTCGGGCCGGAGCCGCTCTCGCAGTGGAAGGCGCAGAATCTCTTCTTCGGCGGCGTGAGTGCGGTGGAGGTGCTTGCGGACGGCGCGCTCGCCGCAGCCGGCGACCCGCGCCGCGGCGGCGGGGCGGTTGTCGTCGAATGATGATCGTGCGGCCTGCCGAGCCCGACGACGCGGCGCGGCTCGTCGCGCTCGCGAACGCGGTGAGCGCCGAGCCGGAAGGGTGGATGATCTGGAACGAATGGCGCAGTGTCGGGGACGAGCGTCGCTACCTCCGCGCGGTGCGCAAGCATCCCGACGCAGCCGTCTTCGTGGCCGACGTCGACGGAGAGCTCGCCGGACGGCTGTCGCTCGCGCGCGACCCGAATCCGGCGTCTCACCACGTCGCCGACCTCGGTCTGATGGTGGACACACGCTTCCGTCGGCAAGGCGTCGGGCGGGCGCTGCTCGAGGCTGCGGTGGCCTGGGCGCCGGAGCACGGAATCGCGAAGCTCGAGCTGCACGTCTTCCCGTGGAACGAGGCTGCAATCGCGCTCTACGAGTCGCTGGGCTTCGAGCGCGAGGGCTACCGCCGGCGGCATTACCTGCGCGCCGACGGCTACGCCGACGCGATCCTCATGGCGCTGCAGGTCTAGCCGGGCTGCGTCCCGCTCGCCGCGTGGAACCTCACGGCCGCGGTCCGAGTGTGACGGGAAGACATACGCCCACCCGATGAGGGTCCCCAAACGGACAAATAGAAAGCGGGCGCACGACATAAGAAGGGCAGTCCCGGAGACGGCGCCGCCCTCTCAGTCCTGGCAGATGTCTGCGACCTGCGCGTCCGCGGCGTCAACGAGGTCTGCGGGCTTGAGCCTGAGCGACTGCTCGTGCGAGCCGGCCTCCAGGACGATCGCGTCGCGGTCGGCGACCCGCCGGTCGACGAGGACGGGATCGTGGCGCGCGCCGCCGAGCGGCGGCACCGCTCCCAGCTCGAAGTCGGGGTAGTCGCGCCGCAGGTCGTCCTCGGTTGCAAGGTGCACCTGCTTCTGGCCGGCACCGAGCAGCTCGCGGAGCTTGTGCGAGTCGATGCGGCAGTCGCCGGGAATAACGACCCGCGCGTAACCGTCGGCTGTGGTGACGACGATCGTCTTCGCGACGTCGGCGGCCGAGAGCCCGAGCGCCTCCGCCTCCGCGGTCGCGCTCTCCGTGTGCGCGTGCGGCAGCAGTTCGTACGGGACGCCAGCCTCGTCGAGCGCCCGCGTCAGGTCCTCGGTCGCCACGGGCCGGATCATAGGTCGGCGCTGATCCGACACGACCGCGTGCGCGTTGTTGTGCTTCGATCGGGGAGTGGAGCGCGCGCTTGCAGAGTGCTAGCATGAGCCGCTTGGCGACACTCTACGTTCGCGATGTGCCTGCGCCGCTGTACAAGCGGTTGCGCGCTCGCGCACGTCGAAACGGTCGCTCGCTGAACGCGGAGGTACTCGAGATCCTCGAAGAGGTCGCTGACCGTGAGACGGACGCTGAGAGCATCACGCAGCGGCTCGCCGAGCTCGCGGCCAAGATCGACTGGCCGCCCGAAGCGCCGACGCCCGAGCAGCTCATCCGCGAGGATCGCGATAGCCGTTAAGGCCGTCTTCGACGCGAGCGTTTTCGTCCGCGCGGGCGCCTACCGCTCGACCGATGCGCGTACGTGGACAGCGCGAATCGGTAAACCGCTCCGTGTCGTCGTTCCCGACCTGGTCTGGCTGGAGATCGCGAACGCACTGAGGCGGCGCGTCACTGCGGCGGGAATGACCCAGGCGCAGGCAGATGCGATCCTCGCGACGGCGCGTCGCTTTCCCCTCGAGATTCGCGGGCTCGCCGACCTCGCGCGGCCCGCACTCGCCGCGTCGCTGGCTCAGGGGCTTTCCGTCTACGACGCGGCGTACCTCGTCCTCGCCGACGCGCTGGATGCGACCCTGGTCACCGCAGATCGCCGGCTTTCGGAAGCCGCTTCCAAGGCAGAGCTGATCGCGTAAAGGAGGTCGACAGGACCGGGTCGTACACTGCCCCTCTGTGCCCGAGGCGCCCTTCGTCCACCTCCACGTCCACTCCGAGTACTCGATCCTCGACGGCGCCTGCCGCATCCCGGCGCTCGCCGCGCGGGCGGCGGAGCTCGAGATGCCGGCGGTCGGGCTCACCGACCACGGCTCGCTCGCGGGCGCGATCGAGCTCTACCGCGAGACACGCAAGCAGGGGATCAAGCCGCTCATCGGCTGCGAGGTCTATGTCGCCGACGACCGCCGCGCCCAGCAGAAGGGCTACGCCCACCTGACGCTGCTCGCTGCGTCGAACGAGGGCTACGCCAACCTGATCAAGCTCTGTTCCCGCGGATATACCGAGGGGTACTACTACAAGCCGCGCGTCGACTGGGAGCTGCTTGCGGAGCATGCGCCCGGGCTGATCGCGCTCTCCGGCTGCCTCTCCGGCCGCGTGTGCAAGGCGCTGGAGGAGAACCGGCCGAATGACGCCGAGGCTGAGCTCGACCGCCTCGCACAGGTCTTCGGCAAGGACAACGCCTACGCGGAGATCCAGAACGCGCACCTCGAGACGCAGCAGCGCATCAACCCGCTGCTCGTCGAGCTTGCCGAGCGCCGAAAGCTGCCGCTCGTCGCGACGGGCGACGTGCACTACCTCCGCCACGAAGATGCGCGGGCGCACGAGGCGCTGCTCTGCATCCAGTCGGGGGACACGCTCAAGAACCCGAACCACTGGAAGTTCGACACCGATCACTTCTACTTCAAGTCGCCCGCGGAGATGGCCGAGGACTTCCCGGGTCACGAGGACGCGCTGCGGCGCACGCTCGAGGTCGCCGAGCGCTGCAACGTCGAGATCGAGCTCGGCCGGATCCTGCTGCCGAAGTTCCCAGTGCCCGGCGACCGCGACGCGTTCGACTTCCTCGTCGAGCTGTGCGAGAAGGGGCTGCAGAAGCGGTACGACCGGACGACTCCGGAGCTCAACGAGCGCCTGCAGTTCGAGCTGAAGACGATCCGCGAGATGGGCTTCACCGACTACTTCCTGATCGTCTGGGACTTCATCCATTTCGCGAAGCAGAACGGGATCAGCGTCGGCCCAGGCCGCGGCTCGGCCGCCGGCTCGCTCGTCGCCTACTGCCTCGAGATCACCGACCTCGACCCGATGCGCTACGACCTGCTCTTCGAGCGCTTCCTCAACCCTGGTCGCAAGTCGATGCCGGACATGGACCTCGACTTCGCGGTCGCCGGCCGCGACCGCGTCATCAACTACGTCGCGGACAAGTACGGGCGCGACCGCGTCGCGCAGATCATCACGTTCTCGACGATGGCCGCCCGCGCCGCCGTGCGAGACGCCGGCCGCGTCCTCGACGTTCCCTATGGCGTCGTCGACAAGATCGCGAAGCTGATCCCGGAAGGACCGGGGCAGATGCTCGACGACTGCCTGAAGCCGAACGGCGAGCTCCGGCGCGCGATCGACTCCGACCCGGTCGCGAAGGAGATCGTCGAGCTCGCACAGCCGCTCGAGGGGCTGACGCGCGCCGACTCGATTCACGCAGCCGGGGTCGTGATCGGCGCCGAGCCGCTGGCGAACGTCGTCCCGCTGCAGCAGAAAGGACCCGAGCAGGAAGTCGTGACGCAGTTCGCCATGGGTGACGTCGAGGCGCTCGGGCTGCTGAAGATCGACTTCCTCGGCCTGCGCAACCTCGACGTGATCGACACCGCGCTCGGGCTCGTCGGCAGCGTCGCTCTCGACGACATCCCGATGGACGACCGCGAGACGTACGCGATGCTCGCCCGCGGCGAGTCGACGGGCGTCTTCCAGTTCGAGTCGACCGGGATGCGCGAGGCGCTGCGGCAGGTGAAGCCGACGCAGTTCGAGGACCTGATCGCCCTCGTCGCGCTCTACCGGCCCGGGCCGATGCAGTACATCCCGGTCTACGCGCGCCGGAAGAACGGCCAGGAGCAGGTCTCGTACGTCGACCCGCGGCTCGAGCCGATCCTCGAGGACACGTACGGAATAGCCCTGTACCAGGAAGCGTCGATGGAGATCGCCAAGCAGATCGGCGGCTTCACGCCGGCCGAGGCCGACGATCTCCGCAAGGCGATCGGCAAGAAGATCCACTCGCTGATGGCGTCGCTGAAGGACAAGTTCCTCGAGGGCTGCGCGCAGTCCGGCACGACGCCCGCCGTCGCGAAGCAGCTCTGGGACGACATGGAGAAGTCGCAGGACTACTCCTTCAACAAGTCGCACGCGGCGTGTTACGCGCTGATCGCGTACCGCACGGCGTGGCTGCGCGCGCACCATCCGCACGCGTACATGGCGGCGCTCATCTCCTCGGTGATGAACACGAAGGACCGCGTGCCGTTCTACGTGAACGCGTGCCACGAGATGGGCATCGAGGTGCTGCCGCCGGACGTGAACTTCTCCCAGTGCGACTTTGCCGTCGTCGAGGGCAAGATCCGCTTCGGCCTCAACGCGGTGAAGAATGTCGGCGACACGGCCGCGCGCGCGATCGTCGCCGCGCGCGAGCAGGACGGGCCGTTCGAGTCGCTCTGGGACTTCACCGAGCGTGTCGACCCGGCCGTGGCCAACAAGCGCGCGCTCGAGTCGCTCGTCAGGTGCGGCGCGTTCGACTCGACCGGCGCACCTCGCAAGGGGATGTCCGAGTGCCTCGAGGCGGCGCTCGCGTGGGGCAACCGGTATGCGGCCGACCGGCTCGCGGGACAGGCGTCGATCTTCGACCTCGGCTTCGAGGAGGCGGAGACGAAGCCGAAGCACCATCCGCAGATTCCGGCAGACGAGTGGGACAAGAACGAGCTGCTCCGGCTCGAGAAGGAGACGCTCGGCCTCTACGTGTCCGAGCATCCGCTCACCGGTGTCCGCGACCAGCTGCGGCGGAAGACCGACTGCACGCTCGCGGAGCTCGAGCGGCGTCGCGACGGCGACATTGTCACGGTTGGCGGGATCGTCACGGCGGTGAAGCAGGTGACGACGAAGAAGGGCGACCCGATGGTCTTCCTGCAGCTCGAGGACACGACGGGCGGAGCGGAATGCGTCGTCTTCAACTCCACGTACGCGAACTCGCGCGAACTGTGTGTCGCCGACCGCATTCTCGTCGTCAAGGGCCGCGTCGACCACAAGGAGGGCGAGACGAAGCTGATCGCGCTCGACGTGGCGGCGTTCGAGGCGATCCCCGAGCGCAAGGACGTGCGGTTGCGCATCGACGCGCGGCAGGCGCCCGCCGGCGTGATCCGCGAGCTCGCGCAGCTGGTGAAGGAGTTCCGCGGCGCGGCGCCGGTGCTGATCGAGATGCAGACGTCGCACGGGCCGAAGACGCTCGCGCTCGGACCCGACTACCGCGTCGAGCCGGCGGCGGACTTCTTCGCCGAGGTGAAGGCGCTCCTCGGACCGGCTGCGGTCTCATGATGTTCCGAACCACTCGCGCAATGCGGGATTTGCAATCTGTAAAACCTGCTTCGGTTGCATGAAAACCGTCGCTATTCTCGAACCGCTCGACCCGCTTGACCGAAGGTCCTGTGAAATCCCCCTTCGTGGGGAGATCGAAATAGCACGAAGTGCCGTAAAAACTTGCCTACGGGGTAGTCGGCGGCAAAGGAGATGTTGGAAGTGACTGCGGCAGAGATGGTTTACGAGAGCGAGCTGACCCAGGTGGAGCGTTGGCGGATCGACGAGCTCGAGCGGGCTGGGTACGACCCTCGCGCCGCGATGACGCTTGCCGGTCGCCATGACGTCGATCTGCACCGCGCAGTCGACCTCCTCCGCAGCGGCTGCTCGCCCGAGCTCGCGCTTCAGATCCTCCTCTAGGGGCGGCGAGCGGCGCTTCCGGCGCGGCCTTCCGGCCGTCCCGGCAGAATGCGCCGGATGCTGCTGAGCATTCCCTCGCCGCACACGGGCGTCGTCCACCTCGGTCCGCTCGCGATTCGGATGTACGGGCTGATGCTGCTCGTCGGCATCGCCGGCTGCATCTGGCTGACCGGCGTGCGCTGGGTGCGCCGCGGCGGCGACTGGGATCTCGTCTTCCGCGTCGCGGTCTGGGGCGTCGGCTTCGGGATCGTCGGCGCGCGCCTGTACCACGACATCACGTCGTGGTCGGAGGTGCAGGCGATCGACAAGTGGTGGGCGCCGTTCGCGGTCTGGAAGGGAGGGCTCGGCGTCTGGGGCGGAATCTTCCTCGGCTGCCTCGCCGGCGCGGTCGTCGTCCGCCGCTCGGGCAACAGCGTGTTCAGGTTCATGGACGTGGCCGCACCCGGCCTGTTGCTCGCGCAGGGAATCGGCCGGATCGGCAACTGGTGGAACCAGGAGCTCTTCGGCAAGCCGACGTCGCTTCCGTGGGGCCTCGAGATCGACCCCGAGCACCGGCCGGCGGATCACCTGGCCGACTCGACCTTCCACCCGACCTTTCTCTACGAGCTGATCTACGACCTCGCGCTGGTCGGCGTGCTCCTGCTGCTCGACCGTCGCTTCCGCTTCAAGCCGCCGGCGCTGTTCGCGCTTTACGTGAGCGTGTACACGTTCGGCCGCTTCTTCGAGGAGCTGCTGCGGATCGATCCGTCGCACCACATCGCGGGATTGCGGCTGAACGCCTGGGTCTCGATCGTCCTGTTCGTGCTCTCGACGGCCTTCTTCATCTGGTGGCAGTTCTTTCACCGAGGCAGCAAGGAACCCCTGCCGCCCCCGAAACGGACGACGGGCCCGGCGATGGCGATTCCGCGCGGCCGCCGCTAGAGCAAGCGGAAGAGAATCAGGAGGACGAGCGGCGCGACGGAGGTGACCGCAGCTGCCACTGTGAACGCGACCGCGGCTGCACTGAAGCGCGGTTCGGGCTGTGGCCGCTTCGCCGACTCGGCCGCGAACGCCGCCCGGATCTCGACCACCCAGCGCTCGAACTCGAGCTCGTAGTCCGGCAGCGCCTCGCGTGCCTGCGCCGCCAGCTCGGGCGGAGAAACGAGGACGAGCTCCGGGCTCATGATCTCTTCGGCGACGGGCACCGCCGATCCGTCTTTCCCCCGGTGGCTCGAACTCCTGCGTCCGGCCCTCCCGATACCCTGCGCCGCGATGGTCGTGCGCGAGCTCGAGCTGGATCTGGACGCCTTCGAAGGCCCCTTCGACCTGCTCCTGACGCTCGTCCTGCGCGAGGAGCTCGACCTCGCGGAGATCGACGTCGCCGCGATCATCGTCGCCTTCGTGGAGCGGCTGGCCGAGCGCGAGCAGCTCGACCTCGAGGCGTGCGGCGAGTTCCTCGTCCTCGTCGCGGCGCTGCTCGAGCTCAAGGCGCGGGCGCTCTTCCCCGACGAAGACGCGGAGCTGGCCGACCTCGGGCCCGAGGAGGCCGCGGAGGAGCTGGCGCGCCGCCTGGCCGAGTACCGGCGGATGAAGGAGGCCGCGGCCTGGCTTGCCGAACGCCTCGGCGAGACGCGCGACCGCTTCTTCCGCCTCGGGCCGGCGCCGCTCGCGCCGAGGCCGGAACGGAAGCTTGCGCCGCAGGAACCGCTGCAACTCGCGGAGGCGCTGCGCGCGCTTGCGGTCGAGCCGCCGCCGGTGTCGCTCGCGCACATGGCGCTGCGCTTCCCGCCTGTGGCGCTCTTCGTCGAACGCTTCCGCTCGCTGCTCACCCGCCGCCGGCTGTTCGACTTCGACCAGGAAGTCGACGGCATGTCCCGCATCGAAGTCGCCGTCGCCTTCCTGGCGCTGCTCGAGCTGCGCAAGCAAGGCGAGATCGCCATCCAGCAAGCCGCCCCGTTCGCGCCGATAAGGATCGCGCGCGCCGACGTCGAAAGGAGCCTCACGTGGAACGTCCGCTCCGCCTGATCGCCGCCAATCCGCTCGACGCGCTCGCACGGATCGTCGAAGCGCTGCTCGTCGTGGCGAGCGCGCCGCTCTCGACCGAGGAGCTGTGCATAGCCGCGGACGAGTCGGCGGAGCGCATCGAAACCGCGCTCGGCCTCCTCGCGGAGCGCTATCGCGAAGGGCGCAGCGGGATCGTCCTGGAGAAGGTCGCCGGTGGCTGGGCGTTCCGCGCGACGCGCGAGGCGGCGGACGCGTGCGCGCGGCTCTTCGAACGGCCCGTTCAGCGCGGCCTCTCGCAGGCGGCGCTCGAGACGGTCGCGGTCGTCGCGTATCTCGGGCCCGTGTCGCGGCCGGAGATCGCACGCATCCGCGGCGTCGCGGCGGACTCCGCAGTGGCGGGTCTGCTCGAGCGCGGGCTGATCGCGGAGGCGGGTCGCGACGACGGCGCGGGCGGCGCCGTGCGCTACCGCACGACACCGCTGTTCGAGCGCGTCTTCGCGCTCGAGTCGCTGTCGGCGCTACCGCGATTGGACGACCTCGGCGCCGATGCCGAGCAGATCCGCGAGCGGCTCGCCTCGGTCGCGGAACAGCGCTCCGCTTAGCGCTCGCCTGCTGAAACGGCTCGCTGACCCGCAAAAGCGGCTCGCAGCGGCTGCAACAAAAGGCGGGGTCGACCTAGCCACGCGGTTAGGGCGGACCGGCGCAGAAATCAGTAAAGACCGTAGGACGAGAAATCGTCACGGCGGGTCGGAGACCGGCTTGCAGGGAGAGGGCAACTGCGGCAGTTAGCCCTCTTCACGGGCGTATGACCGTCCCGAAAAGAGGGCGGGGAGCAAGGGGAGAGGATGGCGGAGCTCATAAGCGATAGGGCTGGCCGTTGCGGCACGGCCGCCTCGCCGTCGGAAACGACGGAGCTTCGCTGTTTACCCCGCTCGCCTGGGGCAGGACGGCTATCGCCCTTGCGCCCGGTCTCCGCGTCCCGTCGTAGCACGGTGGATGGGCGGCTGCTGCGGCGGTCGCCCTCCACCACCACCTCACGAAAGGCGACTGCCTGATGGCGGGTTGGTACCACCAGCACGACAAGACGCGAAGCGCTGCGCTCAAGTTGCGCACGGCGTTCCCGGGCAAGCAGGCGGCCCCCGCTGGGGAGCAGCCCGAGCTCGTCGCCGGGCTGAAGGAGGAGCGCCTGCGACTCGTCGCGTCCTACATCGACGTTTATCCGACGGACCTGGCCGAGCGGATCAGCGCGAAGCGCGCTCTCGACGAACGGCCGAGCTCCGAAATTGCAACGGCCTGACGGAGGGTCGAGCTCGCGTGAAGGAAAGCATCCGTGTCCTGCTCGCAGACGATCATCCGGCGACGCGGTCGCGCATCCGTGCGGCCGTGGAGCGCGACGCCCGCTTCACGGTTGTCGCCGAGGTCGGCGATAGCCCCGCGGCGGTCGCGGCGGCACTGAGAGAGCGGCCGGACATCTGCCTGCTCGACATCCGCATGTCCGGCAGCGGCATCGCCGCGACGCGCGAGATCACGGCACGGCTTCCCGGAGCGAAGGTCGTGATCATCACCGCCTCGCTCGACGACGACGACCTCTTCAATGCGCTGCGCGCGGGTGCGGCCGGTTACCTCTTGAAGGGCATGGACCCGGTGCGGCTGCCGCATGCGCTCAAGGATGTGCTGGAGGGTGGATCGGCAATCCCGCGCCCGCTCGTCGCCCGTCTCGTCGCCGAGTTTCGCGATCACGGGCCGCGCCGCCGCGTGGTGCACGAGGCTGGGCACGACCTGACGAGCCGCGAGTGGCAGGTGCTCGAGCTCCTGCGGCAGGGGCGCTCGACGGCGCAGATCGCGGAACGTCTCTTCGTCTCGCCGGCGACGGTCCGCAGTCACGTCGCCGCGGTCATGAGGAAGTTAGGTGTGAGCGATCGGGAGGATTTGCAGAACCTCCGATGACCCTGTTTAGACTGCCGGAATCGCGGTGCCCACCTACTCACTGGTAGTCCCGGCGTACAACGAGGAAGGGGTCATCGCGGAGCTGGCGCCTGGTTCGGCTCTCGCGGAACTTCGGGCATCAGATTGCGCTCACGGCCGGCGTCGATCTCGCCGCCGGCGACGCGGTGATCGTGATGGACGCCGACCTGCAGGATCCGCCGGAGGTCGTGCTCGAGCTCGCCAAGCGCTGGCGCGAGGGCTACGACGTCGTCTACGCGGTGCGGGGCGTGCGCGAGGGTGAGACGCATTTCAAACGTTCGACGGCCACAGCGTTCTACCGCGCGTTCAACCGGATCTCGAAGGTGCAGGTGCCCGTCGACGTCGGCGACTTCCGCCTCGTCGATCGGCGCACGCTCGACGTGTTCAACCGG
>WNGF01013999.1_pt1 | contig 12262 bp, 12 predicted proteins | sample 5400641 | NCBI WGS metagenome assembly WNGF01 (sample SAMN13153371, study PRJNA577476) | soil metagenome | isolation source: 80 cm soil or saprolite under grassland replicate 2 | place: USA:California | collected 2016-06-15
CGCTACCTAGCGGAGAACTCGACTCAGAGAAGCTGATGCAAGACTTACAGGACTTCCTGCGGGGGCAGCGGGAACGTGGTGAGGAAGCCTGAATCTGCCTGTCGAATTGGAGCAGATCTGCGTTCTATCGCACCTGCACCGGCTTGTTCAGGTGCTTGTCGAAGCCGATGTCCATGAGTACGACGGCATCCACGGCGTCCTTGCCGTCCCAGGGGTTCACCGAACCGTGTGCTGTCTTACCTGTAAGGGTGAACTTGGCACCGATCAGGGCGTAGTTCATCAGCCCATACCCGGTTCCCAAGCTGTCGGCGATGTGGATGATGATCGCCGCGTCCACGTCTCTGTACTGCCCGGCCCGCACCAAGTAAGGCCGGCTCATGACCTGTTCCTCGGCGGGGCCGAGCGAGAGAGCCACGCTGCCGGGGATGTTGTACCGCTCCATGACCCGCTTCACGGCGAAGGCTGCCCCCACCGCTACGGCCCCCATCGTATTGTGTCCCTCCATATGGCCCGGGGCACCCGCCACCAGTGGCTTGCGGTCGATGACACCTGGCGTCTGTGAGCCCTCGGGGAGGGCATCCACCTCGGTCGCAATGAGGATGAGCGGCTTCCCCGCTCCCCACCTGGCCCACAGGGCCGTCGGCATCCCGCCCCCGCCCATCTCCACGGTAAACCCGGCACCTTCCAGGGTCGCCTTGACGAGCTTCGTGCTTTCGAACTCCTGCATCCCCAGTTCGCCGAAGTAGAAGAGCGAGTCGCCGAGCAGGGCGATCTGATCGGCGTTGCGGTCGATCGTTTCGAAGGCGTGCCGCTTCATCTCGTCCGGCGAGGCCGCGAGCAAGAGCGCGGGGAACACCAGGCACAAGGCGACCATGGCAGCGTTGACGGTGAATGGTCTTCTCTTTCTCATCGTCCCTGCTCCCTCTCCGAGCGCGATCAAGCGCGTCGCCGTAGCTGACCGATTCAACGTGCGCTCGGCGGGCCGAGCGTAGCGCCCGGTTCCGGGAGGGTCATGGAGGGCGGCGTAGAGTAGAATTCCCGATCTGTCGGAAACCTCAAACCCGCCCCGGAGGAGACGCTGAATGGTGCTCGTACCGCGGAGGTCGATCCTTGTGGTTCTTCTGGTCGTCGTCTTGGGAGCGTGCGCCGTGGTGGGCTCCGCCTTCTTCGGTCGCGTAGGACCTCAGCCAGACGGGACGGGAGTCACTCCAAATCATTGGCTGCTCACTCCCGCCGGTCTTCAGGTCGAGATCGGGGATCGACCGCTGGGTATCGCGACCACTCCGGATGGCCGGTACCTGCTGATCTCCAACAACGGTCAAGGCGAGCAGAGCCTCGTGCTCTTCGATACCGCGACGCAGAAGGTCGTCCAGACGATTCCGTACAGCAGCCCCGAGGCGCTCTTTCTGGGGATCGCCGTCACGCCGGCTGGTCGCCGCGTGTATGCCTCCGCCGGCGGCAATAACAAGATCCGCATCTATGACTTCGATGGGCGCGCCATGGCCGAACGCCCGCCCATTTCGCTCGGTGACGCGAAGGCCAGGATTTACCCTGCGGGCCTCGCGATGTCGCCTGACGGCGCCGTCCTCTATGCCGCCCTCAATCTCGAGAACGCCGTAGCGTTCATCGACACGGCGACCGGCCAGGTGCGCGCCCGAGTTCGTCTCGCGCCGGCCGCGAGGGCCGACAACATCGGCACGCTTCCGTATACGCTGGTCCAGGCCGGCGAGAAACTCTATGTCTCTGAGTGGAATGGCGGCGGCGTGAGCGTCATCGACATCGGCCAGCAGCGACTGCTTCAGCGAATTCCTACCGGAGGTCACGCCAGCGGGCTGGCGCTATCACCGGACCGAAAGCGTCTCTACGTTGCGAACGCGACAAGCGACACCGTCAGCGTCGTCGACACATCGACGGACGCGGTGGTGGGGACTGTGGACCTCTCCCCATATTCAGGCGCGCCGATGGGCTCGATGCCCAACGCCCTCGCGGTGGTCACGCGACGGGCAATCCCTGTACGTCGCGAATATGAAGGGCCTCGGCGCCGGGCCAAATCCGCGCGGACCCAACCCGGAACGACCCGCGCCGACGGCTCAGTACATCGGCAGCATGGCGCGCGGCACGTTGTCGGTGATCGGTGTGCCCAACGCGGCGTCGCTCCGAACATACACGGCCCAGGTCGTGAAGAACAACGGGTTCGACGAGACCCAGAAGATTCTCACACAGGGTCCACGAGACACGACTCCCCACGCCGTGCCTCGCCGCGTTGGGGACCCGAGCCTCATCCGGCATGTCATCTACATCATCAAAGAGAACCGAACCTACGATCAGGTCCTTGGCGATCTTCCCCAAGGCGACGGTGACCGCAATCTCGTCCTGTTCGGTCGCGACGTAACGCCCAACCACCACGCGCTGGCGGAAACCTTTGTCCTCTTGGACAACTGCTATGCGGACGCAGAAGTGTCTGCCGATGGCCACGATTGGTCGACCGCCGCCGTCGCGACCGACTATGTGCAGAAGATATGGCCGGCCAACTACTCCAACCGGAATCGCTTCTACGATTTCCAAGGTGGGTCAAGCGCGTCGACGCCCCTGCGGGGTTACCTGTGGGAGTACGCCGCGCGGGCCGGTCTTACGTATCGCATCTACGGAGAGTTCTTCGCGTTCCGCTCCAAGCCGCCGGCCGTCGAGCCTGCTCCGTTCGCCAATGCGCTAGCCGGGCACTTCTCTCCCACTTACGCCGGCTACGATCTCTCGATTCGCGACCAGGCGCGCGTCGACGCCTGGGAGGCAGAGTTTGAGGAGTTCGTTCGGCGCGGCACGGTTCCGATGCTGATGATCCTCTCACTTCCAAATGACCATACGGCGGCCACCCGTCCGGGCTACCCGACGCCGAAAGCCATGGTGGCGGACAACGATCTCGCACTAGGCCGGATTGTGCAAACCGTGTCCCGCTCGCCAATCTGGCGGGAGACGGCCATCTTCATCATTGAGGACGATGCGCAGGACGGACCGGACCATGTCGACGCGCACCGCACCGTGTGCTTGGTCGCCTCGCCCTACGTGCGACGAGGCGTCGTCGATCACCGCATGTACTCCACGGTCTCGATGCTGCGGACCATCGAACTCATCCTCGGTCTCCCACCGATGAGTCAGTTCGACGCCGCAGCCGCGCCAATGATCACCGCCTTCAGCGACACGCCCACACTCATGCCCTACAACGCTCTCCAGCCCAAACAGTCCATCAGTGAGGTCAATCAGAAGAACGCGCATCGCGCCAAAGACTCCAATGAACTGGCCCTTGATCGGCCCGACGAGGCGGACGCCCAGATCCTGAACGCCATCCTCTGGCACGCCGTCAAGGGCCCGCACGCTCCCATGCCTCGGCCGAAGACCGCGTTCCGATCGCACCCTTTGCAGGACGACTAGCTGAGCGGCATGGGTAGTGGGCCATCCATCGAGGTTGTCCTTTGCGATACCGACCCGCATCCGGGTTCCCAACTTCTCGATTGACATCGACTTCGTCGGTGCTGTACGAGGGAGGCGGCTGCAAGTACCCGATCGTTCGCCCTGTCTCGAGGGAAGAACAGAGAGGGCAGAGAGCGGGCCGCCCACGCTCAATTCATGGCCGACAAGCTCTACTGGAACGACATCTTCGGCTCGCCGTTCTATATGGTCGCGCCGCCGTCGGTGAAGGGCTATGTCGGTAACGCAAAATTCGAGGTGCACTGGGACACGGTGTAGCTGGACAGGTAGCCGCCACCCCGGACTCGGGAGGAGGAACGCCATGCGCGCGCGGTGCTTCCCGCTCGGCCTCGTGTTCGGACTGACCGTCCTCATGTTCGGACTGACCGTCCTCATCGGAATGGTCGTCGCCGATACGCCTCTTGCCGAAGCGCAGACGCCGAAACGCGGTGGCACGCTGCGCGTCTCCTACGGCAATGAGATCTCCCACCTTGATTTCTACACTGCGCCAGGCTACGAGCTTAACTGGGTCGCGATGAACATCGGCTGCGGGCTTCTCGGCATCACGCCCGACGGCAAGTTCGTGCCGGACGCCGCCGAATCGTGGCAGATCTCTCCCGATGCGCTCCTCTACACGTTCAAGCTCCGGAAGAACGTCCTGTTCCACGACGGCACCAAGGTCGACGCGGCCGCCGTCAAATTCAGCATCGATCGCATCATGGATCCGGCGACCCGGTCCAGCATGCGGACCTACTATGAGCATGTGCACTCGGTTGAGGTGCTCGATCCGTACACCGTGCAGCTCCGGCTCAAGGAGCCGTACGGGTTCACGCTGCACATGCTGGCCGCGTACCGCATGGGGCTCGTGTTCTACTCGCCGACCGCCACCCAGAAGTACACGCTGGAGGATCGGAAGAGCGGGAAGCCGGAGGCGGTGGTGGGATGCGGGCCCTTCCGGCTCGTCGAGTGGGTGAAAGGGAGCCACCTGGTCATGGATCGCTTCGACAAGTACTACGACCAAGGGTTCCCGTATCTGGATCGCGTCGTGATCCGCGTGATCAAGGACCCCGTCACTCAGATGGCCGCGTTCAAGGCCGGAGAGATCGACTTCATCACCGACTTTTCGCCTGAGCACGTCGAGCTGCTCAAGACGCAGAATCCCCGCGCCCAGGTCATGACCGGGAAAGAGACGACGCCGATGGTGGCGATGATGAAGATCACGGGTCCGAAGGACGCGAAGTCCATGTCCAAGGACCGAGCGCCGCATCCGATCTTCAGCGACATCAGGGTCCGCAAAGCGATCGGCTGCTACGGCATCGACCGCAAGGAGATCGTGAGGATCGCCTTCAAGGGACAGGCGACCCCGTGGGTCGGAATCATCCCGCCGGGGACTCCGGACACCGTCGACGTCACGCACCTGTGTCCCTACGATCCGGCCAAGGCCAAGGCGCTATTGGCCGAGGCCGGCTACGGCCCTCAGAAGCCCTTGACCTTCGAGTTGATGACGAACACCGAGAAGTCCGTGTTCAACGTCATCGCCACCGTCATCAAGGAACAGGTCGCTCGACTCGGCGTCACGGCGAACATCAAGCTGGTCGACAAGGTGACCTGGATGAACGTGGCCACGCAGGATGGGCCTTTCGACATGTACGTCGAAGATCTCGCGTCGCTGTTCACCCTGGACCAGAACACCCTTCTCTCGAGTAGCACCGCGGCGTGGAACACCACGCGCCACACCGACCCCAAAGTCGACGACTACTACGCCCGCTACGCCCGGGAGATGGACCCGGCGAAGCGCAAGGCCATTGCCAAGGAATTTCAGGAGTTCATGACCGACAAGCTCTACTGGAACACGATCTCGGGCTCGCCGTTCTACGAGGTCGCCCAGCCGTGGATGAAGGACTACGTCTACAACGCCGAGTGGAAAGTCCTCTACAAGAGGGTCTGGCTGGACAAGTGAGGGCCTCGGCGATTCGAGGCCTCTTCACCGCGTTGCTTTTCCTGATGATCCTGACCACTGGAACCTGCTCCGGCGCCGCCACGCCCGAAGGCCAGATGACGTGGGCCCTTCACTTTTCTCCGACGCCAGCGTGGTTCGACCCGGCCGAGACCTCGGGAAGCACCACGCCATACATCGTCCTCTACGCGCTGCACGACGCGATGATCAGGCCGAGCCCGAGTCACCCCATGGCGTCGAGCCTGGCCGAGTCGTGGAGCGCATCTCCGGATGGGCTCGTCTACGAGTTCGTCCTCCGCAAAGGCGTCAAGTTCCACAACGGCGACCCGGTTAGCGTCGAGGACGTCAAGTTCTCGTTCGAGCGATACCGGGGCGCTGCGCTCAAGACGCTCAAAGAAAGGGTTACCGGCATCGAGATTCCTGACGCTGCACGTGTCCGCTTCCGGCTCAAGCAGCCGTGGCCCGACTTCATGACCTTCTATTCCAGCGCGACTGGGGCCGGCTGGATCGTGCCGAAGAAATACGTCGAGAAGGTCGGCGACGAGGGGTTCAAGAAAGCCCCGATCGGCGCGGGCCCCTACCGGTTCGTCTCGTTCACCCCGGGCGTGGAGCTCGTCCTTGAAGCCTTCGATCGGTACTGGCAGAAAATTCCTGCCGTGAAGCGGCTGGTCTTCAAGGCGATCCCGGACGAGACCACGCGGCTCGCCGCGCTGAAACGAGGTGAAGTCGACATTGCGTATGGCATGAGCGGCGCGCTGGCCGAGGAGCTGCGTCGAACCCCGGGACTGACGCTGAAGCCTGTGGCAGGACAGGTCGTGGATTGGGTTAACTTCCCTGGCCAGTGGGAGCCGACGTCCCCTTGGCGCGATAAGCGCGTGCGACTGGCCGCCATCTACGCCATCGACCGGCAAGCGATGAACCAGGCCGAGAGGCTCGGATTCGCCAGGATCATCTGGAGCCTCGTTCCCCCGAGTTTCGAGTTCTACTGGCAATCACCCGGTTACGGGTACGATCCGGTCAAGGCCCAACAGTTCCTTGCCGACGCGGGATATCCCAACGGCTTCGACGCGGGAGACTACTTCTGCGATGCCGCGCTGACGTACATGGGCGAGCCGGTGGTCAACTACCTCAACGCCATCGGCATTCGGGTGAAGCTCCGGCCAATCGAGCGAGCGGCATTCCAGAAAGGGTGGGCCGAGAAAAAGTACCGCGGCCTCATCCAGGGGGGCAACGGCTCGTTCGGTAACGCGGCCACCAGAATCGAGTCCCTGGTAGTTGGAGGCGGCACCTTCGTCTACGGCAGCTATGCCGACATCGACGGGCTCTTCCGGGAACAGGCGAGTGAGCTGGATCGTAAGAAACGCGAGGCGATCCTGCACCGCATCCAGCAACTCATATACGAGAAGGTCGTGGTCGCGCCGATCTGGCAGAACGTCCCCCTGAACGGCGTTGGGCCCAGAGTCGAGGAGTCAGGGATCGGACTCGTCGCCGGTTACATCTTCTCGGCGCCGTACGAAGACGTAAAGCTCAAAACTAAATGAGGGATCCAGATCGAGGGTGGCGCTTACGACGCACAGTGAATTCGATCACTGGATGATTCTCGTCGGCCCGCAGCAGCAGCAGTTGGGGATCGCAGTAGCGCGTGCTGACCCCGCGCGGCTCGGACTGTAGCCGCCGAAGCGTTCTTCCGGTTGGCGGTGGCAGCTCAGGCGCTTGGCAGCAGTTCGGCGCGGTAATTACGCCGCAACGTGTTGAGCTTCAGCGGCACCGGCGAACCGAGCCACATCGCGTAGATGCTGTGGTCGTCGACCAAGTTGTCGGTCAGCGGGTGGATCAGCACGTCAAGGCCGTCGCGGTGCAGCATCAGCCACTCGACGACGGGCTGAAACTGCTCGGGCTTGAAGATGACCTGGACGTTGGCGACCGGATGCGGCCCGATCGGCTCGTCGCGGAAGCCGCCGAACTCGACCCGGAACTTCTCTCCGATGACGGCGCACAGCCGCTCGGCGGTCGGACGCGTCTTTTCCGGATCGTAGTAGATATGCGCGTGATAGCCCCGGTTCGGGATGGCATCGGCGGCGTCGGTCATCGTGCTCTCCTTGCTGGGGACGTTCCGTTGGTTTGCACCATAAGATCTATCTCACGAGATAGATCGGTACGTGTCGATATGCAAGCTGAAATCGACAGGGACCGTGCGCCGCCTTGAGGTTGTGACCAGATCGAACTTCATCGATCGCTCGACCTGGAGGTCCTCGGGCTTCGCGCCCTTGAGGATCTTGTCCACGTAGGTCGCGGCTCGACGAGGGCTATCGAGCGGAGCAGGGCCATAGCGCATTAGTCCACCCTTTCCTTAAAGGGCTCCCGGCCAACCGCCGACACCAGGATTTTCAGGAATCCTTGCCCTGCAATCAGGAGCTGATTTGGATCCGCGCGAGCGGTCTTCCCGTCATAGCTGTTTTCTCTTCAAAAGGAACCCTTGAAGGGCGAGATATCCCGCGACGAGAAAGCCAACCGCACTGACCCAGACCGGCATGGTCCACTCTCCTATCGTGACGTTCCAACCGTAGATGAGCCGCAACGCGTGGAGAAGAGCCATCAATGCGAAGATCGAGCTAGTCACGAGAACAAAGGCGCCTTGTTTCATCGACCGAGCCCCTCTGTGCACAATTCTGACACAGTGAACTCGATCACTGGATGATCCGGTCAGGCGGGTAGGTCGGAGAAGAGGTCGCCGGGAGCCGGCGGTGAGTGGGAGGGGTGCAGTTGGGGCACCTCGGTTGCCAGGCCCAGATGACCGAGTATCTTGCGGATCACTCGCACGTCATCGATGGTGGCGATCAGTGACATGCGGCCGCCACAACGACCCGGACCCGACCGGCACCGCTACCGGCACCGAGCACGGGGCCGAGTGGTGAGTAGTGATTAGTGATTGGACTTGCTGAAAAGCGGTGATTGGCCCGCCACAGTTTCGCCTCGCCGAGACGAAGGCCCGATGCCACGACCGCAAAGGCAAACGCGGTCAGGAGAAGAAGACGAGGTTATGCCCCCGGCCAGGTGGCCGGGTCGGACCCGTTGAGGACCCGGAACCGCGGAATCAGAACGAGAAACGAAGGCCCGCGGTGACCGTGGTGCTCGACTGCTTCTCGTAGCCGAAGAACTGACGGACGTTCACGAAGGGCGAGAGCCCGTTCGGGAGCACGAGCACGAGCCCGAGGCCCGCGTCGAAATAGTTCCGGTCGGGCGGGTCGTTCTGGAAGCGGAACCGTCTCTGTCCCAGATCCTCCACGAAATGGAAGTAGGTGACTCGCTGGTTGTCCAGGAACTCATGCACCCACTCCCACGTCGCCTGCGGGACGAACACGCCGAAGCCAGTGCTGATCGCCATCGAGGCGAACGCGCCGAGGTTGCTGGTGAAGGAGGTCTGATGCTGGTCGTCGTACGCGAGCTCGAGCCCGGTCCGGACGGTCTCGTCATACGCGTCGATGTGGTTTCCCCGGAAGTTGAAACCGAGACGGGGACCCGCCGTCACCGGCCCGAAGACGAAGTCGTAGCCTGCGTTCACGCCTACCCTCGCCTCGTCACCATGCGTCTCACCGTGAGCGACCGCCGACGGGATGCTGATACCGCCCGCCATCGCGAAGCTGTACCGGCGATCGATGGTGTAGTCCCGACGCGTGTACCCGGCGAACAGGTCGATGAACAGGTTCGGAACGACCAGGACGCTGCCGTAGAGCGTGGGGCCGTAGGCATTCGTGTCAAAGCTTCCGCCGTGGTTGTCGAAAGTGCCGTCCTGGTGCGAGTAGCTGAACGCGAGGCCGATCAGGCCCTTGCCGCCGAACAAGAGGTAGTCGGCGCCAACAGTCCCGCCCCAGGTGTCGCGACTGTAACCCGGCTCGAACCTGGTTACGTCCTTGTCAAACGTCTGGTACTCGGTCGAGGCGAACACGCCGAGGCCGCGAAGGCCCGGGGGGCCGTCAGCGCTGGCTGCGGCCCCATCGCGGCGCTCTCGGAGCCGGCGGAGCAGCCGCTGCTCGTCACCTACACCTCGGGTGTCCACGCTTAGCGCCGCGCTGGCCGAGGCCCCACCGGGGATAATGCCGGGTGCGCAGATAGCGCCGAGGTTCGGCCCGAAGGGCCCACCAGCGAGTCGGCGGCAGTTGTTGTCGAGGGCGCCGACGAACGTGTCCTGGAACGTCTGGGCGCCCACCGGAATCGCGAGCGCCGCCGTGACCAGAAGCGCGACGCTCAGGATCACGGCAACCCGCCAAGTGGTCGAGACGGCGCGGGTGCTCATCGGTTCAGACCTCCAGGGTCGACGACGTCAATGGATTGCGAAGGCAATATCACGTCGGAGCACGCAACGTAAAGTCTTTTCGACACCGACCCACGGCGCCCGCGGCGGCGTGCGCGCAGCCCCAGGCCGGCATACGCCGACCGCTCGTGTGTGGTGGACAGGGAGGAGATTGAACCGCCGACACCAGGATCGCACGTGCTCATATCACGATCGGGGGCAGGGTCACCTCTACAATCTGTCTGTCGATTTGGGGAGCAGACCGGCAGCCCCGCCCGACGTGGACCATTCGTCCGGTTAACGAACTAGCTACTTCCCGGTGTGAAACACCGCGCGTCCGGCCCGATTTTTCGCGGCCGGCCCCGCCGTGAATCTGGCCGAATGGGTGGTTTTTCGTTGACGGACCGCGACGGGATGTGGGAGCGTCGTCACTGATGTCATCAGTGACTCAACGCTCTCGCACCTCACGGGCCGCCCTCCTTCGCCGGCTGAACCGGCTGGCCCCCCGCGTCGTGTTCGGCACGCTGGCCGAGACCTACCGCCGCTGCGGTCGGCCCGGGTGCCACTGTGCGGACGGCCCCAAGCACGGGCCGCATCTCTCGCTGAGCTTCCGGGGCCCTGACGGCCGGACCCAGGCCTTTTATGTTCCGCAGGCGCTCCAGGCCGAGATCCGCGCCGGCGTCGCGGCGTGGCAGGAGGTGCAGCAGATGGTGCGGGTGCTCGGGGACCTGCACCGGGAGCAGCTCTGGGCAGCCCGACGACCACGCCGCGGCCGGCCGTAGCGGAGGAGCCATGGTCCGACGCGCCTACGCGCAACGCAGCGTCTTCGAGGTCCTGTTGCCCGACGGCGACAAGCTCTGGGACGCCGAACAGCGCGAGATTGATGCTGTCCTCGACGATGAGGGAATCGTCGACCTCGTCGACGCCGTGCTCCGGCGCCGCCGGCCGAAGAGCGGGAGCCGCGGCCGGCTCGGCACGCCCGTCGTGGTGGTCCTCCGGATGCTGGTCCTCAAGCACCTCTACGAGTGGAGCTTCGCCGAGTGCGAGCGCGAAGTCCGCGGCAGCTTGGTCCACCGCGCCTTCTGCCGCATCGACTGTGAGCGGGTGCCGGATGCCAAGACGCTGATCCGCCTGGCCGCCCTGTTCGGGCCGGAGGTGCTCAAGGACATCGTGGCGCGCCTCGTCCACGTGGCGCGCGAGCGGCGGGGAGTCCGTGGCCATCGGCTGCGGGTCGACACCACGGTCGTCGAGACCAACGTCCACTATCCCACCGACAGCTCGTTGCTCGCCGACGGCGTGCGGGTGCTCACCCGCACGATGCATCGGATTCGCGCGGAGGTGGCCGACGCTGGGCTCGAGGTCCGGGATCGGACCCGGAGCCTGGCCCGACGCGTCTTCGAGATCACCCAGCGCAGCCGGAAGGCCACGGCACGCACGGGGGCCGCGGTCCGGGAGCACACGAAAGCGCGGATGACCCAGCTCTACCGCGAGGTCATGGCGATCACCCGGGCGACGGTGCGCCAGGCGGAGACCCTGAGCGAGACGGTCGCCGCGACGGTGGACCTCGGCGTGCACGCCCTGCGCGATCAGTTGGGCGAGACGGTCGGCCTGGTCCGCCGAGTGCTCGCGCAGACGCGCGCCCGCGTGCTCAAGGGCGACACCCATTATCCCGACAAACTGCTGAGCATCTTCGAGCCGCAGACCGAAGCCATTCGCAAGGGCAAGGCCACGAAGCCCACGGAGTTCGGCAAGCTGGTCAAGATCCAGGAAGCCGAAGCCGGACTCATCACCGATTACACGGTGTGCCCGACGCGCGTGCCGGACCAGGAGTTGTGGGAACCGGCGCTGATCAAACATCAGGAGCTGTTCGGCCGGCCGCCGAAGTTGGCCGTCGCCGATGGCGGGTTTGCGTCGGCCGCGAACGAGCGCATCGCCGCGGAACTCGGCGTGGACAAGGTGGCGCTGCCACGACCACGCGGGCGCCCCACGCCGACAGCGCATCCACCGCCGCCGCGCCAGCGCTGGTTCCGCCAGGCGTTGCGTTGGCGCACCGGCTGCGAGGGCCGAATCAGTGTCCTCAAACGCTGCCACGGGCTCCGGCGCTGTCGGTATCGCGGGCCACGCGGGATGGAACGGTGGGTCGGCCTCGGCGTCATCGCGAATAACCTGCGCGTCCTGGCGCGGGCCGGCCCCGGTGCTCGGCCGTGCAGAGCGAAGCGGTGATCGGGACAGAGGAAGCGAGAAACAGAGCAGAAAGGCGGAACCGGGCCGCTGGCTTGCCGATAATCCGCGTTCAGCGCCGATCATTTTTGCACCGGGAAGTAGCTAGCTAGAGCCACGTAGATCGCAAATTTGTCGCGCGACTCACCCGTGTCGGGGTGTTCTCGCTGTGCAGGCTGCTCATCCTCGACTGCTATCCTGAACACGGGTTCGATTCTCCAAGGGGATTCGACGGTGGGTGGAAAGAGTGCTTGGCGTTTCAACTCGACGGCTTTGCCTTAGTCACGGCCATCACCTGGCCGCGGGCCCTCCATCAGAGCATAGCGACAAAG
>WNGF01008301.1_pt1 | contig 12261 bp, 10 predicted proteins | sample 5400641 | NCBI WGS metagenome assembly WNGF01 (sample SAMN13153371, study PRJNA577476) | soil metagenome | isolation source: 80 cm soil or saprolite under grassland replicate 2 | place: USA:California | collected 2016-06-15
CCTGATGGAATTGTGATGGAGAAGGGCAGCCCCTGTTGGCTGGCCTGGCGAGTCAAACCGAACGTTTAAGGGGCAACCGCAGCCGCTGCGAAGGCGCATCAAGCGTCGCAGGTCTAGTCCAAGCCCCCCCGGGGGCACGAACCTGCGCAACGCGCTCCTCTGGTCAGCGATCGCCCCGTCGCCTGAGCACGATTCTCGGTCCCTCGATGAGCACATCGCGGTTCGGATTCTGTACCGCTGGGCCTACACAGGTCAGAGGCCCATGTTCTCTAGTCTCGAGGACCAGTAGCCCCGCATTCGCCCCGCGGCGTACACGGGTCCGTCACGTCTCAGCTGTTCCGGGTCGACCGCCGACCAGCCGAGCCAGTCATCGCGTCCGCGACCGTTCCGGACCCGCCTGAACACCCCGGTCGGGTGGCAGTTTCCGGCTGGTCCGCGGCGTCCTTCCGAGCAGCAGCTCGTGCGTCATCGAATGGAGGGACGCGAAGGCCAGTTCTCCGTATCGACCCCGGCCGGGGCGACCGCGGCAGCAGCCGCACTCCGTCACGGCCTTCAGCGCCCCGAACGAGACACCCGGGCTCGCTGCTGATCGCAGGGAACGACCAATGCGCCAATATCCGTGAGGATAGATAGGGTGCGGCAAACCGGAACATCTGACGCCAACGATTAGGAGATCCCGGTCGAGTTGCGCCGCCGAGGTGACGAGCCAAGCATGAAGCAGGTGACGGATGGATTCACGCGAGAAGCGCTCGCCGAGCGTGCGGGGGTGGATCCTGCATACGTCCAGCGGCTGATTGACCTTCGAATCCTCACCGAGCCCGAGGATGGCACGGGATTCTCAGGGGGTGACGTCCGGAGGGCTCGCCTCGTCCGCGCACTCGATGAGGGCGGACTGCCGCTCGAGGGGATCGGCACCGCGGTCCGGAACGGCGAGCTGTCGTTCCGGTTCCTGGATCTGGTCAGTTGGGACTGGTATGGCGGATTCGTGTCGAAGACCTACCGTCAGCTCAGCGCCGAGACCGGCCTGAGCTTCGACGTGCTTCAGATCATCCGGGAGTTCTTGGGCTTTGCCAGGCCCGAGCCGGACGATCTCCTTCGAGAGGAGGAGCTCGACGTGATCCCCGTCGTGCAGGTTGCCCTTCGCGCCGGCGTGGACGCCGTCGCCGTCGAGCGCCTGCTCCGGGCCTGGGCCGAGAGCATGCGCCGGCTGACCGAGGCAATGAGCAGCTTCTACCACGCCCAGATCGAGGTACCCCTCCTTCGATCCGGCATGAGCGAGGGGCAGATGATGTTGGCAGCCAACGAGGCCGTCGCCGAGGGCATCCCGTACATTGACCGCGCGATCGTCTCGATGTATCACGCGTGGTCGGAGCACACGTGGCTCGCGAACGTCGTTGAAGCCGTCGAAGCTACCCTCGAAGAGGCGGGCCTGTATCAACCGATGTCGGAGCCGCCCGCGATCTCCTTCCTTGACCTGTCCGGATATACGGAGTTGACCGAGGAACAGGGCGACGAGGTCGCCGCTGCGATCGCAGCGAGTCTTGGCGATGTGGTCCAGCGAAGCGCCCAGGACCACGAGGGCCGCGTGATCAAATGGCTCGGCGACGGGGTGATGTTGTATTTCGCGGATCCGGGCGATGCGGTCGTTTCCGCGCTGGAGCTGGCCGGCGGCGTGCAGGCCGCCGGCCTTCCGCCTGCACATACGGGGATCGATGCGGGGCCGGTGATCCTCCAGGCCGGCGACTACTTCGGCCGCACGGTCAACGCAGCCGCGAGGATCGCTGCGCACGCCGGCCCGGGGGAGGTGCTCGTCACCGACGCTGTCATGCGAGCCACGCGAAACTCGACCGTCCGATTCGTCGACGTCGGTTCTGTCGAGCTGAAAGGGCTCCAGGGTCCGCTGCCGCTACACCGGGCAGGCTGGTGGGTTCGATGAGGCAGCGTCCCTCCCGCTACCTAGTGCTTGACCTCGAAGAACTCTATGTTGAGCCAGGTCGTCCGTTCGGCCGCTATCGACACTCCTTCTGGCCTAGGTGGCGCGAGCGCGCAAACAGCGACTGCCGGCGCGACCGGCCAGAGTATTGGCACGAAGTAGACAGCTTAGGAGTCCGAGTCGGGCGACGAGACGATCGACGGGGTGTGCCGATTGTGGAGTGCTTTCATCGCCAACACGCCGACTGCGGAGATCTCGCTCGACGCGGTGATCGAGAGTCGGGGATCGAGTTTCTGAACCCCAGGCGCACGTTAAGCCTAGGTACACGTACGGCCGACGATGAGGAGCCTGGGGGCCAGCACATGCCTAACCAACTTATGCCAGTCCCCAGGCCTAGGGGCCGAGGTTCGGAGTCTCTCATCCGTTGACCGGGTACCCGCTACCTATTTCATCGGTGCTGCCGCACAGGATGTACGCTTGGAAGCCCAACTCGTTTCGCTGGCTCTCGAGCAACCGAAGGGCAATTGCTAACCGCCGGGCGATACCCGGTGGTGGTGGTTACCCCCTTCGGGCGGGTGATCGAGGTTCAGTTCCCGGCTGACTCGTAGCCGAAGGTGGTCGTCCGGTTGGGGCCGGTCGGCGAGAGCCCAGGCCCTAGGGCTCTAGGCAGGGGCTCAGATCCGTTGCCCCGGAAAGCGGCAGGAGGACCTGACCTACGAGGGCGAGACTGGCGAGCACCCACCAGCCAGATCCAGCCGAGACACATCACGGCTCGCAGGGAGGAGCTAGGGACGAGGTTGACGATCGGGCTCGACGCTCGGTAAAAGGGGTCTTCCCTCCTTGGTCCCATCCTTGAGTGGATCGCCTTCAATTCCGGACCGCCAGACCCCTAGACGCCGATCGGGCAAACATCAAGCAACTCGCGACTGGACCGGAGCACTAGCGCCAGATACGCGAGAGCACCACGTTCCGGCCGAGCCATCGGTTGACCAGCCGGACGCCCTACCCGGCGCGGGTGACGCAGCGACGCTTGCCTAGGGCACGGCGATCGGCGGCTAGGGGTTCTGAGCCCCACCTACCCGTGCAGCTGCGCCACCTGAATCTCGAAGTTCGTTCCGGGCGGGGCCTGCATGCCGAACAGCGTCCGTGAGGAGAAGTGCCCGGGCACGGCCGGAATGCCCGTGTCCATGTTCTCGCTTGGGACGTCGATCACCACCGGCGGACCACCGGTCCGCCCGGTGATCGTGTCGGTTTCGCTCGTCACGAAGAACGTGGCCGGGCCCGCGCTGCCGGGCGCGATCGTCCAGCTGTGGACGTCGGCCGAGAAGTGGTGCGCACCGCCGGCCCGCCCACCCTGCATGTGTTCGCAGTCCGTGAGCTGTGCGTCGGCGCTGTTGTCGCTGTCGAACTCGGCCCAACCCCAGAACCCGCCAAGCTGGCTTCCGCAGAGCGAGCGGTTGTTGCAGTTGAACGACAGCCCGATCTGCCACAAAGCCGCCCTCCCGTAGGCGCCCGCCGACGGGGCAGAGGCCAAACCGCTCCCCAGCAGGGCAAGGGATGCTGCCGCGACCACCACGACGATTCGTTTCATCGCCACCTCCCCTTCCGAGGGATTCGTCTGGCCGTTCCTACCAGGTTTCACGGAATTGCGCTCATGGTCTTTGGCACGCTCGTGCTCGCCCATCCAACAGGCCGGCGATGTACCGTGCCCGTGCAGCGGCCTCGATGCGCTCCGGTGTCGACGGGGCACTCGGCGCACTCGGAATCTGAGATGGAGTTCGACATGGAGGAAAGCTGGAGGCTGCCGGCCTTCGCCGACGAGCTGGACCGAACCGCTCCGCATTTCGGGTTGCGTAGGGACCGAGACCCGACCGATCCGGAGAGCTGGGCCGTGCTGACGCGGGGGAACGAAGTCTTGTATGCGTGCCGAGGAACGCCGGATTACGTCGGCCGCCAACGTTGCGAACGATGGATCGAGCGCGCCGACATCGAGATGCGCGGTGGAGTGCGGATCAGCCCCGAGCCCGTGGACCTCCCGCGGCGTGGCGAGAGCAAGAGGCTCGGTTTCCTAGGCGGAGACCGAGCCCTTGCGACTACCTTAGGTCGTCATCACGGCCAAGCCATACGCATCGACTCCTCCGAAGTCGACGGCTGACTGCGATTCTGCGACCACCGTCTGGGTCAGTCAAGGCACCTCGACCTCGTTCTCGCGACACCTGGGTCGGTGTACGCACAAGGAACATTATCCTTGGATCGAGGGGGTGGTCTGCCACGATGAAACCGCCGTCACAACCGAATAGCGACTACACGCGAACGTGGTCGCCTCCCGGGGTGATCGAGTACGCCACGCTCGCCGATGGGTCGCGCGTGCGGTACTTGAAGACCGGATACGGCCCGACGCCACTGATCTTGCTGCACACGGTGCGAACGCAGCTGGACCACTTCCAACTGGTGATCCCGAGGCTCCTGCACGCCTTCACCGTTTATGCGATCGACATGCCAGGCATGGGCTGGTCCGACATCGTGCCGGGAGCGAGCTATACGGAGCCAGCGCTTCGGCGCGCGCTGGTTCAGTTCGTCACGGCGCTCGACCTGGTCGGTCTCACGCTGGCGGGCGAGTCGATGGGCGCGACCGTGTCGCTGACCGCATCAATCGAGCTCGAAGACCGCGTGCGGAGCGTCGTTGCCTTCAATCCCTACGACTACGCCGAGGGCGTCGCTCGAGCCAATCGCGTCGCCTCTATCTACATCGGCGGTGCACGCCTCCCGGGGATCGGCCCGATCGTCGCGAGGACGGAGAACAAGCCCGTCCTCGGCATCGTCCTTAAGGGCGGCTTGTTCGATGGGAGGAAATTGCCCGATCACTACCTGGGCGAACTGCGGCGGGTTGGTCGTCGCCGGGGGTATCCGCGCGTCGCACGCGAAGTCTTCGGCAACGTGGAGAGTATGCTCGCCGCGCGAGCTCTCTACGCTCGCGTCCCCGCGCCCGTTACCCTCATCTACGGGGATCACGACTGGTCGCGTGCGCCGGAGCGCGAAGCCAATCGCGAGGTGTTCGCGGGCGCGGAATGGATCACCCTTCCGGACACCGGCCACTTCGCCGCTCTGGAACAGCCGGCTCGCGTCGCTGAGATCCTTCTTGACACCCGCTGAGGTCGGTCTTGGGCTCGGCTCCTGATCGACCCTGCAGGGGTGCGCACTTATTCCGATCGGCGGCTTGAGAAGCGCGTTCTTGCCTAGGGTTCGTTCGGCCTGGCACGGAACCCGAGGATCCCTGAAGGGTACACTTATTGCGATCGTGGCCCTGACCAGGGGTTACCCTCGGGCTCCGTTTGGCTGGTCGGGAACCCTGGGGACCGTTCCCATGATTGCTGATGGATCCCTCCTGCGATCCGGAGGTGAGACATGTGGGCCGGTATCGCCTGACAATGTTCACGAAACAGGTGTCTTGCCCGATGGATAGTTCCGATCCCCCGTCGTGCCGCGGAGGCGCAGCAAATTGAGCGGACTCGAAGAAAGACCTGGTCACGGGCCCGATTCGAGGTTTATGTGCTTACACGCTCGGCGTCGGCTGCCCGCGAGCCTGACTGCTCCGAAGACGTTGGCTCCTCCGGAGCCCCCCAGTGTCCATCGGCGTCAGCCTGTCTCTTGTCGTGTAAGCGGAGAGAAAATGCGAACGCGGTCTAGCTCTCGAGCATCTCGTGCTTCACCGCACCCGTCCTAGATATCGCTCTTGAGTCCACGACTTCTGTGTAGCTCCGTCCAGGGGTTGATAGTCACCTCGGAGTTGTCCAACGCAGCCCCCCAGCACATCGCGTCCATACCCGATGACCCATGATCGACACCAGCGTAGTTTCGAGTCTGGTCGGATCCGGACAAGATGATTAGCTCCGGGTGGTCGAGTGCTCGGACGAGGACGAGGTTCGCGCTCCGGTGACCGAGCCTGGACGGTCACCGCCGTGCTCGGCCACATCGCGTTCTGGGACGCCAAAGTGCTGGCGCTTGCCGACAAGCTGGAGCGTGGCGTACCGTTCTCCCCCTCCGACGCCGAGCCGGGGGACGTCGTCTGGATCAACGGACCCCACGGGCCGCTGATCCACGCGATTCCCGCCGCTGGAGGCCGCTCGGCTGGCGTTCCGCGGCTCCTCTCTCAGCTAGCGGGATTCCATCGCGGGACGGACGATCGCATCATCCGTAGGATCTGAGGGGTGGTGATGTGACCGTCCGGCCACGCGCCTGTCTGCCCACACGACCGGGGGCACACGCCATCGCCTGACCGAGGTCCGAACGAGGATGCGCCATGACCCTCAGCAGGGATGACATGGGTTCGTCGGACGATCCGACGACAACCGATCCGCCCGCGGCCCGCATCACGGCCGGCCGGAAGGAGTGGATCGGCTTGGCGGTGATCGCGCTGCCGTGTCTCGTCTACGCGATGGACCTCACGGTCCTGTACCTTGCGGTCCCCTCCATTTCGCGGGACCTCGCGCCTTCCAGCGCTCAGCTGTTGTGGATCACCGACGTCTACGGGTTCCTGCTCGCAGGATTCCTCATCCCGATGGGCACCCTGGGAGACCGGATCGGTCGGCGACGGCTTCTCCTGATCGGCGCTGGCGCCTTCGGCGCCGTCTCTCTCGCCGCGGCCCTTTCGGTGAGCGCCCCCATGCTCATCGCGTCCCGCGCCCTGCTCGGCGTGGCCGGTGCGACGCTCGCGCCGTCGACGCTCTCGCTCATCCGAAACATGTTCCTCGACTCCCGGGAGCGAACCATCGCCATCGGCGTGTGGATCGCGAGCTTCTCGGCGGGCGGCGCGATCGGCCCGCTCGTCGGTGGGGTACTGCTGAATCGCTTCTGGTGGGGCTCGGTCTTCCTGATCGCCCTGCCGGTGATGGGGCTGCTGCTCGTGCTCGGGCCGACGCTGCTGCCCGAGTTTCGTGACCCCGAGGCGGGCCGCTTGGATCTGGTGAGCGCTGCCATGTCTCTGACGGCGGTCCTCACGGCCATCTACGGGCTCAAGCGGATCGCCCAGGATGGCCTGAGTTGGGCGCCGGTGGTCTGGATGCTGATCGGCCTCGCGATCGGGGCCGCATTCCTGTGGCGTCAATGGGTGCTCCCCCACCCCCTCATCGACCTGCGGCTGTTCCGGACCCCCGCGTTCAGCACGTCACTGGCCACGTACACGTTCGGCATCTTCATCGCCTTCGGGGCCTCTCTGTTCATCGCGCAATACCTCCAGCTCGTGCTCGACATGTCCCCGCTGCGCGCCGGACTGTGGACCGTGCCGGAGGGGGCCGGGTTCATCGCCGGTTCACTGCTCACGCCCGTCATCGTTCGCAGGGTGCGTCCACCTCTGGTCGTGGCAGCCGGCCTCGTGCTCGCCGCCGTGGGATTCGGGCTCATCGCCACCGTGACCGTGGACTCGGGCCTCGCGGTAATCGTGACGGGATCGATCGTCTTCGCTCTCGGCCTGGCCGCCGTCGCCACGCTGGCCACCGACCTCATCGTGGGGACGGCTCCGCCCGAGCGAGCCGGTGCGGCCTCGGCGCTGTCGGAGACCGGGGCAGAGTTCGGCGGGGCGTTCGGCATCGCGATCCTCGGCAGCATCGGAACCGCCGTGTACCGGGCTCAGCTGTCCGACGGGATGCCGGCCGGTGTCGGGCCCAAGGCCGCGGAGGCCGCGCAAGACACGCTTGGCGGCGCCCTCGTAGCGGCGGGACATCTCCCCCGCCGCGTCGGCCGCGAGCTCCTCGTCGTGGCCCGGGAAGCGTTCACCCAGGGGCTGCGGGTGGCCGTCATCGTCGCTGCGATCATCGCGGCCGCGATGGCCGTCCTCGTCGTGGCCCTCCTCAAGCGCGTCCGACCAAGCCCGGCGGTCGGCGCCGAACTCGCATCGGCGGACCGGCCGATCGCCGGTTCCTAGCGAGCGCGCGTCATCCAATCGAAGGTGACGACCTCGCAAGGCTCGGAAATCCCCTTGAGCTCGAGAGCTCGGCCCTCGACGAGGTCCACCCGCCGCCCCACAGCGCGAGCCGCCTGTTCGGCCCTCCCCTGGGACCTACCCGACACGGCACGCACCCAGCATACGGGTCTTCCGAGCCCTTGCCGCGTGGGACGACCGTCGATCCTTAGGACTCGGTCGAGGGGCCGCGATAGCGTTCACGTCTCAGCCCTCTGCAGTTGCGCGCCGGCGCTTGTCTACGCCCGGTTCATCGGGATCGAGTCCAGGTTTCTTCGTGCGCAGCCCTCGAGATGCGACCCGATCACTTCACGACTCGGTAGGTCAGGTGCGTGACCCCCGGTGCGTCGACGACCCGGACGAGGTCGAACTCCACCCTCCCGGGCTCGAGGCCGTCCAGCGGACGGGCGCCGTGGCCGAGCACGAGGGGCACTAGGTGGATGATGAGCTCGTCGAGCAGGCCTGCCCGAAGGGCCTGCTGAACGGTCGTCGCCCCCATGAGGTCCACGTCCTTGCCCTCGGCAGCCGCTCGCGCCAGCTCGACCGCGCGTTCGATGCCCTCGGTGACGAACGTGTAGGGCGGATCACCCGTCGGCACGGTGTTGGGCACCCGATGGGTCAGGACGAACAGAGGTACCCCAGGCAACGGTCCACTCCCGCCCCACGCGTCGGAGACGTCGTAGGTTCGGCGCCCCGTGATGATCGCTCCGACCCGGCTAGCGTATTCATCGAAGAACGCTGCGCTCGCGGCCGACATCTTGAACTCGGGGTAGTACCGGCTCGGCGTGTCGCCATCGCTGAACCAGTCGAACAGGTGGTCACCACCGGCACCCAACGGGTGTTCCGGGCTGTCGTCGGCGCCGGCGATGAACCCGTCGAGGGACGTCGAGTGTCCAGTGACCACGATCGTCATGGTGCATCCTTCCTGAGGGCTCGATACACCCTCACCGGGCGGGTGACGCCTTTGAGCTGGGCGGGCCCGACCTCCTCGAATCGGACCCCTTCGGGATCACCGGCGGTCGCTGCGACCTCCCCGACGAAGACCTGGCCCGGGCCTGCCATCGCTGCGATCCTCGCCGCGATGTTCACCGCGAGGCCGTAATAGTCACCATCTGTGTAGGTCATGGGGCCGGCGTTCACCCCGACGTGGGCGGGGGGAAGTCCGTGAGGTTCGACCCCCTCGACGAAGGCCAAGGCGCCGAGGATCGCATTCGAAGGCTCGTGGAAGTAGAAATGGGCAGCATCGCCGATCAGCTTCACCACGCGGCCGTCGTGGCGGCTCGCCACGTCCTGCATGAGCTCGGAGAGCCCGATGGCCATCTGCGCGGCCGCCGCATCCCCCAGTTCCTCCGTCAACCTCGTGTACCCGGAGAGATCCGCGAACACGCACGCTTCCGGATGGGGTGGGTGCACCCGGTGGAGCCCGGCCGCGTCCAGCGCCGCCTCGACGTGGTCCAGCCGATGTCGGGTTGAGTACGCCTCGAAGTGCCGCCGGTAGAGCCATCCAACCAGTCGTTCGCAGAACGGAATCATCCGAACACCGACCTGCGTGAGGGCCGCATCCAGCGCCTGGTCGTCGGAGAGTCCCTTCTTGCGGAACGGCTCCTCGAGCAGTTCGTGGAAGGAGTACACCTGGTGCTGGGCCACGCGCCGTGGGCCATCTCCCCAGACCCGCGCCGCCCGGAGAACCTCGGCTTCGCCGAGGCCAACTTCGAGCAGGAACGGAAGATCGGCGATGATGTCCCGATCATCGGCGCGAACACCCTCGTCGGGTCGGGGGCTCGACAGGCCGAACCCGACGTAGACGCGGTCGAGGAGAGGAAACGGGATCCCGATCTCATCGCAGAGCTCGGCGTACGTTTGATCGGAGCGGACCGACGGACCGGGGAAGCGGTCCAAGTAGGAAAGGGACAGAGCACCCCGGGAGATCGCCGCACTGACCTCCGCGGGCGAGATGCCCGATCCCTCGAGCTCGTCGACGAGTTTGACCCGGAGAGCGTCTCCATCGACGAAGGGTTCCTTCGAGTCGCGGGTCGGAACCAAGACCCCGAGCTCAACGAGGGCTCGCACCCGTTCGGTAGTCGAGCCAGCACGCCGCGCGACTTCCTGCTCTGTGAGGCCCAGTGTCGCCCTATCCCTTTCTACCAGGCTCGAGCATCACATCATCCACCGAACCCGGCGTTGTCCACTTGCACGTGTCCCACCCTACGTGTTCTCCACGGGGGGTACGGACATCTCGTTCGGAGCAAGCCTCCTCCCGGGGTTCGGCCTGGCCACCGTCCAGTCATTCGAGGTCTGAGTGCCCGGGCCGTCTCGCGGCTCGGGCGGTCTCCATCTCCCGGGGGCGCGTGGAGCCCTAGGTTTCTTATCAGGCCTCCCCTGGCGACCGTCAGACGATGGAACCACCGTGTTGCGCAAGCTCCGGATGTGCCCAGTGTCTCGGACGAGGCCGCAGCCCTGGAACACAGTGCACGCGTGGCTCGCATCACGAACAGTCAAGTACCAGCCGGCCAAGCTCCCGCTCGAGGTCGGCCTTCACTTGGAGTCAGGTATCGCGTGTCGAGGTCATCGCACCATCGCGAAGGCCCGAACGGGGAAGGTGCCCATCCCTTCAACCCGCTGCGGCACGGCGAAGAAATCGAACCCGTCGCTGGGAAGCGCTTCGAGGCTCGTGAGGTGCTCGATGATCGGAATCTCGGCCGCGAGCAGAATTGAATGCACGGACCGCTCACCCGAATGCGTCCCGTCGATGTTCACCGAATCGATCCCCACCAAGGTCGCTCCGCCCGCGACCAGTGCCTTCGCTGCCGCAGCGGTCAGATAGGGATGGCCCTGCTCACTGTAGCGATCCGTCCCCCAGTAACGTGACCAGCCGGTACGGACGAGGACAGCCCGCTTGGATAACTCGGATCCTTCGAAGACGTCCGGGCCGATCTCAGGACCCGATTCGTCGACGACGATCCCTGGGACCGCCGCAACCATCTCCAGGGGAAGGTCGGCGATCCCCCATCCATCGCGGTAGCGATGGGCCGGAGTGTCGAGATACGTCCCCGTGTTTGCCACCATAGAGATCTGAGCGATGCGGATCTCCGTCCCGGGCGCGTAGCGCTCCCTGGAGGCCTCCCAGCTCAGGTGCTCCCCGATCTCGGGTCCTGGGAGCCCGGGGTACGTCACCATCCCATGCCGGATTACGTGACTGAGATCAACCAACCGCATGGACCACACCCTACTTGGCTAAGACTGACCCGCGTCACAAAAATGCGAGCATCGAATTCTTCCTGCGCCGACTGACTTGACCCGCCGATCGCGCGACTCGTAGAGTCGCTCGGATACTCAGGGAGCCGAGACGGACCGCATCGAACGGTCGATGCCCGCGCCCGTTAGAGGTGTCCATCGTCCGTCCTGCCTCTCCTCGCCTGAAGGGTGCATTTATTCCGATCGGTGGCTCTCACCAGCGGGTTTCCCCATCAAGGCTCGTTAGGGAGAGGGGGGCCATGGGGTTCAGTGTGGCCGGAAACCACCAGGAGGTGACCGAGGCCGGTCGCCTGGAAGTCCCGGGCCAGGGCGGGATCGAGTCGGGAATCGTCCCCCAGGGCCAGGCCCATCAGCAGGCCCGCCTCGCGTGGAGGGAACAGCCTGCCGATGGATCGACCGACGAACGAGCGGAACGACTGGGCGGCCCGCACGAGCGGGTTGGCCGAGGGGCCCAGCCGGCGGAAGGTCGTCGCCCGAATCTCCGCGGCGATGGCCCGTCGGGCCAGGGCCTCCGCGAAGTCGGGGTCCTCCGGAACCAGGATCCGACCTTCGAGCAGGACCCGGTCGCCGCGTACGGCGAGCGGCGGCCGGTCTCGCCCCAGGACCCACAGGGATTCGTGGATCGCAGCGGCCTCACCCTCCCACTCGACCCTCCCCGCGTCGATCACCGCCGACCACCCCGCGATCTGGGCCGACGGATCGGTCCGAAGGACACCCTGTACCGAGACACGCTCCGAAGCCAGGCGGGCCAGGAGCGAGCCGGCCACCTTGTGGGCGTGTGCGCCTCCCCACCCCACGGCAAGGAGGAATAGGCCGAGCGCCGCGAGGAGGGGGGTTGCGGCGGGCGGGCCGGGGCCCGCCCGCCGCCCCCCCACCGTGACGGCCGCCACGGCCTTCGGCTCCGGAGGGGGCGTGACCAGGCCGGCCTGACTCAATGGATCGGGAGCCTCCCGATCGGCCGGGGCCACAACCGCGGAGAAGCCAAGGGCGGCGAATCCGGCGAGCAGCCACATCCACACGGGCACCGAGTCCCCGATGAGCGGTCGGCCTAGGAGACCGCCCCAGAACACCGCCGCTGCGACCGGCAGGATCCACGCGCTCACACCGTCACCAGGTC
>WNGF01008303.1_pt1 | contig 12259 bp, 10 predicted proteins | sample 5400641 | NCBI WGS metagenome assembly WNGF01 (sample SAMN13153371, study PRJNA577476) | soil metagenome | isolation source: 80 cm soil or saprolite under grassland replicate 2 | place: USA:California | collected 2016-06-15
CTCATGCCTTCGGCCCTTTGTGATAGCTTACAGGGACATCCATGGGCGTCACGATCATCGCCGATGACCTGACCGGTGCCTGCGACACCGGTGCCCTCTTTGCCGGACAAGGCCTGGTCGGCGTCTTCGTCGCGCCGGAGCTCCCCGGCCCGGACCTGGATGCGGTGGCTCTGGACATCGAGACTCGCACTCTCCCCGCCACCGAGGCAGCGTCGGCCATGCGACGCCTGACCACGGCCACGAAGGCGCGACTGGCCGCTCACGCCGTCTTCAAGAAAATCGATTCCACCTTCCGTGGGCCCATCGCCGCCGAGCTCGATGCTCTTGTCGAGGGCATAGGCGCCCGGGCCGCGCTCGTCTGCCCGGCCTTCCCCGCCCAGGGCCGCACCGTCGTCCACGGTCTCCTGTCGGTGCACGGCATCCCCGCCCATGAGTCGGCGATGGGCCGAGATCCCCACTACCCAGGCGCGACGTCCGACGTGGTCGATGTCCTCGCCCGAAACTCGAGTCAGCCCGTGTCGCTGCTCCCACTCAAGGAGATCCGCGGCTCTCGCGAGGAACTCGCGCGGACATTGGGCGAGCGGCGCGGTCTGGTGGCGGCCGATGCCGAGACAGACGAAGACCTGGACGCGTTGGCGCGCGCCGCGCTCGGCCATGCCGAGATCATCCTCGTGGGGTCGGCCGGGCTCGCCGCCGCCGCGGCGACGGCCTGGGGCCGTGCCACGCCCGCCCCGCCTATGCCGGGGCCCTGAGCCTGGCTGATCGTGGCGGGTAGCCGACACCCGATCACACGCGCCCAGATACGCGACCTCGAAGGCTCAGGCGTGGTCGGCGCGCGAATCGAAGGACCGCACGAGCCCAAGCTCGGTCAGGTCATCGACGAGATCCGGGCGGGCCGCCCCGCCTTCCTCGCAAGCGGTGATACCCCGGACGGAGGACGCGACCGGGTGGCCGGACGTCTCGCGGTCGCGGCTCGCGCCGTGCTCTTCGAAACCACCCCGTCTCTCGTCGTCCTCTCGGGTGGCGAGACTGCCCTGGCCGTGCTGCGAGCGGTCGGCGCCCACCATCTCGAGATCGACGGCGCGCCCGCGAGCGGGCTCGCTTTGGGACGCCTCATCGTCGACGGCAGGCCTCCCCTCCCCGTGCTCACCAAAGCCGGCGGATTCGGCCCACCTGGCCTCTTCGCCGCCTCTGCGAAAGGATTCGCGTGATGGCTACACGTCGTCCGCTACTCGGCATCACCATGGGAGATCCCGCCGGGGTCGGGCCCGAGATCACCGCCAAGGCCCTCGCTGCCCCCGAGGTTGTTTCTTCCTGCCGGCCGATGGTGATCGGTGACCGCTCGGTGATGGATGCCACCCTCGCTCTCCTTCGCTCGCCTCTCACTCTCCACGCCGTGGCGAAGCCCGCCGAGTGCCTCTTCGCACCCGGCACGCTCGAATGCCTCGATCTGGCCAATGTCGACGCCGCCACCCTGTCTCGTGCCCAGGTCAGCGCGGGAGCCGGCCGCGCCGCCTACGCCTATATCGAGAAGGGCGTGAGGCTCTGCCAATCCGGCGAGATCGACGGTATAGTGACGGCCCCCGTCAACAAGGAAGCCCTCGCCGCCGCCGGCGTGCCGCACTCGGGGCATACGGAGATCCTGGCCAAGCTGTCCGATACGAAAGACTTCGCCATGCTGCTCATGGGCCGAGAGCTCAAGGTCATCCACGTGACGACCCACGTGGCCCTCCGGCGCGTGCCCGATCTCTGCACCGCGGACCGCGTGCTGCGCGTCGTCAGGCTCGCGCAGCAGACCATGAAGGGGCTGGGCGTAGCTCGGCCCCGCATCGCCGTGTGCGGACTCAATCCGCATGCCGGAGAAGACGGGCTCTTCGGCGACGAGGAGAAGACGCAGATCATCCCGGCCATGGAGGTGGCGCGTCGCGAAGGGCTCGACGTCTACGGTCCCCTCCCGGCCGACACGCTCTTCTCGCGGGCGCGGGGCGGCGAGTTCGACATCGTCGTCGCCATGTACCACGACCAGGGCCACGTGCCCGTCAAGACGCTCGGCTTCACCTACGACGAGGCGCGTGGTCAGTGGACGGGGCTCTCCGGCGTCAACGTGACCGTGGGCCTGCCCTTCCTGCGGGTGTCCGTCGACCACGGTACGGCGTTCGATCGCTCGTGGAAGGGCATCGCCAACCCCGAAAGCATGCTCGAGGCCATCGAGGTGGCGGTCAGGATGCTGAGCGCGCGTGCCGACTAGCGTGACGCACTACGGAATCGCGGCGGGCGATGCCGTCATCAGAGCGCTCTAAGGCGCGGGAGGCACCGAATGGAAGAGCGGAAGCTTCGCGAGTTGATCGAAGACGTGCGACACGGACGCGTGAGCCGTCGGGGCTTCGTGCAGATGATGGCCGGCCTCGGGCTCACCGCGCCCCTTGCCGCGCAGATGCTCGCCTCCGCCGGGGTGGCCCGGGCCCAGGCGAAGAACCCTGTGTTCACCCCCACCAAGCGGGGGGGCGGCGGACCGCTGAGGATTCTCTGGTGGCAGGCGCCTACGCTGCTCAATCCCCACTTCGCCACCGGCACCAAGGACCAGGACGCCTCGCGCATCTTCTACGAGCCGCTCTGCTCCTACGATCCGGATGGAAACCTCGTGCCCATCCTCGCCGCCGAAATACCCAGCGGGCCGCGCGGGACTTTGGCCAAGGACGGAACGTGGGTGATCTGGCGGCTCAAGCGAGCGGTCACCTGGCACGACGGCAAGCCCTTTACCGCCGACGACGTCATCTTCAATTGGGAGTTCGCGACTGACCCGGCCACCGCCGCGGTGACGAGCGGCTCCTATACGGGTGTGGAGCGCGCGGAGAAGATTGACTCCCACGCGGTCAAGCTCGTCTTCAGCAAGCCTCAGCCCTTCTGGTTCGACGCCTTCTGCGGCTATCGCGGCCTGATCATTCCCAAGCATCTCTTCGAGGCCTACAAGGGCTCGAAGTCCCGCGAGGCGCCTGCCAATATCAAGCCGGTGGGTACCGGTCCCTACAAGTTCGTGGAGTTCAAGCCCGGTGACGTGGTGCGTGCCGAGACCAACCCGACCTATCACGTGCCGAATCGGCCGTTCTTCGACACCGTCGAGATGAAAGGTGGAGGCGACGCGACCTCGGCCGCGCGGGCCGTGCTCCAGACGGGCGAGTACGACTACGCGTGGAACCTCCAGGTGGAGGATGACATCCTCCGCCGCCTCGAGCAGGGCGGCAAGGGGCGCATCGAGATCTGGGCCACGGGGAATCCCGAGCATATCCAGCTCAACCAGACGGACCCCGGGAAGGAAGTCGACGGTGAGCGGTCGAGCCTCAAGACCACGCATCCGTTTCTCACCGATCCCGCGGTCCGGCAGGCCTTGAATCTGCTCGTGGACCGCGGCGCCGTGCAGGAGCAGATCTACGGCCGGGGCGGCAGGACATCGGCCAACTTCCTCAACTCGCCCTCCCGCTACTACTCCCGCAACACGCGCTGGGAGTTCCACGTGGACAAGGCGAACCAGATGCTCGACGCGGGCGGCTGGAAGCGCGGGGGCGACGGGATCAGGGAAAAGGGCGGGGTCAAGCTCAAGTTGGTGTTCCAGACCTCGACCAATGCCCCGCGCCAGAAAACCCAGCAGATCGTGAAGCAGGCGGCCGCCAAAGCGGGTATCGAGATGGAGCTCAAGTCCGTCGTGGCCTCGGTCTTCTTCGCCTCCGATGCCGCCAATCCCGACACCTACCCGCACTTCTACGCGGACATCCAGATGTACAACACCACCATGGGGGCACCCGACCCGCAGTACTTCATGAACCAGTTCACTTCGTGGGAGGCCGCCTCCAAGGACAACAAGTGGCAGGGGCGGAACATCACCCGCTGGCGCAACGAGGAGTACGACCGCATCTTCCGCTCCGCGGAGGGTGAGATGGACCCCGTCAAGCGGGCGGCGCTCTTCATCAAGATGAACGACCTGGCGATCCAAAACGTCCTGGTCATTCCCATCGTGTGGCGTAACGGGGTCTCGGCGGCCGGCAACAGGCTCCAGGGAATGGAGCTCTCTGGATGGGACTCGTCGCTCTGGCGGCTCTCCCACTGGTATCGCCAGGCCTAGGCCTTCTTGACACTCGGGAGACGCGAGATTATAAAGACGCCACCGTTCGGTCACTGCCGACCTACCATAGCGAGATACTTTGTCGCGGGGCCCCTGCCCGCGGACACCACGGAGGATTCCCATGGATGAGTATGGGCTGAAGGAACTGATCACCCACGTCAAGGCCGGGCGCCTGAGCCGGCGCGGCTTCGTGCAGATGATGGTCGGCCTTGGCTTGACGGCGCCCATGGCCGCCCAGATGCTCGCCTCGGCCGGGGTGGCCCAGGCGCAATCGAAGCTGGTCTACAAGCCGACCAAGCGCGGCGGCGGCGGAGCCCTCAAGACGCTGTGGTGGCAGGGCGCCACCCTGCTCAACCCCTACTTCGCGGTGGGGACCAAGGACCAGGACGGGTCGCGGATCTTCTACGAGCCCCTGGCTTCCTGGGATCCGGACGGCAACCTGTCTCCCGTTCTCGCCGCCGAAGTGCCCACCCTCCAGAACGGCGGGCTGTCCAAGGACGGCAAGACCATCGTGTGGAAGATGAAGAAGGACGTGCAGTGGCACGACGGCAAGCCCTTCACCGCCGACGACGTCGTCTTCAACTGGGAGTACGCGGCTGATCCGGCCACCGCCGCCTGGTGCATCGCAACCTACAAGGACATCAAGGTCGAGAAGATCGACGCCCTCAGCGTCCGCGTCACCCTCGCCAAGCCCACGCCGTTCTGGGCCGACGCCTTCGTCGGGGTGCGCGGCATGATCATCCCCAAGCACCTGTTCGAGCCCTTCAAGGGCGGCAAGTCGCGGGAGGCGCCGGCCAACCTCAAGCCGGTGGGCACGGGACCGTACCGCTTCGTGGACTTCAAGCCGGGCGACATCGTCAAGGGGGAGCTCAACCCGACCTACCACATGCCGAACCGCCCGTTCTTCGACACCATCGAGATGAAGGGCGGCGGCGACGCCGTCTCCGCCGCGCGGGCGGTGATCCAGACGGGCGAGTTCGACTATGCGTGGAACCTGCAGGTCGAGGACGAGATCCTCAAGCGCATGGAGCAGGGCGGCAAAGGCAAGGTCGACATCGTGGCGGGCGGCGACATCGAGCACATCCAGTGCAACTTCACGGATCCGTGGAAGGAAGTGGACGGCGAGCGGTCCAGCATCAAGACCAAGCACCCCTTCCTCTCGGACCCCGCGGTCCGTCAAGCGCTGAACCTGGTGGTGGACCGTGCCGCGATTCAGGAGTCTATATACGGCCGCACCGGCATCTCTACCGCTAATTACCTGAACGCGCCCGCCCGCTACCAGTCCAAGAGCACCAAGTGGGAGTTCAACGTCGACAAGGCGAACCAGATCCTGGACGCGGCGGGCTGGAAGCGCGGCAGCGACGGTATCCGCGAGAAGGGCGGCGTCAAGCTCAAGATGGTCTACCAGACGTCGATCAACGCCTCACGGCAGAAGACCCAAGCGGTGGTGAAGCAGGCCGCCGGGAAAGCCGGGATCGACATGGAGATCAAGTCCGTGACGGCCTCGGTCTACTTCTCGTCCGACCCGGCCAACCTCGATACCTACCCGCACTTCTCCACCGACATCCAGATGTACACGACCACCATGACGCAGCCGGATCCCGAGCTCTTCATGAACGCGTTCACGTCGTGGGAAGCGTCGTCGAAGGAGAACAAGTGGCAGGGCCGCAACATTACCCGCTGGCGGAACGAGGAGTTCGACAAGCTTTACAAGGCCGCGGAGGGCGAGATGGACCCGGTCAAGCGGGCCGCCATGTACATCAAGATGAACGATCTCACCATCCAGAACGTGGTGGTGATCCCGGTGGTGCTGCGGCCGCGGGTGCGTGCCATCGCGAGCAAGCTACGGCTGGAACAGAGCGGCTGGGACTCCGACTTCTGGAACCTGCAGAACTGGTACCGCGAGGCCTAGAAGGGCTTCGGGGGACCGGGCCCACGGGTCCGGTCCCCCGCTCGCGCTGAGCGATGTCCAAGTACTTCCTCCGACGCCTCCTGATCTCCATCCCCGCCCTGCTCGGCATCAGCCTCGTCCTCTTCACCGTGCTGGCGCTGGCGCCGGGCGACCCCTTCGAGGAGCTCGCCACCAATCCCAATGTGCCGCCCGAGGTCCGCGCGAACCTCCGCGCACAGTTCGGGCTCGATGACCCCATCCCCGTGCGTTATCTGCGTTGGGTCACCGCCATGGTCAAGGGCGACTGGGGCTTCTCCTTCGTGAGCCGCATCAACGTCTCCACGCTCATCATGCAGCGGCTCCCCACCACCCTCTTCGTCCTCGGCACCGCCCAGCTCCTCGGACTCCTCGTCGCCCTTCCCGTCGGCGTCTACTCGGCCGTGCGCCCGTACTCTTTCTTCGACCAGCTCACGACCACCTTCGCCTTCATCGGCTTCTCGCTTCCCACCTTCTTCACCGGCCTGCTCTTCATCCTCTTCTTCAGCATCCACCTCGACTGGCTGCCCTTCATCTACCGCGCCGACATCAGCGCCACGGGCTGGCGCTGGGCGTGGGAGATGGCCCGGCAGGCCATCATGCCCATCACCGTGCTCGGGCTCTTCCAGGGTGCGGCCATGACACGCTTCGTCCGCTCCGCCGTCCTGGAGGTGGTCCGGCTCGACTACGTCAACACCGCCCGCTCCAAAGGCCTCTCTGAGAAGGCGACCATCCTCAAGCACGTGGTGCGCAACGCCCTCATCCCCGTGGTCACCCTGGTCGCTCTGCAGATCCCGGGCATCTTCACGGGCGCCGTCATCACGGAGCAGATCTTCCGCGTGCCGGGCATCGGCTCGCTGCTCATCAGCTCCATCCTGTCCAACGACACGCCGGTGATCATGTCCATCACCTTCGTGTTCTCTGCGCTCGTCGTGCTGTTCAACCTCATCGCGGACCTCGTCTACGGCTGGCTCGATCCGCGGATCTCCTTCCGCTAAGGGCCATGGCGAACGGGACGGCGACCGAGGTCGTGCTCGACCGGGTGGTGGTGGCCACGCGGCGGCCCCCCGAATCCTTGGCCGCCGATGCGTGGCGGCGCTTCCGCCGTCACCGGCTCGCCATGTTCGGGACGGCCACCCTCGCCATCATGGTGTTCGCCGTCCTCGTGGGGCCCCTGGTCTACCGGGTGCCCATCAACGAGATCGACTTCAAGGCAAAGCTCAAGGCGCCGTCGTGGGCGCATCCCATGGGCACGGACGATCTGGGACAGGACATCCTTGCGCGCATGCTCTACGGGGGGCGCATCTCGCTCGCCGTCGGCGTGGCCGCCATGCTCATCGCCATCACCGTCGGCACCGCCGTGGGCGCCATTTCCGGCCAGTCGGGCGGGGTCATCGATAATGCCCTCATGCGCGTCACGGATCTCTTCCTCGCCCTGCCCCAGTTACCGCTCCTCCTGCTCATCGTGTATCTCTTCCGTGACGTGCTGAAGAAAGCCTTCGGCCCCGAAGCCGGCGTGTTCATCATGATCGTTGCCGTCATAGGCGGACTCCGCTGGATGCCCGTAGCGCGGCTCGTCCGCGCCCAATTCCTGTCGCTCCGTGAGAAAGAGTTCGTCGAAGCCGCCCGGGGCCTCGGCGCCAAACCCCTGCGACAGATCATCCGCCACATCCTGCCCAACGCCCTCGGCCCCGTGATCGTGGCCGGCTCGCTCGACGTGGCGGCGGCCATCCTCGCCGAGTCCACCCTGTCCTTTCTCGGTCTGGGATTCCCTCCGGATATCCCGACCTGGGGCCGTATCCTCTTCGATGCCAAGGACAATCTCGACTTCGCCCCGCACTGGGCGATCTTCCCGGGCACGGCCATCTTCCTCACCGTGCTCAGCATCAACTATCTCGGCGACGGTCTCCGTGACGCACTGGATCCACGCAAGGTCCTCTGACCGGATCACGCGAGCCTGACCCGGTGTCGGCGTGATGAAGACCCTCGCCGCGAGGTCATTCAAGGCCATACCGGGGAAGAGCTACGCCACGCCGAAAGAGCTCTGGGGCTTCCGGAGCGAGCGGGGCACGGGAACGCCCCGGAGCATCGCCTGGCAATTCCTCCAGGCCAACCGTGAGCACCTCGGCATCACCGACGTGCTCGATCGCCTCGATCTCCGCCGGGTGATCCACGGTCTCGGCGCGGATCACGTCATCTACCAGCAGCTCTGGCGCCGTCGCCGGATTCACCGCGCCTACGTCACCGTGCATATCGGCCGCGACCGGCGCGTCTACCTCGTGAAGAGCCGAGCGGTGCCGGAGGACATCCTGCGGGAGACGCACGAGCCGGCCCTGCCGGAGCGTCGGGCCGTCCGGCTCGCCTTGGCCGCGGTCGGGCACGCCAAGGGAAGCGTGCGCGTGGTCGGCCGGCCGGAGCTTCTCTGGTACCCGTCGAGGCGGCTCCTTCATCCCGCCTGGCGGGTGCGCGTCCATCGGAGCAGGCCCCGCGCCGAGATCATCGTGTACGTGCACGCCATCACGGGCAGGATCATCTCCCGGGTCGACAACCTGACCGAGGCGACGGGGCGCGCCACCGTCTTTCTGCCCAATCCGATGGCCCGCGCTCACGGCTTTCAGCCCCTCGACGCGAACGGCCGGGTGCAGCGTCCACCGATTGACGCCTACACCCCGGTAATCCTCACCGGCCTGCGCGGCAAGAACCGGCTCGATGGACGGCGTGTCACCACCCGGCTCACGAAGCCGCGTGTCTCGAGCCCGCGCCTCGACTTCGTCATGCCGAGCTTAAGGATGGGCTTCGAGGAAGTCTCGTCCTACTACCACGTGAACGAGGCCATCGCCTACCTGGAGAGGCTCGGCTACCGAGGGGCCCGCCGTATCTTCCGCGAGCCGATCCGCGTGAACGCCCGCGGCACGCGCGACGACAACTCGTGGTACAGCCCGGGCGAGCGAACGCTCACCTTCGGGACGGGCGACATCGATGACGCCGAGGACGGCGAGACCGTGCTGCACGAGTTCGGCCACGCGCTCCAGGACGCCATCTGCCCTGATTTCGGACAGACGCAGGAAGCGGCGGCGATGGGCGAAGGGTTCGGCGACTATCTCGCGGCCAGCTTCTTCGCGGCCCGGAAGCCCGACGACTATCTCGACACGGTGATGAGCTGGGACGGCGCGCGCGGCGACGGCACGCCGCCCGGGGTCCGGCGGCTCGACTCCGCCCTCACCTACGAGAGCTTCGATCACGGGACGAATGCCGACGAGCACGACAACGGGCAGATCTGGTCGGCCACGCTGTGGGACATCTGGAAGGCCCTCACGCGACCCGTGGCGGACCGCATCATCATCGACAGCCACTTCCAGCTCGACGGCTTCACGTCCTTCGCGCGGGGAGCGCGGGCCATTCTCGACGCGGACCGGAATTTCCACCGGGGACGTCATGCGGCCCGGCTCAAGCGGATCTTCCGGCGCCGGGGCATCGGTCCGGTGGAGTAAGGCGGAAATTGCTCAGCTTCGGCGTTCTCATACTCTAGCCCGCCCCCCATCGGAGGTCATCGTGTCCGACCGCGATCTCTGCTTCACGCCCGCCACCGAGCTCCAGCGCCTCTACCGCACGGGCAAGGCCTCCCCGCTCGAGGTGATGCAGGCCGTGCTCGCCCGCGTGGACGCCGTCAATCCCAAGCTGAACGCCATCGTGACCCTGGCCCGCGAGTCCGCGCTCAAGGAAGCCCGGGCCGCCACCGCGGCCCTCAAGAGGAAGGGCAGGAAGCCCGGGCCGCTCCACGGCGTGCCCGTGACCATCAAGGACCTGACCCAGACCAAAGGCATTCGCACCACGTGGGGCTCCAAGGTCTTCGAGGACCACGTGCCCATCGAGGATTCCCTGATCGTGGAGCGCCTCAAGGCGGCCGGAGCCATCGTGCTCGGCAAGACCAACACTCCCGAGTTCGGCGCGGGCGGCAACACATTCAACGCGGTCTTCGGCGCTACGCGCAATCCGTGGAACCCCGCCCTGACCTGCGGGGGCTCGAGCGGGGGCGCGGCGGTGGCGCTCGCCACGGGCATGGGCCCGCTCGCCCAGGGCTCGGATACGGGCGGCTCGCTGCGCACGCCCGCCTCGTTTTGCGGTGTGGTCGGCTTCCGGACGAGTCCCGGACTTGTACCGTATTATCCGAAGCTCCTCGGCTGGGACTCGATCGGCGTGACGGGTCCCATGGCCCGCACGGTGGCCGATGTCGCCCTGATGCTGTCCGTGGTGGCCGGGCCCGATGACCGGGCGCCCATCTCCTACGACGTGGACACTTCCGCTTTCCCCCGCGCCGTCCGCTCGCCGTCGGTCAAGGGCTGGCGGGTGGCGTGGACACCCGACCTGAGTGGTCTCATTCCCGTGGACGCCGAGGTGGCGGCGGTGGCGGAGGGGGCGACGCGCGTCTTCCGCTCGCTGGGGGCCAAGGTCGAATTCGCGTGCTGCGACTTCAGTGAGGTCAACGACATCGTGCTCGGCACGCGCGGCGTCAGCATGGTGGCCAGCCACGCCGACAAGCTTCCGCGCTGGAAGAGCCAGATGCAGAAGGGGCTCGTCTGGAATATCGAGCAGGGGCTCGCCCTCTCTCCGGAGGAGATTGGCCGGGCCGATGCGCTCCGCACCACGCTGTGGCAGCGCGTGCGGGCCTTCATGGAGACACGCGATCTCCTGATCCTGCCCACGGTGGCCGTGCCGCCCTTCTCCGTCGACCTGCCCTACCCGACGGAGATCAACGGCCAGCCGCTCGACAACTACACACAGTGGTTCTTCCTGACCTACGGCATCACCGTCACGGGGCTTCCCGCGATATCGGTGCCGTGCGGCTTCACGAGGAGCGGCCTGCCCGTCGGGCTTCAGATCGTCGGGCGGCGACACCAGGAAGCGATGGTCCTGCGGGCGGCGGCCGCCTTCGAGGCGGCGGCGCCCTGGGGGCGCAAGGTACCGCCCACCGTGACGGAAGCCAGAGCCGGCTTCCTCCCCGCGGAACTTCCTAGCGGGATCGCACCCGGATCACCACGGCATTGATCCGGTCCAGGGGAACCACGGCGTCGTAGAATTCGCGGCCCGTCAGCTCCGACAGGTGCAGCATGTCGCGCGTCACCTTGGTGACCACGCCATTCATCTCCTGCCCCGTGGAGAGAACGACGGCCACCCTCTTGCCCAGTTGACGCTCGAGGACGACCTTCACCGTGTCCGCGTCACTCACCTCGAGCTTTTCCTGCTGGGCATGAAGTACACCGACCGGCAGATGGACGGCGGCGGCCATGATCATGACGGCGAGGGTGATTCGACCGAGCATGGAGGCTCCTTCCAGACGCAGTTGGGGTTGACGCGGATCCGCGTCAGAGGGCAGACTCCCGCCAATCGGGCGCGGGCTCGGGTGGATCGCACCCCAGCCCGGTCGCCTTGATACCGTCGATGGCACAGTACTCGTCCCGGTCGGAGGTGTCGCCGCTGATGCCGACGGCACCGATAGCCCGGCCGTCGCCGTCCAGGATGAGCACGCCGCCCGGCACGGGGATGAATTGTCCCTGGGAGGCGGTGGCCACCGCGCTCTGGAAAGCGGGCCGGTTCTGGAGCCGGTCGCGAATCGTGCGCGACGGGATGCCCATGCCGAGAGCGCCGCGCGCCTTTCCCTGGGCGATGCGCACGCGCAGCGTCCCGCATCCGTCGTCACGCTGCACGGTGACTATCTGGCCACCCGCGTCCACCACCACCACGGCCAGCGGAAGCATCCGCTCCCGCCGGCCCGCGGCAATGGCGTGGGTGGCAATGGCGGTGGCCTGCGCGAGGGTGAGCGTGGAGACGACGTGGCGAAGAGCCATGACGGTTCGCGATAGTAGCATCAAACCGGCGGCGGGAGCGGGTGAGAGCGACCCGGGCTATGCGGTGGAGGCGGCGCTCGCGCCGGCCTCGGGAGCCCGCAGCACGCTGACGGCCACGCGCAGGCTTTCCGTTCCGCCCCCGCGCCGAAGGCCTTTCACGGGGGGGACGTCGTCGTAGTCGCGGCCATGGCCAACCTTGACGTAGGTTTGTCCCACGACCACGCCATTGGTGGGATCGAAGCCGACCCAGCCGCTGCCCGGCAGATAGGCCTCGACCCAGGCGTGCGAGGCGTCCGAGCCGAGATTGCGGCCCGGGCTCGTCTCGAGATAGCCGCTGACATAGCGCGAGGGAATGCCGAGCATCCGGCA
>WNGF01014345.1_pt1 | contig 12255 bp, 11 predicted proteins | sample 5400641 | NCBI WGS metagenome assembly WNGF01 (sample SAMN13153371, study PRJNA577476) | soil metagenome | isolation source: 80 cm soil or saprolite under grassland replicate 2 | place: USA:California | collected 2016-06-15
ACCTGCGGCTCCACGAGGAGATCGACCACCCCGCGCACCGACGCCATCGCCGCGCGCACCTCTGCCGCTTTCGCGCGCAGCGTGGCGAGGTCCGGCCCGAAGAGCTTCACCGCGATCTGCGCGCGGGTGCCGGACAGCAAGTGATCGATGCGGTGCGAGATGGGCTGGCCGACCTCGGCGTCGAGCGCGGGGATGCGCCCGAGGTTCGCGCGGATCTCCGCGAGCACCGCGGCGTGCGGGCGGCGGCTCGGACGCAACACGACCTCGAGCTCACTCAGGTTGACGCCGGCCGCGTGCTCGTCGAGCTCGGCCCGGCCCGTTCGGCGGGTCGTGGAGACGACCTCGGGCGTCCCGCGCAGGGTCGCCTCGATCAGCCCGCCGATCCGGTTCGATTCCGCGAGCGATGTCCCGGGCGGCAGCGTCGCGTTGATATTGAGCGTCCCCTCGTTGAAGGGCGGCAGGAACTCGCGGCCCAGGGTGGGCGTCAGCGCCAGGGCGCCGAGGAACAACGCGAGCGCGGCCGCGCCGACGAGACGGGGGCGAGGCACGACCCGCTCGAGGAGTTGGGTGTAGTGGCGCTTCAGTGTCGCCACCAGCCAGGAGTCACGCGGATGGGCCAGCGCCGGGGCGGCGCGGAGCAGGTAATAGCACAGCACGGGCGTCACCGTGAGGGCCACCACGAGCGAGGCGCCGATCGACGCGATGTAGGCGACGCCGAGGGGCGCGAACATGCGTCCCTCGAAGCCTCCGAGGCTGAAGAGCGGCAGGAACACGAGCACGATGATCATCGTCGCGAAGGTGATCGAGTTGCGAATCTCGCTCGAGGCGCGGAACACGACGTTGATGGCAGAGGCCGGTACCTGCGACTGCGCGTTCTGCTTGAGCCGCCGGAACACGTTCTCGACGTCGATGATCGCGTCGTCCACGAGCTCACCGATCGCCATGGCCAGCCCGCCGAGCGTCATGGTGTTGACGCCGAGACCCAGCCACTCCAGCACCACGACCGCGGAGATCAGCGACAGCGGAATGGCGACGAGGCTGATGATGGTGGTCCGGAAGTTCCACAGGAACAGGAAGAGGACGACCGCCACCATCACGCCGCCTTCCAGGAGAGCCGACTGCACGTTGCCCACGGCGCGCCGGATGAAATCCGCCTGCTGGAACGCTGTGGTGTCGATACGCACGTCGGCCGGAAGGCTGGGCGCGAGCGCAGCCAGGGTCTCCTCGATCCGCCGAGTGACGTCGAGGGTGTTCGCCTGTGGCTGCTTCTGCACGGTGGCCACGATGGCGGGACGCCCGTTGAAGCTACCATCGCCCCGCTTGTGAGCGGCGCCGATCTGGACCGTCGCGACCTGACCGATGAGCACCGGCACGCCCTGGCGAACGGTGATGACGGAGCGCGCGAGGTCGTCGACCGTGTAGACGCGGCCGCGGCCCCGAATGAGCAGCTCCTCATGGGGTCGCTCGACGAATCCGCCGCCCCCCGCGGCGTTCGCTGCCGCGACGGCCTGCGTGAGCTGCTGGAGCGTGACGCCATGCGCGGTGAGCCGCTCGGGATCGGCGACGACCTGATACTGTTTCCGCTCGCCGCCGATCATCGTCACCTGCGCCACGCCGCGGACGCCGAGGAGCCGGGGACGCACGACCCAGTCCGCCATCGAGCGCAGCGCCATCGGTGAGGTCGCGGTGCTGGTGAGAGAGATCAGCATGATCTCCCCCATCGTCGAGGCGACCGGGCCCAGCACCGGCGCGCTCACGGTCGCGGGCACGCGCACCTGCTGCAGCTTCTCCGTCACGAGCTGGCGCGCGCGGAAGATGTCGGTACCGAGCTGGAACTCCACGAACACGATCGAGAAGCCGGCGGCGGAGTTGGAGCGCACGCGCCCGACGCCGGCGGCGCCGTTCATGGCGGACTCGATCGGCACGGTGACGAGCGCCTCGACCTCCTCCGGCGCGAGCCCATGCGCTTCCGTCAACACGGTCACGGTGGGTGCGGTGAGATCGGGGAAGACGTCGACGGGTGCGTTCACGGCGATGAACCCGCCCCAGACCAGCAGCACGAGTGCCAGGACGAGGACGACGGCGCGATGGGCGAGCGACCAGGCGATGGCAGCGTCGAGCATGGCTACTCGTGGGTGTGCGCGCCCGCACCGGCGGGCCGCACTTCGTGCTGGCGCAACTGCCAGGCGCCCTGCGTGACCACGCGCTCTCCCGCCCCGAGACCGCTCAGCACGGCCAGCGTCCCGCCGCGGTCGTCACCGACGGTCACCTCGCGCCGCTCGAACGCTTCGCCCGCGCGCAGGACGTAGACGAAGCGCTTGCCCTCGGCCTCCACGACTGCCTCGCGAGGGACGAGCACCGCCTGAAGCTCCTCGCTGGCATCGAGCCGCGCCTCGACGGCGAGGCCGATGGGGAGTTGACGGCCCGTATTCGTCACCTCGAACAGGACGGTGGCGGCGCGCGAGCGTGGATCGACGACGGCGCCCCGGTTCACGAGGCGCCCGACGACTTCGGCGTCCCGCTGCCCCGGCGCGACGAAGCGGACGGTCTTCGTCGCCGCCAGCCGCGGCAGATCGCGCTCGAACACGGAGACTTCGACCCACACGGTGTCGAGGGAGACGATCTCCACGATCGCTTCGCCGGCCGCGACCTGCTCGCCCGGTGACTTGGCGACCCGCACCACGGTCCCCGCGATCGGCGCGGTGACGGCGTAGGCGGTTGGCGTCGTGCTCAGGCGCGGGGCCGCCCGTGTGTCCTGGAGCGCGTCGCGCTGGGCGATCACGGTGGCCTGCGCGGACTCCGCCGCCTTGAGCGCGCTCTCGGCGAGCTCCCGCTGACGCAGCGAGTACGCGCCGACCTCGTGGAGCTCACGCGCGCGCTCGTAGTCGCGCCGCGCCTGCGCCACGCGGACCTCGGTCTCCGCCACGGCCGATGCGGTCCGGCGGCGCTCAGCGGCCAGCCGCAGCTCTTCGACATGACGCGCTTCGATCTGGGCCGTCTCGGCCGTGGTCGGCACGTTCCGCAGCGTCGCGATGGTCTCCCCACCGACGACCATCTGGCCGACGCGCGGTAGCGTGGCGCTCGTGATGAGCCCGGAAATCGGCGGCGCGACGAGGGCGTGGCGACCCGCCGCCGGGACGATTCGGCCGGGCGCCGTGATCTGTCGCGCGACGGTGGCGGGCACGGTCTGTGCGAGCTTCATCCGGATCGCCCATTGCTGCTCCATCGTGAAGGGGACGGGCGTGACGGCGGATGCCGGCGGCGCCGTCGCGACGCCAGAGACGGTCATGCGCTCATCGAGACGGGCGGTCCGCACGCGGAACTCGACGTCGGAGAGTCCGCCGGCCGGGACCGCCACGTCGGCGAGATAGATACCCGCGAGGCGTCCGGCGCGGGCCCGCGTTTCCGTCGGTGTCCTGCCCGGCGCCGCCGGGGTGGTCAACGTCACCTCCGCGCCATCGACGGGCGAGCCGTCGGAAAGGTCGGTGAAATGGATCGTGAAGCGGCTCGTCTTGCCGGCCGCGGGGAGTGTGTACTCGAAAAAGTTCTCGATCCGGCCGGTAAAGGCCGTACGCGCGAGCGTCGCCGCCGCCGGTGCGCTCACCGGCGATTCCCCACGACGACAGGCCGGCGCGAGCGCAACGACCGCGATGAGAATCGACAGACCGCGGAGCCATGACGGCACGTGAGAACCCATGACGACGCTGACCATGCGCACTCCTCGCGCGGACGAATGGAAACGCTTGGGCCACCGGCCAATGCGCGGCGGTCCGAGAAAGGGCTACGAAAGGGCGATCAGGCGCGAGGGGGTGAGAACGGAGGGAACAGAGGAGCCGTCGGCCCTGAGACGTGCTCGAAGACCGTCACGACAGCGACCACGTGCGGCCGATCGACGTCCGGCAATATCACGGTGTCGGCCGGCGTCATCCACACGTGACAATGATCGGCGCCGTGATCCGGAGCATCAGCGTCCTCGAGGTGAATCGCCGCGGCGACGTGCGTCACCCCGGAATGCTCGCCGAGATGATCGTGGACGAAGTGCCAGAACACGCCGAGCGGTTGAACGACGATGAGCGTTGCAACAACGAGCAACACGAGGATGCCGACCCGACAGGCCGTTGGACGAGACGTCACGGATCTCAGTGTATCACCGGACGCGCTGACCTCACGGCTTCGGTCTGCCAAACGGCAGGCCGAAGCCGAAGGTGACACCGGTCGTGACTTCCCAGTCCGGTGCGCCTCGAGTGATCCCGCGCCGCCGGCGACATCCCAGTAGACGTTCCGGGACGAGGGCTGCCAGATCATCCCGAGCAGCGTCGAATTATTGGCGGGTTCGCCCTGGACACTCTCTCCCGCCACCTCGGCGACGACTCGAAGTTTCGGATGGAGCGGAGCGGCGATATGACTCGTCCCAGCGGCCGGCAATCGGTAGTGCTTCAGCCGTGCGATCGCGCCGGCGACCGCCACCAGCGTGATCCCTTCATGCGTGCGCAAGAAGCCGTCGGGACGGGACAGGTAAAGGACGACCAGCTTTCGGCCCACAGCATTCCTGATCATCCGGCGTACCGACCTTCGAGCACTCATCGAGCGCGACCACGCCGCGATGAGAGTCGTGATCTCGCCTTGGAGCGAGGCGCGAACGAGCGGATAGCTGTGAGCACAGCGAGCGTCAGCACACCGATGATGAGGGCCCAGAGCGGCAGCGAGGCGAACAGCGCCAGACAGCCCGCCAGGCCGAGCCAGGAGACGACGGGCCATATCGAGCGCTGTTCCTTGGGGAGCATCAGCGCATCGCAAAGGACGATGCTGTACCACACGAGGGTGAAGACATTGGCGACCGCCAGCACCGGCCGCAGGTTCGAGAACAGCGCCAGGATCGCGCAGACCAGGCCAAGTGCGATCACCGCATGCTGCGGGCTGCGGAGACGTGGGTGGACGGCGCCAAGCCATACCGGCAATTCGTGTTCCTTTCCCATGGCGTGGGCGACCCGCGCGGTGGTGAGCATGTCACCGTGCGCCTCGGTGAGCGTGTCCAGCCACGCCGCCGCCAACACGACCCATAGCCCCCATCGGCCGATGGCCCTCGCGCCCGCGGTGAGCAGCGGCGTGTCGTTGTGCGTATCACCGCCTCTCATGGCGTCTGCTCCGAGAACGCCGAGCGTCGCGGCTCCCACGACCATGAAGACGACGGCCGCGATGACAATGCCGCCCACGACGGCGAATGGGATTGTCCGCCGGGGCTGCTTCACTTCCGAGGCCATGATGGCCATGCGCATGAAACCATCCCAGCTCCAGAAGAAGATTGCCGCCCCGGCCAGGACATCGAGGATGCCAGGCCCCAATAGCGGCGTAAGATTCGCCGCCTGAACCTCCGGGATGGCGAAGCCGACGAACACACCCAGCAGTGCGAGCTGGACCAGAAGCGTGGCGATCAGTATCTTGGCATTCAGCTCAATGCCGCAGAGGTTCACGGCCGTGACAAGAAGAACGGCAGCGCTCGCTACGATATGCATGCCATAGGTCGGCAACCCCTCGATCATCTGCGCCGTGTACGTGGCGAAGGCGAGTGCGATGACGACGGTGGAAACGATACCCTTGCTCAGGTAGGCGCAACCTGCGACGAACCCCAGCGTTGGATAGCCGAACTTGCGCGACCAGGTGAATCCGCCGCCTTCTTCCGGGAAGTTGATACCGACCGAGACGGCGCTTAGGCCGGTCGCCAATGCGACCAAGCCGCTGAGGAGCATGGCCAGCAACAACCCGGTGCCAGCTTTGTCCGTGGTTTCCCCCAACGCCGCGAAGAGACCAGTGCCGATGATCATGGCAGCGGTGAGAAAGGTCGCCGTGGTGGGCCCGAGGGTACGAGCCAGCGCGCCGTCCGAGGCGGTCAAGCCGGACTCCTACATCTCACTTCGTGGGCGCGAGTGTTGAACGGCAGTAGGCATACAGCGCGTCGTACGCCGGGAACTGCTTGGCCATGTTGTCGTGATCGTCCTTGGCCATCGCCTGGAACCCGGTGGCGAGCGCGTAGAGCCCTGCGGACTCCGGCGTGAGCTGGCGCGCGTCGGTGTCGGCGCCTCTGACGATCGGCGCGAGGGCACGGAGCGCGGGATCATCGAGCTTGTACTTCTCGAGGAAGGCATCGAACGAGCAGCGCTCCCCATGATGGCCGAGCTCGACGCCGGGGATGTCGTACGGGATCGCGCCCTCCCGCTCGGCGACCTTCTTCACCTGATCCGAGGGGACGAACAGGAAGGTCGGCTCCTTGTCGATGAACCGGCTGATCAGCCATGGGCAGGCGATGCGATCGACGCGAGCTCTCTCCCGAGTGACCCACTTCATCCGTGTTCTCCTTTCGCCTCTACTGGCTCCGCGGCTTTGCGGACACCGGAAACGTCGCGGATCCTTTCGTGGTCGCGCTGTTCCACATCACGGTCAGGCTCCACTCGCCCGCGCGCGGGAGCGTGATCGTGCCGCTGTAGCGGCCCGGGACGTTCCCCCGCGCGAGGCGCCCCGAGGCCGCCAGCGGGCGGTTGCCGGTCGAGGGCAGCGTGGCCGTCAGTGTCGGTGTGCCGACGTCGACCAGGCGCTTGTGCGGCGCCGAATCGAACTCCATCACGAACGTGTTCTCACCCGTCGTCCACTCGGCCGCCTCACCGAGCAACGTGCACGACGTCACGGACGTTGTACGTCCGGATCACCTGCAACTCGCCCGCCTTCGGGCTCGCTGGTATCAAGAGCCCAGTGGCGAACACCACGACAGCGAGGGCGCGTTGCGTTACTTCGATGCCTCCGCCTTCTTGCTGTTCGTCAGGTCGAGAGCTGCTTTCAGGCCTCGCCCCAGCTTCACCGCGTCATCGTTTGCCCAGAAGTGCATGTAGAACAGGCGCGGATTGTCGCCCAGGGCGTGGTTGTGCAACGCCGTCACCTGGATCCCGTGCTCACGAAGCGCCTTGGCCACCGGGTTGACCTCGCGGCCGATCAGCACGAAATCGCCGGTGATCGCCGCTTTCCCGTCTCCGGTCGGCTGAAAGTTCAGGGCCGTGTTCACGCCCATCGCAGGCAGCAGCTCCATGCCATTCTCGGTGATCTTCTCGGCCCGAGCCACGCTCACCTGCAGGATGCCGTTGTTCACCCGGCCGGTCCGCCCGAGCGCGGCTTCCACCTGCTTCTGATCGATCTCCGGTCCTCCGCCCGCCGAGCCACCGGCCGCCGCGGCTTGACCGAGCGGAGTGGCGCTCGCGGAGAGTGCTTCGCGGATCGACGTGGCGAGCTGCACCGCATCGCCGCGACCGCTGTAATGCATGTACATGACGTGCGGCGACATCTCGTTCAAATGGTTGTGGAGCGCCATGACCGCGATGCCCTTGGCCAGGAGCCGCGCCATGACATCCTGAACCTCCTCGTCGAGCAGCACGAGGTCGCCCATCACCATCGCGTCCTTGCCCATCTTCTTGAACGCCGCGTAGGAGCCGAGCGCGAATCCCGCCTTGACGTCGACCCCTTGCACCTTCACTTTCAAATCCGTCCGCGGCATCGCCACCCGGAACACGCCTCCGGCCTGCAGCTGCCCCGATTTCCCGAGCGCCTCTTCGACCGGCTTCCAGTCGCCTCCCGATTGTTGCTGCGCCCCGGCGTCCTGGATCGCTGAACTCAATACCGCGATGCCGGCCGCGACCGTCGCGATGCCGGCGATGATCAGCACGTGTTTCAGGCTCACGATGCGCATGACGCGAACCCTCCCTCCGCGCCCGTCGGGGAGATTGATCCCGCCTTCAGGGCGCCGCCGAATCGTTTACCGAGCGTGCCCCTGATGGAGCCGCGAGACGTTCTCCCAACGGATGTTCTCCATGAACGCATCCACGTACTTCGCCGCCGCGGTGCCGTAATCCATGTGATACGAGTGCTCGTACATGTCGAGGGCGAGGATCGGGCTGCTCCCGGCCAGACCGTGCGTGTGGTCAGCGGCCCACTGATTGACGAGCTTTCCGTCGCGCGGCGAATAGGTCAGGAGGACCCAGCCCGAGCCGCCCCCCATCGCCTTGCCCATGGCGACGAACTCCGCCCGCCACCGGTCAACGCTCCCGAAATCGCGCGCCAGCGCCTCGCGCAGCGCCCGATCGGCCTCACCCTCGGCCCCGAGCCCGTCGAAGTACAGCTCGTGGAGAATCATCGAATTCGTGGCGATCAGCTCTTCGCGCTTGAGACCGTTGAGCACGAACACCGGCGCCGTGGCGAAGTCCAGCGAGGCGAGCTCCGCGGTGATCGCGTTCAACCGCTTGACGGCACCGCCGTAGTTGTTCTCCCAGTGGCTCACGATCAGCTTCTCCGAGAGGCCCTTGAGCTTCTTCGGATCACACGACAGCGGCTTGATGGCATACGTCATGCTCGTTCCTCCGTGCGTCCTCTTGATCCGCTGTGATCTTCGAACGGCATCAGGAGCCTTTTGATGAAGTCGGTCTTCGGCGACTGACTAACCTCTTTCACGGTACCCACCTGCTCGATTTTCCCATCGATCATGATCGCTAAACGCTGAGCGAGGAACACGGCGTCCTCATGATTGTGGGTGACGAGGAGAACGGGCATCTCCACCTTCCGAAAAAGGTCCCGCAAATGGCTCGCCACCTCGAGTTTGGTCACTTGGTCTACGTTGGACAGCGGTTCATCCAGGAGAAGAAGGCGAGGTTCAATCGCCAGGGCCCGGGCAATCCCGACCCGCTGGCGCTCGCCGCCCGAGAGCTCTTCCGGGCCTCGTGTCCCGTAACCGGGAAGATTGACGAGCTCGAGCAGTTGTTGGACGCGGTTGCCCCGCTCCGGTTTGGAGACGCCGCGAACCCGGAGCCCGTAGGCCACGTTCTCGAGAGCATTCATGTGTGGGAACAGGCCATAGTCTTTGGCCTGGGGCAAATAGCCAATGTTCCGCGTTTCAATGGGCAGCGCCGTAATGTCCTGATCGTCGAGAACGATTCGGCCTCTTCGCGCCGTGACGATCCCAAGAATGGTCAGAAAGAGGGTGCTCTTCCCGCACCCCGATGGCCCCATGATGACCACGGTCTCCTTCGGCCCGACCTCAAGCGATACATCCTTGACGATGGCCGTGTCACCGTATCCCGAGACGAGATGCTGGAGAGAAAGGCCGGGCACGGCTCACCGGCTCAGGTATTTCAGAGAGGTCAAGGCAAGGGTCGATGCCGTCGTTACCAGAATCGTGGCCGCCAGAGCCAAGCTCGTCAGGTCTTGCGCCTGGGTGGCAATGAAGGTCGGGATGATCTCAGTCTTCCCGGCGATGACGCCTGCAAAGAGGAGGCTGCCGCCGAGTTCCCCCATCGCCCGTGACCAACACAGCGATGCGCCGGCACCGATGTCCTTCCACCCAAGGGGAACGAAGATCGTCAAGAATACCTGGAACGGCGTCGCGCCGAGGGAACGGGCCGTCAGGTTGATCCCGCTCTTCTCGATCTCGCGAAAACGCCTGGCCGTAAACGAGACCACGAACGGGGCCGAAATGTAGAACTTCGCAATCACCAAGGCCGTAAAGGTAAACGCCAGATTGACATGGAGAGGGGATTGCGGACCAAGCATCAGGAGAAAGATCATCCCCTCGGCCACTGGCGGAAACGTTTGCGGCACGTCGACCGCCAAGGTCTCGACCAGCGCCTTCCCCCGAAACTCCTTTCGCGCAAAAAAGTACGCGAGAGGGACCCCGAAGATGACGGCCAGGAACGTCGTCGCAAACGCGGACAGCAGACTGAGCCAGAGTGCCGTCAGGATGCGGGCGTTGCCAAAGGCGGGCACGACCTCGCCGTAGGATCCGGCCGCGGCCACGTACTGATACAGGAACGGAATGATGGACACCGCCAGAAGAACGCCGGCAAGGCCGTAGAGAACGATGACCAAATGCTTGGTGCGAGCTTGGTTCATGAGATTTAACCCCGAGGATTTCGACCGCACCCTCTCGTTCGTCATGACCACACGGCCATCCGGCGGTCGCGCAGATCCAGACCCTCACGAAGTGGCCATGGCGTCGACACGGCTCGCTCCCTTACCCGCCTCCTGTCACGCCACGGATGGTGAGGTCGTCGAAGGCCGTGATGGAGTCGGCCTTCGTCCACAGCCCCACGCGACCGGACCTGAAGCGCGCGTCGCGGTGATCCAGGTACAGGGTGCCGTCGAGCCAGGCCTGGATACGATCGCCCACGACCACGACGCGCATCATGTGCCACTCACCGAGGGGCGGTGCTTTCACGCTGGCGGTGGCGAGCTGGCGGCGGCCGCGGTCGTAGTAGTAAAGCCGGAAGTTGCTCTCGAGCGCGTTGGCCCGGACCACGTAGTACTTGCCGTCGACGAATCGGAACACGATGCCGCCCGACGCATCCTCCTTTCCCGACAGCGGGTTGAACTTCATCATCACGTCCACGTCGCCGTATGGTCCGGGGGGCGCGACGATGACGTTGAACTCGTTCCGGGTCGCGCGCTGCACGAGCACCTTCTTGCCGCTCGGCGCGCCGGCCATCGCTTCGACGGCCCACTGCCCGTTGACCGTCGTCCAGCCTTCGATGCCTTTGGCCTCGAAATCGAACTTGTCCACGGGCACGTTGTCGGGCACTTTGAGCTCCTCGGCAGCACTCACCGCGGAAACCCGCGGCCACCGGGCCACCGCGAGCGCGGCCAACATGGTCTTGAACATCCCTCGACGTATGACATTCATGAGTTTCTCTCTCCTACTTCGGCAGCACCACGAGGGCGTCTGGCAGGTCGTCCCGCCGACACCGCCTCAATCGAGCTTCTCCGACACGGTCTTCCACTCGGTGTCCTTGACCAGCGTGACGTCGGCCACGGGATGGCCGTCCTTCAGCGCCGGCATGACGCTGACGACCCGGTACCACTTGTTCACCTTCACCGCCTCGGAGGCTGCCGCGTCGAGCGAGCGCTTGGCTTTGGCCATGGCTTCGCTCTGGGTTCTGGCATGCGCGAGATCGTCACCCTGGGTGATCGGCTCCGTCTTGGCGACCTTTCCGGTCTTGTGGTCGACGATCACCTCGGAGAACGTGTCGCCCTTCATCGTATAGACGGAGAGCTGGAGCTTGCCCTCGTCCATCTCGTACTTCGCCGAGATGGGTTTGCCTTCCTTCGCGCTGGCCGTCAGTCCACGCTCCACCGAGATCTTGGCGTCCTTGAGCGCCTTGGCCAGCTCCGCGTCCTCCTTATGCTCGGGCGTCTGCGCCCAACCCGTCGGCATGGCGAAGCACCACACGACCAGAAATGCCAGTGCGATCGTCATCTTCGTCATGGCTTGCCTCCGTGGTCTGGCTACGTCTTCTGCTTCAACACCGTGTAGAGGCCCTCGAACAGGGCCATGCCGCGCTGCAGCAGCTCGTCGTCCTCCGGAATCGACTCGACGAGGCCGTTGATGGCGAGGTCGACGCCCGCGGCTTCGTTGCGGGTGAACTTCCCGTCGTGCAGGTCGGCCTCGTGGACGATCTCGCCGATCACCCGCACCCGGCGATCCTTGACGCTGAACCGCTTGACCAGGGTCTCGAACGTGCAGTCCTCGCCGTGATGACCGAAGTCGGCGCCGAGGACGTCGAACGGGATTCCCTTGCGGGCGACATCGGCGGCGTCGGCAAAGGCAAACTTCGCGTCCGGATCGCAGAAACGCTTGATGAGCCACGCGGAGGCGATCCGATCGATGTGGGGTCGTGGGCGCGTGACCCACGTGCTGCCTCGCGGGGGAAGCGACGTACGATGGCGCCCGACCCGGGTCGCCGGCCGACGCGTCTCCGCCGCCCGCAGTCGCTTCGCCGTCGTCTCCCACAGGGTTCGGGCGCGCTCCCCGATGGGCGCCCTCAGGTAGTCGATGGACTGGATCCGGTCTAGCTCACGCTTGAGCCCATCGAGCTTGCCGCGGAGCTTCGCGATCGGCCGGCGGTGGTTCGTCTGGTAGCGGTCGAGATACCGGAGGATCTCCCGACACCCTTCCGTCACCCCTTGGTACTCGACCGTCCGGGCCTTGTGAAAGAGCGTGGCGATCTCTTCGTCGGCCATGGTTTCGATGCGATCGACGCGAAGCAGGGTCGCCTGGCCACGGAACGACTGGATCTCCTGAACGAGCCACTGGAAGAGCTCCGTCGTCTCCGGCGTCTCGGGCAGGAGCCAGCCCGCGCCGCGCAGGCGGACGGCGCCCATCCGCTGCAGCTTTCGCCAGACCCCGACGCGATGCCGGGTCGGCGTGGGAGGCAAGGTCATGAGAAGGGT
>WNGF01014696.1_pt1 | contig 12255 bp, 7 predicted proteins | sample 5400641 | NCBI WGS metagenome assembly WNGF01 (sample SAMN13153371, study PRJNA577476) | soil metagenome | isolation source: 80 cm soil or saprolite under grassland replicate 2 | place: USA:California | collected 2016-06-15
GGATCGGCGCAGGCGGCCAAATCGGTTGAATACGTCGCGAACGAATTGAAGGCCATCGGCTGTGACGTGCAGCTCGAGAGAGTAATGGTGCCGCATTGGGTGCGCGGCGAAGAAACGGCTGCGCTCGTTCAATTTCCGGGGCAGGCGCAGAACACCACGCAGAAGATTATGCTTTGTGCGCTCGGAGGCAGTGTCGCGACACCGGCAGACGGAATCACCGCCGAAGTGATCGCGGTCAGAAATTTTGACGAATTGAAATCGCTTCCTCGCGACAAAGTCGCGGGCAAGATCGTACTTTTTAGCTATCCCTTCGATAAACAAATGGCCGCGGAAGGTCGCGGCGGCGAAGCATACGGCGAAGCGGTTGTCTATCGAGGCGATGGTCCAAGCGCGGCGGCGCGACAGGGCGCTGTTGCCTGCTTGATTCGCTCCGTCGGCGGCGCCGATTATCGGCTTCCACACACTGGGCAAACCGATTACGCAAATGATGCACCAAAGATTCCAGCCGGTGCAGTCACCGCGGAAGACGCAGACCTGATTGCCTATCTTGTCCGGCAGAGACCGGTGAAAATGAAATTGGTCCTCACGCCGCAGCAATTGCCGGAAGTCGAGAGTTACAACGTCATCGGCGACATCAAAGGCAGCGAACATCCAGAACAAGTGATCATTGTTTCCGGTCATTTGGATTCATGGGACCTGGGCACAGGCGCAATCGATGACGCTGCGGGCGTCGCAGTTTCGATGGAGGCGGCGAATCTGATTCAAAAACTCCATCTCAAACCGAAACGCACAATTCGCGTCATCGCGTGGATGAATGAAGAGAACGGCCAGGCCGGATCAAAACAGTACGCAAAAGATCACGAAAAGGAGATATCCAGGCATTTTGCGGCCATGGAAACAGATGGCGGCGCCGGCCATCCGCTCGGCATCAATATCAGGGGAAAGCCAGAAGTGAAAAAGATGCTCGCGCCGGTCGCGGCAATTTTGCAGGAATCCGGCGCGGGCATGCTTAATTTCGTAGAACATTGTGGCGCCGACATCGAGCCACTGGAGAAGGCCAATGTTCCCGCTTTTAGTCCGATTCAAGACAGTCGTTTCTATTTTAATTATCACCACACCGCTGCGGACACGCTGGACAAGATCGTGCCGAAAGAATTGGCGGAAAACTCTGCTGTTGTCACAGTCCTTGCCTATGCGCTCGCGAACATGGAACAACCGCTGCCTCGTTGATAATTGTACAGGCGCGTATTACGCCAAGACCGATGAGTACAGCAACTGCTGATCGGAAGGCGCCGTTTCTGTTTCGGGCTGCGCGCTGGGTGGCAGAACTGGTCTTGGTTTTCGTTGGCGTTTACGCCGCGTTCTGGCTGAGTAATTATCAGCAGCATCGGCAGGATGCAGAACGGCGCGACCGAATCCTGGCGTCGATCGAGCGAACGCTGCGCGAAGGAATCGAGAGCGGAAAAATTAACCGCGCGGAACAAGAACGCGAAGCCGCGCAGTTTCGGCGCGCACTCGACGCCTGTGAGATGCCGCCCCTGCATCCGTTCGTTTTCACGACCGACTACAGCCCGGGCGACTTCGCCACGCTGCTTCAATCTGGCGGCATCGAGCTGCTCGACTTGCAGACGCTCACCGCGCTGCGGAACGACGAGTCGGTTATCCGCTGGGGACTGAGTCGCATGGCGCGCTATCAAAAGTTGAGCGACGAACTGATCGTGCCGAATCTCGACCAGGACATTTCGTTCTTTTATGATCCAGCCACCAAGAAATTGCGAAAACGATTCGAGATATATCCCGAAGCTCTACAAGCAACTGTGAAATTTGCTAACGACCTGGAACACACCCACACCGAGCTGCTCAAACGAATTCAAACCGAACGCCAACACCATCGTTAATATGATTCCAAGAATTCGCAGCCTGACCTTTGTCTCAGCGATCTTCACCGCGAGCTTCGTATTCGCAGCGGATTATCCCACGCCCACGGAAGGCGATTATGTCGTTCGCGATTTCAAATTTACTTCAGGCGAGACAGTGCCTGAATTGCGTCTCCATTATCGGACGCTCGGAAAACCAGAGAAAGATGGGCAGGGTAAAACGACGAATGCAGTTCTGATCATGCACGGGACAACCGGCAGCGGCGCGCAATTTATCCGCCCGGAGTTTGCCGGCGAACTTTTTGGGAAAGATCAGCCCCTCGATGCGACAAAGTTTTTCATCATCCTGCCGGATGCGATCGGCCACGGCAAATCGAGCAAGCCGAGCGACGGGATGCACGCAAAATTTCCGCCCTACGGGTACCTCGACATGGTGGAAGCGCAGTATCGCCTGCTGACCGAGGGACTGGGTGTGAACCACGCGCGGCTGGTCATGGGCACGTCGATGGGCGGGATGCATACCTGGTTGTGGGGCGAGTTGCATCCCGATTTCATGGATGCGCTCATGCCGCTGGCGAGTTTGCCTACACAGATTTCAGGGCGCAATCGCGCCTGGCGTCGCATGATCATCGACGCGATCCGCAACGATCCGGATTGGAGCGGCGGCGATTATAAGACTCAGCCGCCGAGCCTGCGAACCGCCGCGGAAATGCTCTGGTTCATGAGCAGCAATCCAGTTTTGCGGCAAAAAGATGCGCCAACGCTAGCCAAGACGGACGAGGTGCTCGACAAGTTTGTCGATGAACACGTGAACACCGGCGATGCGAATGACGTGCTTTATGCAGTGGAAGCGTCACGCGACTACGATCCAGGCCCCAAGCTAGAAACAATTCGTGCGCCGCTTCTCGCCATCAATTCCGCCGACGATCTGATTAATCCGCCTGAACTCGGGATCACACGATCGCGGCGTTATGGAAAGATCAGCTGGTAAAGTTACTTGAGGAAACGAAAAATAATCGGTCGCCTCAATCTCCATAGTACGCTCCGCCATCATTTGACATATACGTTTCCACGTATATGTATAGCCGATGAAAACACGGGGCAATGGCGAGCCGGCCTTTCTCTTCAAGACGTTGGCCGATCCGACACGGTTGCGTTTGCTGAACTTGCTGGCGTGTGGCGAGACCTGCGTCTGCGAATTGACCGATACCCTCCGAGTCGTGCAGCCGAAAGTGTCGCGGCACCTTGCCCATCTCAAACGCGCTGGACTTGTGGAAGCGCGCCGTAATGGGAAATGGATGCATTATCGTTGGGCAAAACATGGCGATCCGCTAATCCGCCACGTCCTCACCGGATTGCGCGAGTGGATGGCGAAAGACGAGCGCATGAATGGCGAGCGATACAGGAGAAACAAGATTTGCTGCAGGACCACTCTAAGGAAATCGGACGGAACAAAAACAAATGAAAACGAATGAATTCATCTCCAGATTGCGCGCTACGCCGAACAATCAGTTGCTCTTTGTCGATCTTGAAGGCCACACCGTGCACAGCGGTCACCATCTCACAGAACTAAAAGCAGCCTCGTTCGAGACGGTCGATTGCGGGGGACAAACCAACCGCTGGCAGGAAACGATCGTCCAACTTTGGGTGCCGTCACACGCCACTAACGAATACATGACGGCGGCGAAATTCTTGAAGATTTTCGAAAAGGTGCGCGGGATGATTCCGCTCAACCTCAATGCCGAAGTTCGAATCGAATACGGCGACGAAAATTTCTTTCCATCGACATATCACGTTCGTTCGGTAGCGCGCGATCAAACCACGACGCGTGTGTTGCTCGAACCGCCAGCGACTCGTGTTGTGCCGCGGCGACGCAATCATGTTGCTAGTACTGCGCTACGCGCAGGCAGCCGATCGCGAAATTGGATTGGGGAGCACACCTCGGGTGTTGTTTGTCGCGCCCTCGCGGCAAATCGCTGCAAATTTGTGTTCGGCGAGGGCGCCGAACACTGCACGCGAGGCGCGTGCGCTCCCCGGAGGAACGTGATCGCACACAAACATCGAAACTCAATCCCGTTGCGCTTTGAGATCGACATCGGTGCTCGACGCTTTTTGAATCAGCTCGATGAAGCGGAATTTCTTTTGCCTCGCTGTTTTCGTAACAATCGTGTTCGGGATGTTCGCGAAGGATCCATCGCCATCGCCAGGTGGCGCAGATTTCGACATTATTATCAGAGGCGGCACGGTTTTCGATGGCACCGGATTGCGGGCGTCGGCGATTTCAGGACGGCGAAAGCGAAAACGGTTGTCGACGCGACGGGGCTCGCCGTCGCGCCCGGGTTCATTAACATGCTCTCGTGGTCAACCGTATCGTTGATTCAGGATGGGCGATCGCAGAGCGAGATTCGGCAGGGCGTCACGACCGAGATCATGGGCGAAGGCGAATCGATGGGCCCGGTGAACGATCGGGTGCGCGATCACATGCTGCGCACGCAAGGAGACATCAAATACGACATCAAATGGAACACGCTCGCGGAATATCTCCATTATCTCGAGAGCCGCGGCGTTTCGTGCAATGTGGCTTCGTTCATCGGCGCGACTACCATCCGCGAATACGTGATCGGTTTCGAAGATAAATCGCCGACACCGGAACAACTCGATCAAATGCGCGAGCTCGTGCGCAAAGAAATGGAAGGGGGCGCGCTCGGGATTGGGACTTCTTTGATCTATCCGCCGGCCTTTTACGCAAAGACCGAGGAGCTGATCGAGCTGTGCAAGGTCGCCGCGAAATACGGTGGCAAATACATCTCGCACATGCGTAGCGAGGGGAATCGATTGCTCGAAGCGCTCGATGAATTGACCCGGATCAGTCGGGAAGCGGGAATTCCGGCAGAGGTTTATCACATCAAGGCAGCCGGCCAACAGAACTGGTCGAAGGTCGGCAATTTACTTTCGCGAATTGAAACCGCGCAAAAAGAGGGACTGAAGATTACCGCGGACATGTACGCGTACACGGCTGCGGGAACCGGGCTCGACGCGTGTCTTCCGCCATGGACGGAAGACGGCGGTTATCCCGCGTTGTTCAAGCGGCTGCGCGATCCGGCGACGCGAGAAAAAATTGCCGCGGAAGTGGGCAAAGACAGCGATGAGTGGGAAAATCTTTATGTTGGCGCTGGTTCGCCCGACAGAATCTTGCTCGTCGGATTCAAATCCGAAAAACTAAAACCGCTCACAGGCAAATCGCTCGCGGAGGTGGCGAAGATGCGCGGCAAAGATCCAATTACGGCCATCATGGACTTGATCGCCGAAGACGAGTCCCGGATTGAGTCGATTTATTTCCTGATGTCGGAGGAGAACGTCAAAAAAGAACTGGCGAAGCCATGGATTTCATTCGGCTCTGATGAAGCGTCGCAAGCTCCGGAGGGCGTGTTTCTGAAATCGAACCCGCATCCGCGCGCGTATGGAAATTTCGCTCGCGTCCTTGGCAAATACGTGCGGGATGAAAAAGTGATCCCGCTGAAAGAAGCCATTCGCAGGTTGAGCGGATTGCCGGCGACAAATCTCGGCCTCGATCATCGCGGCTTCATTAAAGAGGGAATGTTCGCCGATGTCGTCGTGTTCGATCCGGCGACGATTTCCGATCGCGCCACGTTCGAGAAACCGCATCAATACGCGGTTGGCATGAAGCACGTTTTCGTGAATGGGGTCCAAGTGCTCAAAGAGGGCGAGCACACCGGCGCCAAGCCGGGCCGCGCGTTGTGGGGTCCGGGGAAACTGTAAGGGAACCGGCTTGCTTCGACGCCAGCAGTCGTCCTGCCCAAAACCAAAAGAAACACGCGGATACCGCGAGGTGGCCCGCTCAGCGTCCCGAAGGTCGTACTCGGACTGAAGCGCCGCGGCTGCTCCCGCGACGAGATCGAGCAACTGGTCCTCCGCAACCCCATCGCCCTTTTCGGCCAAAGTAACCGCTGGACGTTCAAGCGGTAAAGTGAGAGCCTTTCCCTAACCAACAAGAGGCCCCACATGAAGTACATCACTACGTTGTTAGCCGTTCTGGCATTTGCTCTGGTCACGACCCCCGCCCTCGCACAGGACCCGGTCAAGGTTGACCCGAAACACTACAAGGTCGAGTTCGAGAACGACCAGGTGCGGGTGTTGCGTATACATTACGGGGTCGGCGAGAAATCCGTCATGCACACTCATCCCGATAGCGTGGCGGTGTTTCTGGTCGACCAGACGGCCAAGTTCACCTACCCAGACGGTAAGAGCGAGGAAGAAGCCGGCAAGGCGGGCCAGACGATGTGGAGCAAGGCCGGCGCGCATCTGCCGGAAAACGTCGGGACGGGTCCGATTGACCTTGTCCTCGTCGAGTTGAAGAGCAAGCCGGCGAAAAAGAAGTAATCGCCCGCGGTGTTGACATTTGGAGGGTAAGGCTCCTGCCGAAGCGTCTCGGAGGGCATTCGCGGCGAAAGAAAATCCCGGTTAAAAGGACAGACTCGAGTCGAAGCGGCGCGCCTGGGGGCCGCAGAGAATCGGTGATGGCGGCTCCGGTTGAAAACGGACGCGCGGGGTGGAGATTCAGTTGCAATGGATCCAATCCGCAGCATCAAATTGCGCTGGCTGCATGGCACGCTCCACGATGTGACCTCGGAGCTGGCGCGTTTGCAGTTTTCGCGCTTTGCCTCGCGCACGTGGCAACCAGCGATCAACGCGTATCGCTGCGAGAACTGTATTCGTGTCTGTGTCGATCTTGCCGGAGTTGAACGCTCACGCATCGATCTCACGGTCGAGTCAGAGCGCCTCATTCTGCGAGGTGTCCGCGACGTGCCCGAGCCGACACATGCTGAGGGACGCGCCGTGCAATTGCTCGCCATGGAGATTGATTATGGGCCGTTCGAGCGCGAGGTGCGTTTACCGGCGCTAGTGGATATTGAAAAAGTACATGCCGAGCAACGAAACGGGCTCCTATGGATCTCGCTGCCACTGAAATCATGAATGAAGAGCCGTTAACCGCCTTGCAAAAAGGCACGGATGCAAAATCGGCGCCATCGGGTGCGACTGCAATGGGAGGCGCCGCTGCGAGTTCGGCGCCCCAAATTCCCGATGTGCTCTCGATTCTGCCGTTGCGCAGCTTCGTTGTTTTTCCAGGGACGATTCTTCCTCTGACGGTTGGCCGGGCCGCATCGATTAACCTGCTCGACGAAACGCTGCCGCAAACAAAAATCATCGGTTTACTGACCCAGCGCGATGAGACGAAGGAAGATCCGCAGCCACAAGATCTCTATTCAATCGGCACGGCGGCAATCGTTTTGAAGCTTATACGCCAGTCGGACGATCATCTTATCATTGTGGTGCAAGGTCTCCGCCGCTTTGCGCTGCGCAAGATTATCGCCACAGCTCCATATCTTCGGGCCGAAGTCGAGTTGCTGGATTCCAAGCTGCCAGCCGCCACCAAGGAATGGGAAGCGACTTTCCGGAATTTGCGCGATTCGGCTGCGAAGCTTCTCGAGCTAACCCCCGATGTGCCCGAACAAGCGCGCGCAGCCGTGCTCAGCATCGAGGATCCGGAACAACTAGCCGATTTTCTCGCGCCGAATTTGAATGTCGAGACCGCGCAAAAACAGGCGATCCTCGAGGAGCTCGGCGTTGAGAAGCGCCTGGCCACGGTGCAGACGGCTATTTCAGCACAGCTCGAGATCGCACAAATTCAACAGAGGCTGCAGCAGGATGTGCAGTCGCAATTTTCCGATGCGCAACGGCGCGCTTATTTGCGCGAGCAGATGAAGGCCATCCAACGCGAGCTCGGAGAAGAAGCCGGGGCGAGTGACCAGATCGAGCGACTACGCAAGCGCCTGGAAGAAGCAAAGCCGCCTGACGATGTCCTGGCACAAGCCGATCGGGAATTGAAGCGTCTTGACGTCATTCCACCCGCCAGTCCCGAGTATTCCGTGATCGTTAGCTATGTGGAGACGATCGCCGAGCTGCCGTGGTCGAAGCTCAGCCAGGACAATCTCGATCTCGATCAGGCGCAGAAAATTTTAGATCGCGATCATTACGATTTGGAAAAAGTAAAACGGCGACTGATCGAATATCTTGCCGTGCGCAAATTGAATCCACAGGGACACGGTCCCATTCTTTGCTTTCTTGGCCCGCCCGGCGTTGGCAAAACCAGCCTCGGTCAGTCGATTGCCGACGCGCTCGGTCGAAAATTTGTGCGGATGAGTCTGGGCGGTATCCGGGACGAGGCGGAGATTCGCGGGCATCGTCGCACTTATATTGCTTCGATGCCGGGCCGCATCATTCAAGAGCTGCGCCGGGCGGGGACGCGCAATCCAGTGATGATGCTCGATGAGATCGATAAGATCGGCACTGATTTCCGCGGTGACCCGGCGAGTGCGCTGCTAGAAGTGCTCGATCCCCGCCAGAACAATTCATTTTCCGATCGCTACCTCGATGTTCCCTTCGATCTGTCGCAGGTGCTCTTCATCGCAACTGCGAATTATATGGATGGTGTGCCGGAACCGTTGCGCGACCGGATGGAAGTGATTTCGCTGCCCGGATACACCGAGCGCGAGAAGCTGGAGATTGCAAAAAGATATTTGGTTCGGCGGCAGCTCGAGGAAAACGGTCTCAAACCAGAGCAATGCGAGTGGCAGGACGAAGCCTTCCGCCGGATTATTAATGATTACACGCATGAGGCCGGCGTTCGCGAATTGGAACGGCAAATTGGCGCGGTCTGCCGGGCGGTGGCGGCGCAGGTCGCTCGCGGAAAAGCTGAGCGCGTCACGATTACGCCGGAACGGGTGGCCGAACTGCTGGGGCCAGCCAAGTACGTTCGCGAAACAAAACTCAAAACAAGTCAGCCAGGCGTCGCCACCGGCCTGGCTTATACGCCTGCCGGCGGCGAAGTGCTGCACATCGAAGCCACCCGGTATCCGGGAAAAGGCAGCGTAACGCTCACCGGACACATCGGCGAAGTGATGAAGGAATCAGTCCAAGCCGCGCTGAGTCTCGTGCGCAGCCGCAACAGCCAGATCGGCGCCAAGCCGGAGGATTTCCGCAACATCGACATCCACGTGCACGTTCCGGCCGGCGCCGTGCCAAAGGACGGCCCGTCAGCGGGCATTGCCATGTTCACCGCGCTCGCTTCGCTCTTTAGCAACACGCCGGTGCGCCCCGATGTCGCCATGACCGGCGAAATCACGTTGCGCGGACTTGTGCTGCCGATCGGAGGCTTGAAGGAGAAAAGTTTGGCCGCTATGCGCGCCGGCATTTCCACCGTGATCATCCCGAAGCTCAATGAAAAAGATCTTGTCGATGTTCCGGAAGAAGCGAAACAAAAACTCAAATTCATTCCGGTCGAAAACGTCGATGAGGCCTTGAGCGTCGCGCTGGAGAAGGACGGCGCCCAGCCCACGTCGGAACCCAAGGTTGACTAGAACCCATCGCTCCAACCAAGAAGTAAATGCATACAGCTGTTGCCAAGACCAGTGTCGCTGACGAGCGCTCCGCTGGGATCGAACTCCTGCGGAAGGATGTTCCCGTAGCAAATCGTTTTTCCGATCCGCGGAATTTCATTAATCGCGAGTTGAGCTGGCTCGAGTTTAATCGTCGCGTCCTCGAAGAAGCACAGGATCCGACCCAGCCGCTCATCGAACGCGTCAAGTTTCTTTCGATTTTTAGTTCTAACCTGGACGAGTTTTTTGAGATTCGGGTCGCCGGCATCAAACAGCAGATCGAAAGCGAGACTAGCGACGTGGGACCGGATGGCTTGAGCCCAACCGAGACATTTAACAACATCCAGCGGGTCGTACGCGAACTGGTGGCAGCGCAGTACTCACTCTGGAACGAAGAGATCCTTCCCTTGCTCGCAAAAAATGGCATCCGCATTCCCAGGATGACCGAATTGAGCGCAAGACGCGCGGCCTGGGCGCACAAATTTTTTCAAGAAGAAGTTTTTCCAATGCTCACGCCGCTGGCGGTTGATGCCAGTCATCCTTTCCCGCAGCTCTTGAACAGGAGCCACAACTTGCTTATCCGCGCCAAAACCCAGCGCGGCGGGGAACGGCTTCATGCTATTGTGCAGGTGCCGCGGGTGCTTCCACGCCTGATCGCGATGCCACGTGGCAAGGCAGAAGACGAGCCCTGGGTTTACATTTACCTCGCTTCCCTCATTAAGCAGCACATTGGCGAGTTGTTTCCCGGTCTTATCCTGGACAGCGTTCACGCGTTTCGTGTCACCCGAAACAGCGATCTCTACATCGACGACGAGGAAGCGGAAAATCTCTTGCGCACGATTGAACAAGAGTTGAGGCGCTCCAGCCGCGGCAATGCTGTGCGGTTGGAAGTAGAGGCCGATTGTCCCAAGGATTTCCGCGATTTGCTGCTCAAGTTCTTCAACCTGACGGACGCCGACGTCTACAAAGTCGATGGTCCACTTTCAATGACACATCTTATGCCGCTGGTGACGAACGATGCTTTCGCCAAGCTGCGCGACCGGCCATTCCAACCCACGCGTGATCCGGCGCTCCCGCCGCATGTGGACATTTTTGAAGTGATGCGCGGTCAGGACGTGCTTCTGCATCATCCCTACGAAAGTTATGACCCAATTGTCGAATTGATCGAGGAGTCTGCACAGGATCCGCAGGTGCTCGCGATCAAGATCACCCTTTATCGTACCAGCGGCGATTCTCCGATTATTCAGGCCCTGATTAACGCAGCGGTAGCTGGGAAACAGGTCACTGCGTTGGTTGAGTTGCGCGCTCGATTTGATGAAGCGGCCAATATTCAATGGGCGCGCCAGCTGGAGGAAGCCGGCGCGCATGTCGTTTACGGTGTCGTCGGCTTAAAGACGCACTGCAAAGCGCTCCTCATTGTGAGGCGCGACGCCGATCGCCTTCGTCATTACGTCCATCTGGGCACCGGCAATTATCATCCGCGCACCGCTCGCATTTACACTGACTTTAGCCTGTTCACATGCGAGCCGCAGTTAACCGAAGAGGTGGCGGTGGTTTTCAATACACTCACTGGTCTGGCCGGCTATCCCGGTCTAAAAAAAATGCTCGTCGCTCCGTTCGATCTCCACAAACGACTGATCGGCAAGATCGAGCGCGAGCGCGATCACGCGCTGGCGGGCAAACCGGCCCGCATCATCGCAAAACTCAATCATCTGGTCGATCAGGAGACAATCGAGAAACTTTACGAAGCTTCTTGCGCCGAAGTGACCATTGATTTGATCGTCCGGGGCATTTGCAGCTTGCGGCCAAAAATCCCCGGCTTGAGCGAAAACATCCGCGTCTTCAGCATTGTGGGCCGTTTTCTCGAGCACAGCCGTATCTATTATTTTGAGAATGCCGGTCAACGGGAGGTGTTTCTCTCCAGCGCCGATTGGATGCCACGCAATTTTTTCCGGCGCGTCGAAATTGCTTTTCCGATCGAGCAACCGGACCTGCGCGACGAAATTATTGATGGGATCCTGCCGAAATTTGTCCATGACCGGGTGAAAGCGCGTGAACTGCAGCCGGGCGGGAGCTACCGGCGCCTCAAGCCGGAAGGGAAAGAGCCGCGCGAGCAGGCCCAGTTACAGTTCCGGGAGCGTTCGCGTCGCCTAGCCGAAAAAACACGCAAACCGAAACGCGCGGTGGCCGAAAAACTGACTCCAATTACCTCTATCGCCGACACCAAGAAGTAATGAAGAAACAAATCCTGGTCGTCGATGTCGGCGGAACAAACGTCAAATTGATGATTTCGCGTCGTGATAAACGAAAATTCAAATCCGGGCTGAACTTGACGCCGCGCGCGATCGTGGCGGAGATGAAACCGTTGATCAGCGACTGGGAATTCGATGCGATCTCGATAGGATTCCCAGCGCCCGTGCGCGACGAGCGCATCGTGAGCGAGCCGAAACATCTTGGCAAGGGATGGGTCGGATTTGATTTCGAGAAAGCGTTTGGCAAACCAGTCCGCATCATCAACGACGCGGCCATGCAGGCGCTTGGCAGTTATCATGGCTCCCGGATGCTTTTTCTCGGGCTCGGCACTGGACTAGGTTCAGCTCTTGTCTGGGACAATTACGTTCTCCCGCTCGAATTGGGCGACCTTCCCTATCGCAACGGCAGCATCATTGAAGAGTATCTTGGCAAACCAGGCTTGGCGCGGCTTGGTGAGAAAACCTGGCGGCGCGACGTCGAGCACGCGCTCGTCCAATTGAAGAAATCACTCATCGCCGATTACATCGTGCTTGGCGGTGGTAACGCCAAGAAATTGGATGCGCTGCCGGAAGGAGTCGAACGCGGGCATAACCGCAATGCGTTCCTGGGCGGAACACGTCTGTGGCAAATCGACTCGCGCACACGCCGGCCAAAATGGCAGATCCTTT
>WNGF01015482.1_pt1 | contig 12255 bp, 4 predicted proteins | sample 5400641 | NCBI WGS metagenome assembly WNGF01 (sample SAMN13153371, study PRJNA577476) | soil metagenome | isolation source: 80 cm soil or saprolite under grassland replicate 2 | place: USA:California | collected 2016-06-15
TCGACATCGCGGTCGCCGGAAAGAGCGCGCGCGTCACGCTGGCGGCCGCGGGACGCGATCAGCCGGTGCGCCGCGCCGACGACGCCGACATCGGCTTCGAGCTCGCGCAGCAGCTGATGGCCGCGCACAGCGGCGAGCTGTCATTGACGCGCAATCCGCTGCTGTCAGCGCAGCGCCTGATGTTCACCGTTCCGTTGAGCGAGGAGTGGCGTCGCGTCGCGGTCCCACAGCCGACGTCCGCGGACGCCCGAGTGGGTCGCTCGCCGACGGATCAGAGCGTCTGAACCGAGTCAAGAACCTGTCAATTCGGTAGCAATCGACCCCTCGTTGCTACCGGACCGCTCCCGCCTCGGCTTGAGCAGGCGCACTCTCTGGACCGCGGTCGAGGCACCGGCCGGGCGTACCTAGTTCACCGCCTTGTCGGGGTGGCTGCTACGCCCGAGCGTTACGCGTCGGGCCTCATCGCGCCAGCGGTCGGGCTCGTCGACTTCCAATTTTGCACAGCGCGAGGGAGGGCTCGGGAATGCACTTTGGCACCACGCGTCGGTTCGTCGCGGCCCTGACGGGGTCGCTCTTGGTCTCCGCCACGCTCATGCTCGGCGCGCCGTCGGGCGCGCTGGCGAATTCGGACTGCAACGATCAGACCTCGCCGTTCTATCAGACAGCGAACCTCAAGATCACCCAGTCGCTGTCGCTCGCAAGCAACGGCACGGACGTCGTCGACCACATGATCGTCACCGATCAGGGGCCGTGCCCCTCGCCGAACGGGGTCGTCGTCGTGACCCTTCCTGCCGGTGCGCTCTTCGTCGCGGAGAGCTCGGTGCCCAGCAGCTGGACACCCTCGCCGGCACCGACGGATCCGCCGAGCGCGCCGGGGACGATCACGTTCACCCAGACGAACACGATCGGCACGCCCGGTAATCAGGACATCTACGCGACCTACCGGCCCGTCGCCGGCGGCGCTACGACCGTCTTCGCGACCGTGTCGGGAAGCCTGTTCGACCCGGACCTGTCCGACAACACGACCGCCGCGGGCTACCTCACGAACGGCGGCTCGGTCACGGCCTGCATCGGCAAGCTCGTCAGCATGAGCGGCCCCGCGTCGACGAACGCGCAGTTCAACACCTTCTCGTTCGACGCCGCGATCACGAACGGCAAGTCGGCCACGGCGATCAACGTGTACTGGCGGCCGAGCTCGACAGCACAGTTCAAGCTCCTCGGCTCCTGCAACGGGAAGCCGTCGTTCCCGTGCGTCTCGCAGCGCTCCAAGGGCACCAGCAACGCGCTCGCCTCGCCCGCGAACCCGAAGGGTCTCTACTACTTCATCGTCGTCACGAGTTTCAGCGACGACGACTACGGGTTCGACTGATCCACTAGCGTCCGACCGAACGAGCGAGCCCCCGCCGTCCCGACCGGGATGGCGGGGGCTTTCACGGCGACGAAGGGGCCGAGCCGCTACCTGATCGGCCCACGAGCGGGGTAGGCTTTCCCCTGTGATCCGCTGTCCGAGCTGTCAAGAGGAAAACCCGGCCAAATTCAGGGTCTGCGGTTACTGCGGCACGCCGCTCGTTACCGGAATGTCATCGGCTGTTACGCCACCGTCATCGGAAGTACGTAAGACCGTCACCATCATCTTCTGCGATCTGAAGGGATCGACGGCCCTCGGCGAGCGACTCGATTCGGAAGCGCTGCGCGAGATCCTCGGGCGCTACTTCGATGTGATGAAGGGGATCCTCGAGCGGCACGGCGGGACGGTCGAGAAGTTCATCGGCGACGCGGTGATGGCGGTCTTCGGCCTGCCGCGGCTGCACGAGGACGATGCGCTCCGCGCGGTGCGCGCCGCGTGGGAAATGCAGCGGACCCTCGAGCGGCTGAACGCCGAGCTCGAGGCGAAGTGGGGCGCCGCGCTCATCAACCGCATCGGTGTGAACACCGGCGAGGTCGTCGCCGACGACGCGAGCGCCGGCCAGCGTTTGGTCACGGGTGACGCGGTGAACGTCGCGGCGCGGCTCGAGCAGGCCGCGGGCGAGTTCCAGACGCTCCTCGGTGAGACGACCTACGAGCTCGTGCGCGATGCCGTAATCGTCGAACCGGTCGAGCCGCTCGAGCTCAAGGGGAAGTCGCAGCGCGTCAACGCGTTCTGGCTGAAGGGCGTGGGAGCCGGCCTCGGCGTCGCGCGCCATCTCGAGCGCCCGCTGGTCGGCCGCGAGGAAGAGCTCCGCGCCCTGAGCGAGGCATTCGATCGTGTCGTCGCGGGCCGCACCTGCGAGCTCGTGACCGTGGTCGGCGAGGCCGGGCTGGGAAAGACCCGGCTGGTCGAGGAGTTCTTCTCCCGCGCGGCCTCGCGCGCGCGCGTGCTGCGCGGGCACTGCCTCTCGTACGGCGACGGCATCACGTTCTGGCCGCTCGCCGAGGTCGTGCAGCAGGCCGCCGGCATCGTCGACGGCGACGTCCAGGAGACGGCGTGCCGCAAGCTCGGCGTCGCGCTGGCGGACGACTCGCCGGAGGTGTGCGACCGGCTCGCCGCGGCGATCGGCCTGTCGCGCGACGCGTTCCCGATCCAGGAGACGTACTGGGCGGCCCGGAAGTTCGCCGAGAAGATGGCCGCCGGCCACCCCCTCGTCATCCTGTTCGACGACATCCACTGGGCCGAGACCACGATGCTCGAGCTGATCGAGCACCTCGTCGGCACGGCGACCGACGCCCCGATCTTCCTCGTCGCGACGGCCCGCCAAGAGCTGTTCGACGACCATCCGCGCTGGATGAAGGGCAAGCCGAACGCGGCGACGATCTCGCTCCGCCCGCTCACCGACGATGAGGGCATGCGGATCGTGACCGACATCCTCGGTCCGATCGGGCTGCCCGGGCCGATCCAGGAGCGCGTCATCGGTGCGGCCGAGGGCAACCCGCTGTTCGTCGAGCAGATGGTCTCGTCCCTCGTCGACGACGGGCTCCTCCAGACCGACGACGCCGGCCAGTGGGTCCTGCGGCGCGAGGCCGGCGACATCGACGTCCCGCCGACGATCAACGCGCTCCTCGCCGCCCGCATCGACAAGCTCGCCATTCAGGAGCGGACGGTCATCGAGACCGGCTCGGTCGCCGGCGTCGTGTTCCACCGGGGCTCGGTCGAAGAGCTCGTCGCGCAGCAGCTCCGCGACCGCGTCGCCACGGATCTCGAGAGCCTCACCGGAAAGCAGTTCCTCGACCCGGCCGAATCCTCGATCGCGAACGACATCGCGTACCGCTTCCACCACATCCTCATCCGCGACGCCGCGTACAGCCGGCTGTTGAAGCGGACGCGGGCCGACCTCCATGAGCGATTCGGCGATTGGCTCGAGCGCGCCGTTGCGACCCGCATCCTCGAGTACGAGGAGATCATCGGCTACCACCTCGAGCAGTCCTACCGGTACCGCAACGAGCTCGGACCGCTCGACGACCGCGCGAAGGAGACCGGCCTGCGAGCCGCGGCGCGGCTGGGGGCGGCCGGACGCCGCGCGATCGCGCGCGGGGACATGCCGGCCGCGGCGAACCTCATCGGGCGCGCGATCGCGCTGCTCCCGGAGCGGTCGCACGACCGCCTCGAGCTCGCCGCCGATCACGGCGAAGTGCTGCGCGAGTCCGGTGACTTCAAGAAGGCCGACGAGTTGCTGCGGGCCGCCATCGTGGACGCGGAGGCGGTCGACGACACGGACGCGCGCGCCGCGCTGATGCTGGCCCACCTGCTGGTCCGCAAGTCGACCGAGCCCGCGGGATGGCGGGACATCGCGCTCGAGGAATCGAAGCGCTCGATCGCGTACTTCGAGCGGATCGCCGATCACGCGTCGCTGGCACGCGCGTGGCGACTCCTCGGCACCATCCACGGCAGCGCCGGCCGGTACGCGGCCGCGGAGGAGGCCGTCCAGAGGGCGGTCGAGGAGGCCCGTCAGGCCAACGATCGACGCCAGGAGACCCGGAGCCTCCCGCTCCTGGCGCTGAACGCGGTGTACGGTCCCGAGCCCGTCGTGACCGCGATCGAGAAGGCCGAGCGGCTGATCGAGCGCGCCACAGGCGACCGGCGCGCGGAGTCGATGCTCGTCAACGCGGTCTCGCTGCTCTACGCGATGAACGGGCAGTTCACTCAGGCGCGCGAGCTGTACCAGCGCGGCCGGGCGACGCTCGAGGACCTCGGCGGCAAGGTGCAGGCCTCGATCACGGCGCTCTTCTCCGGACGGGTCGAGCTCCTCGCGGCCGACTACGCGGCGGCCGAGGCTCGGATCCGGCCGGACTACGACCGGCTGCGGTCGATGGGCGAGCGGCTCACGTCGTCGACGCTCGCGCTGCTTCTCGGGGAGGCCGTGTACGCCCAGGACCGATTCGACGAAGCGGAAGCGCTGAGCCACGTCGGCGAGGACACCGCGTCGAAGGAGGACTTCGACTCTCAGTTCCGCTGGCGCTGCCTGCGCGCGAAGCTGCTCGCGCGCTCGGGCGCCATCGCCGAGGCCGAGACGCTCGCGCACGAGGCCGTGCGCATCGTCCAGCAGGGCGACTCGCCGGCGAAGCAGGCAGACGCACTGCTCGCCCTGGCCGAGGTCCAGCGGGCCGCCGGTCGGGACGAGCAGGTGATCGGGCTCCTCCAGCAGGCGAAGCTCCTCTACGACTCGAAAGGCGACATCGTGTCGGCCCGTCGGGTCAGCGCGCTCTCCGAGACCGTCCGGGGCGGCGCGCTCCGCATCGCGTAGCGGCGCGCGACTTCGAGGCGGGTCATTAGGCTTCGGCCATGAGCGTCGCCCGGCCCGGTCGAGCGAAGGGCGGCGCCCGATCGGTGGGGCCTCACGTCGCCACCGTGATGGTCGCCGACCTGTCCGGCTCCACGCCGCTCGGCGAGCGGCTCGACCCGGAGGAGCTCCGGACGATCCTCGCCGGCTTCTTCCGCGGCCTGTCACATGAGATCCGCCGCTACGGCGGGTCCGTCGACAAGTACATCGGCGACGCCGTCCGGGCCATCTTCGATGGCGAGACCGCCGAGGCGAGCGCGGTGCCCGCGATCGGTGCGGGGCAGGCGATGCTCGACGCCCTCGCGAAGGAGAACGAGGAGCTCGAGCGCCGGTACAACGTCCGGCTGTCGCTGCGCATCGGCGTCAATACGGGCGAGGTGATGGGCGCGGTGGCGGGCGAGGACGGCCGCGCGCGGCCGTCGGTCGGCCGCACGGTCACCATCGCCCAGCGGCTCGAGAGCACCGCGATCCCGAACACGGTGCACGTCGGTGACCGCACGTATCGGGCCGCCCGGCGGGCCTTCCGGTTCGAGGCGGCACCGCTCATCACGATCGGTGCGGCGGACGACATGGAGCGCGCGTATCGCCTCATGGGCCGGCGGCATGAGGAGGAGGCCGTCCCCCCGCTCGACGAGACCGCCGGCGCCGCCGGCCCGGACACCGGGGCGTCGCTCCAGGTCGGCGAGCAGAAGGCGCACGTCCTCGAGGAGCAGCGCAAGGTCGTCACCGTCCTCTTCGCGGACCTCGCGGAGCCGCTCGCCCAGCGCCTCGAGCCTGAAGCGCTGCGCCACGTTCTCGGCATCTACTTCTCCGCGGTGTCCGAGCAGATCCGGCGCTACGGCGGGACGATCGACAAGTACATCGGCGACGCCGTGATGGCCGTCTTCGGCGCCCCGATCTCACACGAAGACGACGCGGGGCGGGCGATCCATGCCGCGCTCGGCATCCAGAACGCGATCCGGAAGGAGAACGACCACCTCGAGCGCCAGTACGGAGTGCGGCTCGTCGTCCGCATCGGCGTCAACACGGGTGAGGTCGTCGCGGGCCTGCTCGCGGGCGAGGTGCTCGCCTACACGGTGACCGGAGACGCGGTGAACACCGCGCAGCGGATCGAGAGCGCCACGCCCGCGGACGACATCCTCGTGAGCGACGAGACGTACGCGCTCGCGCGCAAGAGCTTCGAGTTCGAACCCGTGCCGGCGCTCACGCTCAAGGGCAAGTCGCGGCCGGTCGCGGCGTATCGGGTCTGCGCGCCGCTCGAGATCGCCGTCGCCTCGGGTCCGCCGCTCGTCGGCCGCGGGGCCGAGCTCGAGCGCCTCGCGACGCTGTTCCGCTCCGTCCAGGCCGGACGCGGGGCCGCGGCGCACATCCACGGCGAAGCCGGCGTGGGCAAGTCGCGCGTGCTCGCCGAGTTCGTCGCGACGCTGCCACCCCATGTCGAGCGCATCGCCGCTCGGAGCGGCTCATACGAAGCGGAAACGCCCTACGCGCTCGTGGCGAACCTGCTCCGGCGCTGGGTCACGCTGCAGACGTCCGACGATGTGACGACGGCGCGGGCGGCGCTGCACGCCGCGCTCGGCCCGCTGCGCCTCCCGTCGGAGGAGAGCGCGATCGAGCTCGTGCTCGACATCCTCGGGTATGCCGAGGGCTCCGCGGCCGACCCCGAGAGCAAGCGCCGGCAGCTCACCTTCCTCCTGCGCCGCCTGCTCCTGCACCGCGGCGAGGCCGGCGTCTTCGTCCTCACCTTCGAGGACCTGCACTGGATCGACTCGGCGTCGTCCGCGGCGCTGGCCGACGTCTTCGGCCGAGTGGCCGAGCTCCGCTGTCTCGTCCTGACCGTGTCGCGCGACGAGCCGGTCGCCTGGCCGGCGACGCCGATCGCGCTCGCACCGCTCGACGCCGCGACAGCGAGCGAGATGGTGGATCGGGTCGCGGCGGCGCCGCTCGACGAGAAGGTGCGGGCTCTCATCCTCGAACGCACCGGCGGCAACCCGTTCTTCATCGAGGAGGTCGTCCGCGCGCTCGGGTCGGGCCGCGCGACGACCGTGCCGGCGACGGTGCAGGACCTGCTCGAGGCGAAGCTCGATGCCCTGGACGCGAGCCCCAAGCACGTCGCGCAGGGTGCCGCCGTGGTCGGCCGGACCTTCTGGACGAGGGTCGTGGCCCGGATCTCGCCCGACGAGGAGATCCGGCCCGCGCTCGCGACCCTCGAGCAGGAGCGTTTCGTCGCGCCGTATCAGCTCACCCCGGAGGAGACCTACGCCTTCCGCCACGCTCTGGTGCAGGAGGTCGTCTACGCGACGCAGCTGATCGCGCAGCGCCGCCGCGCGCATGCCGCCGTCGGCGGTGCGATCCTGGAGCTGTTCGCGGACCGGCTCGAGGAGCTCACGGACGTCCTCGCCTACCACTTCGGACGCAGCGACGACGATCGCAATGCCCGCCGCTACCTGCTGCTCGCCGGTCAGCGTGCGCAGCGCCTGTACGCGAACGACGAGGCGCTCTCGTACTACGCCGCGGCGCTCGGGCGGAGCGCCGACGACCCGCCCAGCCGCGCGGCGGCACGCGAGGGCATCGGCGCGGTGCAGCGCTTCCAGGGGAAGCTCGCTGAGGCGATCGAGAGCTTCGAGCAGGCGATCACGGCGCTCGGGGACACCGACGCGCGTGGCTGCGCGCGGCTCGAGGCGAATATCGCGGCCATCCACCGGCTCCGTGGCGAGCGCGAGCGGGCGCTCGACATGCTGTCGACGGCCCTCGCCACGCTCCCGGACGACGCCGACGGCGAACGCGCGCTCGTCTACCTCGAGCTCGCCGAGACGCATTGGCTCCAGGGCGGCTTCGACGCGGCCATCGCATCGCTCGAGCTCGCGACCGCCCACGCCGAGCATGCGGGGGCGACCGACAGGCTGGCCGAGGCGTACAAGCATCTCGGCACGGTGCACACGCTGAAGGGGGAGATCGCCGAGGGGCTCGGCTACTACGAGCGCAGCCTCGCGCTGTTCGAGCAGGTCGGGGACCTGTCGGCGCAGGGCAAGGTGCTGAACAACATCGGCATCGCGCAGCGGCGCCGGGCTCACTACGACGAGGCGTTGAAGGCGTACGCCCGGTCGCTCGAGATCAAGGAGCGGCTCGGCGATCCGCTGGGCATCGGCGCGGCGCGGAACAACGTCGCGCAGGTCCACCGGCTGCTCGGTGAGCTGGATCAGGCCGAGGCCGAATACCGCGCGTCGCTCGAGCAGTTCGAGCTCCTCGGCGTGGCAAGCGGCATCGCGCTCGCGCACAGCGGCCTCGGGAGCAACGCGCTCGATCGCGGCGACCGGCCCGCGGCACGGCAGCACTTCCTGGAAGAGCTGGCGGCGTCCGAGCGGCTGGGCCAGCGCGCGTCGCTCGCGGAGCCGCAGCGCAGCATCGCGCTCACCTACGCGGGCGAGGAGCCGGCGCTGGCCCTCGACTGGGCGGAGCGCGCGGTCGCGTCGGCACGCGAGGCGGCCGTTCCGGCGCAGGAGGCGCTCGCGCTGCAGGTGCTCGGCATCGTGCGAGCCTCGCGCGGCGAGACCGCCGAGGCGATCGCGGCGCTCGACCGCAGCCGCTCACTCCTCCTTGGTGGCGACCGGCATGAGCTCGCGCGGACGCTCGCCGCGCTCGGGCGGGCCTACGCCGCGCTGCCCGAGAGCGATCCACGGCGCACCGACGCGCCGGCCCTGATCGAAGAGGCGCGCGCGATCTTCAGCGAGCTCGGCGCGGCGCTCGACCTGCGGCGGCTGGAAGAGATGCACGCCGCGTAGGCGTCAGGCGACGTCGGCGGCCCGCGCCTATGACGGGCGCGGGCCGTCCATCCGGCCCGCGCCCATCGACGCGCTACTCGAAGTACTCCCCGCCCGGGGGGTTGCAGGCCCCGATGACGCCGCCGGTCTCGTCGTAGTCCGGCGTGCTCGTGTCGGGGTCGCACAGGTCGAACTCGTGCGCGTTGGCGTTGGGCGCGCGGTCGATGAGATGGCGGCCGAAAGCCGTCGTCAGGTAGACGTAGAGCCGCGGCGGCGCGGCCCGTAGTTCTTCGTGTAGGTGACGCAGCCCTGGCCCGCGACCGGCGGCGTGCAGGTGCCGAAGCCGCTCCCGCCGGGGTAGCTGACCGAATCGACCACCGTCGTCGCGGTCGCGTCGCTCGTGAAGTACACGGTGAGCGTCGCGCCTTTGCAGAACGGCTTCTCCGTCAGAATCTGTAGGAAGAGAACGGCCTCTCTACCAGTGCTTACGACGTAGGAGCTGTGCGTGCCGTCCAGGATGATGTCTGCGCACGCCAGCCCCGGCTGCGTCACGTCCGCGGCCGCCGCGGGCGCGGCCGGTACCCCGACAGCGAGAACGAGCGTCGCGATGAAGGTCGCGAGGATCCGCTTCATTTTCCTTCTCCCTCCGGTGGCGATCACTTCAGGGTCACGCACGCGTCGTGTTGCGATCCGTCGCTCAATGTGAGGCGGAAGATGTACATGCCGGGCGTCGAGGGCGTCTGCCAGTTGAAGACGTACTGGTGGCTCGCCTGGTCGAATCGGAGCGTCGACTGGCCGCTGGTGTTCGCGAACGCCGAGGCGGCGGCCGGCCCGCACGGGGCGGTCGCGTACGTCGTGGAGGCGACCGCCGAGAGGTCGCTGATCGGCGTTCCCGCGCTCAAGAGCTGCCACTTGAGGGCGAAGCTCTTCCCGGCGGTGCCGGTGTTGACGTCCGGCGGATTCAGTACCGGGGTGAAGAAGCCCAGGAACTGGTAGCGGGTGCCAAAGGTCACATCCGCGGTCGCGGTGCCGCCCGTGGCGGTCACCGTGAGACGCGCCGTCCAGAGGCCCTCGGTCCAGCCGTTCGGCGACGGCGCCGGTACATCGAGCGCGTTCCCGCCGCCGACCGGCGTGAACGTCGCGCCGCCCGGCGGACGGATCGACCAGCTGAGGGCGCTGCCGGGGAGCTCGACCCCGGCGACCTCGCCGGAGCCGCGCAGGGGCAGGGTCGCGTTCCACTCGATCGACGCGTTCGTGGCCGGGCTGTAGATGGCCGCGGTCGGCGGCTTGACCTGCGACGACGCGTCGCTCTGGTCCGTCCCGCCCACCCGGTTCCAGCCGTCGCTCACGTACGGGACGAGGACCCCGCCACCGCCGAACCGCGCGCAGGCGTTCGTCCGGTCGGCGTTCGCGTTGAACGTGGCGATGCTGCCGTCAAGGGACGACGGCGGGATCGCGATCGCGGCGACGAAGTCGAAGGCGTTGCAGCGGTAGATGAGGTCGAGCTTCAGGCGCTCTGGCTCGGTGCTGCTCGCCCGCACGGTGACCTGCTGCCGCGGGCTGTCCGACACGACGATCTGCAGGTGCTGATAGAAGTTCGGGTCAGGGATCTCACCGCCAGGCATGAAGACGATGTTGCCGTTGATCTTGAAGTAGATGAGGCACTCGTACGTGCCCTCGGCGGTGCCGGCGGGGATGTTGACCGTCTCGGTGAAGTCCGCGTTGGTCCCGCTCGGGACCGTCCGCTGCTCGGGGCTGATGGCGATGCCGAGCGGCGGCATGTCGCAGTTGCCGGTGTCGATGAACGGCGTCACGTTGGCCGGCAGGTCGTGGAGGCCGGCGAGGATGGCCGCCGAGACCTCGCTCGCGTCGGTCGTGTTCTTGACGACACCATTGGTCGCGGCCGCGATGCGCGTCGCCTGGTCCGAGTTCGCGCCGCAGAAGGTGCAGCCGTTGAGGGAGGTGCCTTCACCGGCGTTGGTCAGGTTGACCGCGACGACACGCGCGCCACGCGCCCGGAGCTGCGCGATGGCGTCGGCCTCGGTATGGTCGACGCTGGGGTCGTGCCCCGGCGCGTCCCCGAACCACACGATCACCGGGCTCGATCCGCTGCGGTACCCGACGGATATCGGGTCGATGCCGCCGTCATTGCCTACGCCGAGCCGATAGAGGGCGTTGAGCTGCGCCTCGGGCTGGTCGCAGCCCTGGCCGGGGGCCGTCTGCCAACCGGAGTTCGGGATGTCGGCGTTCGGCGTGATCGCGGCCTTGAGGGTGCTCGGGCTCGCGGTGAGCGGCTGCTCGATCCGGAACGTGTAGGGGTCGGTCGGGCAGACGGCCGGCTCGTCCTTGTATGACGCCGCCGCGAACTGGGCGTCCGGCTGCGCTGCGAGGACGTCCTGCGTGATGGCGTCGATGTTGCCTCTGACGTTGTCCAGCGCCGGGCCCATGCTGCCGGTCGTGTCCGCGACGAAGACGATGTCGGGCTTCGGCGGGATGCGCGGCGTGACCTGGCTCCGCAGGAACGTCTGGGTGCCGCCGGTCGTCGGGACGCCGCCGCCGCTGAACTCGGTGATGACCGGCGGGTCGATCTTGAGCGAGGAGAACAGGATGGTACCGCCGAGCGGATCGTCGGCGGAGTTCGCCACCTTCACCAGCCGGACCTCGCCCGCCAGCGTGCTGAACCCGGGGACAGCCGCGTAGAAGGTGCGGAGGTCCGAGAACGGGCCGACCTCGTGGGTCGTCACGAACGGGCTCCACGACACGCCGACGTTGCCGCCGGTCACGACCGCCCCGCCGCCGTCGAGCTGGACGAGCCGCAGCAGGCTGTCGGGCACGCCGGGCGTCTCGGCGACGTCGCTCGCGTAGTACGGCTCGACCACGAGCGTGTGGGGCAGGCCGGCGGCCGTGCCGTCTGTGGTCCCGGCGATGACGTACTTCTCCCCGGCGAGGACGCCCGTGGCGGTCCCCACGTTCCCGGGTGTCGGACAGGCCGACGTCGCGCCGCTGGTCGGCTTCAGCTGGCAGAGCAGGTACGAGAAGTCACCGGCCGACAGCAGCGTGGTGGTGTTGTCCCACGGCCCGGTGCTCGTGTTGAAGTCCAGCACGTCGTGATCGTTGGCGATCAGCGCGCGGCTCACGTCGTTGTACGCGCGGCTCGTCCCGCGGTCGGCCTGGACGATGGCGGAGTGGTATGTGACCGCCCCGAGCTCGAGCCCGAAGGTGTGCGACAGCTCCTGCGCGGCGAGCGCGCCGCTCATCGAGGGTACGCCCGTGGCGTCGGGGATGAGCCGGACCCACGACTCGGCGGACGAGACGGAGGCCATACCCTCCGCGCAGCCGCTCGAGCCGCCGAGGCTGATCGCCCCGTCGACGACCCCGACCACGCGGTCCGCGGTCGCGCTCGGGTTGGCGGTGTTGTTGGCGAGGAGGTACTGCGCGAGGAGACCCTTGATCGTCGCGAAGTTGGACCCGGTACCGCAGAACTTGCCCGACACGAACAGCGACCGGAGATCGAGCATCGTCGCCGTGTCCACCGTGTACCGGACGCCGCCGGAGGTGCCGGCGAGGTCCCCGATCCGGTCGGGCACCGGATAGATCCGGGCCAGCGTCTGCATCGCGTTCTGCACGATCGCCTGGTCGGCGGCCGTGTACTGCGTGTTGTACGCCTGGCTCGCGTCGCCCATCGGGATCACGAGGATGCGCAGCGCGTTCGTCTGCCGCTCGAACGTCGTGTTCCGGGT
>WNGF01011622.1_pt1 | contig 12251 bp, 13 predicted proteins | sample 5400641 | NCBI WGS metagenome assembly WNGF01 (sample SAMN13153371, study PRJNA577476) | soil metagenome | isolation source: 80 cm soil or saprolite under grassland replicate 2 | place: USA:California | collected 2016-06-15
AGGATATGCGAGAATACGCTGGAGACACGATGGTCGATTCCCCGCCGCGCCGCCCGAGGCCGACCGAAGACCGCGAGATCGACTACCTCATCTGCAAGCAGTGCAACTCGCCCTGCTACGTCTTCGAGACGAACGGAAGCGTGATCAAAGAGGCGCAGTGCCTCGTCTGCGGCAATGACGACATCACGATGTTCGACCTGGGCGAAGAAGCGGGCAGTGACTACGGCATCTAGCTGGTCGAGCCCTCTGACCGAGCGCTACGCTTCGGAGGAGATGGCTCACTTCTTTTCGCCGCAGTTCAAGTTCGAGACGTGGCGGCACCTGTGGCTCTGGCTGGCCGAAGAGGAGAAGCGCCTCGGCCTTCCCATCTCCGACGAAGCGATCGCGCAGATGCGGGCGCATCTCGGCTCGATCGATTTCGAGGCTGCCGCCCGCGAAGAGGAGAAGACTCGGCACGACGTGATGGCGCACGTGCGCGTCTTCGGCGCGGCGGCGCCGGCGGCCCGCGGCATCCTGCATTGGGGCGCGACGTCGGCCTACGTCACCGACAATGCTGACCTCATCCAGATGCGCGACGGCCTGGCTCTCGTTGAAGGGCGGCTGGCCGCGGTCTTGAAGCGCCTGCGCGACTTCGCCGTGACGCACCGGGACTTGCCCGCGCTCGCGTACACGCACTTCCAGCCGGCCCAGCCCACCACCGTGGGCAAACGGGCGGCGCTCTGGGCCTCGGATCTGCTGATGGACCTCGAGGAAGTGCGCCGCGCGCGCAAGGACCTGCGGTTTCTCGGCGCCAAGGGAGCGACGGGCACGCAGGCGTCCTTTCTCCTCCTCTTCAACGGCGATCCGAGGAAAGTGGACGAGCTCGACGCCGCCCTCGCTCGGCGCGCCGGCTTTGCCCGGCGGCAGCTCGTCTCCGGACAGACCTACTCGCGCAAGCAGGACGACCGCGTGGTGCATGCGCTCTCGGGCGTGGCGCAGTCGGCCCACAAGATGGCGACCGATCTCCGCCTGCTACAGCACGAAGGCGAGATCGAAGAGCCGTTCGAACCGACCCAGATCGGCTCCTCCGCGATGCCCTACAAGCGCAACCCGATGCGCGCCGAGCGCGTCTGCGCTCTCGCGCGCCACGTGATCGTGCTTTCGCTGGACACGGCCATGACCGCCGCCACGCAATGGCTCGAGCGCACGCTCGACGACTCCGCCAACAAGCGTCTGGCGGTGCCCGAGGCTTTTCTCGCGACCGATGCGATCCTGATCCTGCTCGAGAACATCGCCGGCGGTCTGGTCGTCCATCCCGAGGTCTCCCGCCGCCATCTCGAGGAGGAAGCTCCGTTCCTCTCGATGGAGAACCTCTTGATGGAGGCCGTCCGCCGCGGCGGCGACCGCCAGGAGCTCCACGAGAAGCTTCGGCTTCACGCCCGAGCCTCGGCGGACAAACGCGCGAAGGACGGCGCCTCTCCCGACCTCTTCGACCGCCTGGCGGCGGATGCCGCTTTTGGGATGACACGCTCCGCCCTCGAGGATGCCGCGCGCCCCGAGCGCCTCGTCGGCCGAGCGGCCGAGCAGGTCGACGTCTTCGTGCGCGAGGAGCTCGATCCGGCGCTCTCCCGCAGCGAAACGGCCGAGAGCGCGTCGATCCGCGTTTGACCGTCGCTCCCGCTTACTCGGGACCTGCTGACGCGCCGGCGAGCGGCTCGGCCGGCCGCGGCCTCGACCGCCCGCCTGGTCCCTCACGCGCTCTCGCTCCCGCAGCGCGAGGCTCCTCCCCTCTGGGAGACTCCTCGCGCTGCGACCGGGGCGAATCCCCCCGTCTCCCCGTCTCCCCGTCTCCCCGTCCGCTCCTTGTCCTCCTCGCGCTCCTCCTTGCCGCCCGATGCGCGTCGCGGCAGGCGCCTGCGCCGGTTCCTCCGGGTCAGGCGCCGCCGGAGACCGGGTCCATCGGGGAAGGCGTCGCCTCCTGGTACGGCGGCAACGACGGCTTCGAAGGCAAGCCGACCGCCTCCGGCGAGATCTACAACTCCAACAAGCTCACGGCCGCGCACCGGGAGCTCCCCTTCGGCTCCATCGTGGACGTCACCTCAGTCGACACCGGCCGGACCGTGCGCGTGCGCATCAACGACCGCGGTCCCTTCGCCAAGGGCCGCATCATCGACCTCTCCCACGAGGCCGCGCGGCTCATCGGGATCCTGGGTTCCGGCACGGGCCGCGTCCACCTGACGCTCGTCAAGCCTGGAGTCGAGCCCACCCCCGTACCGGACACGGTGCCGTGGGTCGTGCAGATCGGCTCCTTTGCCGACCGAGTCCGCGCCGAGCGGCAGGCCGACCGCGTCCGCGCGACGGGCCGCACGGTCTTCCTCGAGCCGTTTGACGGCCTGACGCGGGTCAAGATCGGTCCCTATCCGTCGCGCGCCGACGCCCAGGCCGCCTTGAGCGCCCTCGAGGCCGCCGGCTTCGAAGGCATCGTCGTCCCGCAGCCCGCGGGACAGTGAATTAGACCGCCGCGGCCTCCTTCAGCTCGCGCACCGCGTTTTCGATTCCCGCGACGATCTCGGCGGTCGTGCCTGCGTAAGAACGGGGAGGACCGATCGAGACTTTGCAGAAGAACGGAACCGGGATCCACGCTCCCTTGGGAAGGCTGCGACCCATGTTCTCGAGGTAGGCGGGCACGACCGGAAGATCGGGCACGTTCTCGACCAGATACGCCACGCCCGACTTGAAGCGGCCGATCTCCACCGGCGACGTCCCGCGAGTGCCCTCGGGAAAGATGAGGAGCGAGGTGCCGGTTTTCAATGCATCGACCATCGCCTTGCGCGGGTCGTTCTGCGCCGTCATCTCCTCGCGGCGGCGGACGATCGGAAGGATATGGAAGAACGTCCGTGTCGCAAACGAAACGATCCGATTTCGGTCGAAGTAATCCGCCGCAGCGACCGGCCGGATCTCCTTCAAGCGCCGGAGCGGAAAGAGCGCCAGGAGCGAGATCGTGTCGAGATGGCTCGAGTGATTCGCGACGAGCAAGAACGGGCCCTTCTCGGGCAGGTTCTCGCTGCCCCGCACCTTCAACCCGATGAAGAGCGTCAGGAACGGCCGGACGATCAGCAGAAAGAAGATCCGCTGCAGCAGGTCGGCCCACCAGGCGCGGTCCATCAAGTGTAGAAATACCGGACGTAGTGGAAGAAGACGGGCGCGGCATAGCACAGGCCGTCCAGGCGATCGAGCATGCCGCCGTGGCCGGGGATCAAAGAGCCGAAGTCCTTGACGCCGAAATCGCGCTTGACGGCGCTCATCACCGTGCCTCCGAAGAACCCCGCGACGGTGATGAGGACGGCGACACCGAAAGTCTCGAGGGCGGAAAACGGCGTCAGAAAGCGGATCGTGAGGGCGACGGCCGAAGCGGAGAGGACGCCGCCGATCAGCCCCTCCCACGTCTTGTTTGGGCTGACCGTCGGCACCACCTTGTGCCGGCCCAGCGTCTTGCCCCAGATGAACTGGAGAACGTCGCTGATCTCGACGACGAAGACCAGGAAAAGAAGCAGCGCGCGGCCGTCTGCGCGGGCGCCGCCTGGTCCGACTTCGGGCAAGCGCGCGAGATAGCTCATGTGGGATAGGCCGAACACGAAAGCCATCAGGCCCCACTGAATCTGGGACGCCGAGGCCACGAAGCCCGACGTCTCCTTCGAGAGCACGAGCCGAATCGGCAGCATCAGGAACATGTAGACGGGGATGAAGATGATGAACATCCCGTACCATTCCATCGACACCCACAGGTATTGGACCGGGATCGCGAAAAAAGCCAGGACGAGGGCGGCGTGGTCGGCCGCGCGGGTCGGCAGGAGCGTCACGTACTCCTTCATCGCCCAGAAGCTCATGAAGACGAACAGAACGAGCGAGACCCACGGACCGGCAGCGGCGGCCGCGAAGAAGACCGAGGCCATGATCCACCAGGACCGCGTCCGCGCCCAGAGCTCGGCGAGGTAGGCGCCCGGCCGCACGACCTGCAGAACTGCCAGGACGAGTGTCGCGAGGACGAGGACGGTCCCGACGATCGCGCCCATACGCCAGAGCGGCGCCAGATTTTCGAGGGCTGCGATCACGCAGCTTCCTTGAGCGCGAGCTCAGCGAGTGCCGCCCGGCACCGGCGCACCGAGGTGAAGAACGCCAGCGCCGCGCCGGCCCAGAGAGCTCCGGGCCAGACGGCCGCGAGTCCGGGGAAGACGAACGTCGCCGTCGCGAGCGCACCCACGAGCAGCGCCCGGTCACTCTTGCCCATCGGCCCTTCGTAGTGCCGAGAAGCCCCGAGCGCCTGGCCCAGAACGCCGCAGAACTCCGTCAGCGCAGCGCCGAGCGCGAAAACCACGGCCGGCCAGAGCGCTCCTTCCGTAAACGCCGCGAGGGGCAGATAGAGAGCGGAGTCCGAGAGCACGTCGCCGACCTCGTTCAGCACGCCGCCGAGCCGCGTCTTCATGCCGTGCTCGCGCGCCAGCATTCCATCGATCGCGTTCAAGGCCATGCGCAGAAACAGCCAGCCGGGAAGCAGCAGAAGCAGCGGCGGATGGGCCCGCGCGAGCAGGCAAGCGCCGCCCACGGCGAAGGAGCCGATCATCGCGGCGACCGTGACCGCGTTGGCGGTCACGCCCGCGCGCGCGAGGCCATTCGCCAGAGGGCACAGGAGCGCCTGGAACCGCGGCTTCAAGTCGTAGACGGACATGGAGAGTGAGTTCACTCTAGCAGCAACAACTTGGGAGACGCAGCGTGATCGCAACGTGAACGCAACGGGATCGAGTGAAGTGAAATGTGAAGTTCGAAGGATGAGGAACTCGGAGCTAACTTCACACTTCGTCCTTGACTTCACGGCGTTCACGCTGCGATCACGTTGCGTTCACGCTGCGTTCCTCAGAGAATCGCTCCCGCATGGAAGCCGCGAGCGCTCCGAAGACGAGCCCGGCCATTGCCTGCCGCGGTCTTGTCAAACGCTTCGGCGAGGTCGTCGCCGTCGACGGCCTCGACCTCGAGGTCACGCCCGGCGAATGCTTCGGCTTGCTGGGCCCCAACGGAGCCGGCAAGACCACGACGATCGAGATTCTCGAAGGCTTGATGAAGCCGGACGCCGGCGACATCACCGTCCTGGGGAGGCACTGGGGCACGCACGAGCGCGAACTGCGCGCCCGCCTGGGCATTTCGCTGCAGGAGAGCCGCTTCCACGACCGGCTCACCGTCTTCGAGACGCTGGATCTCTTTCGCTCGCTCTACCCCTCCGGACGCGACCCGGAGCTGCTGCTCGCCGACATGTCGCTCGAGGAGAAGCGCGACGCCCGCGTGGGCAAGCTCTCGGGGGGACAGCGGCAACGCCTCTCCGTGGCCTGCGCGCTCGCCGGCGACCCGGAGATCCTCTTCCTCGACGAGCCGACGACGGGCCTCGATCCTCAGAGCCGGCGCGAGCTCTGGGACTTGATCGAGGGCTTCCGCGCGGCGGGCCGCACGGTGCTATTGACCACGCACTACATGGAAGAGGCCGAAAGACTGTGCGACCGCGTGGCCGTGGTCGACCACGGCAAGATCATCGCCGAGGGGACGCCGGCGGAGCTCGTGGCGAATCTCCATGCTCCTTACATCGTCGAGTTCGCCTCGGAGCCCGCCGTGACTCCCGAGGACATCAAGGCTCTGCCGGGAGTGCGCGACTGCCGCCAGCGGGACTCCCGCTGGTTCGTGAGCGTGGCCACCCTCGTGGAAGCTCTTCCGGCTCTTCTCGCTCGGCTTGACCGGACCGGCGCGAAGCTGCTGATGCTCTCGACGCATCAGGCAACGCTCGAGGACGTGTTCATCTCGCTCACGGGACGAGAGCTGCGCGATGAGTGAGAGGCCCAGACACTCGCCTCTCTACGCGCTCACGAAGACGCGACTGCTCGAGTTCATCCGGCAGCCGGAGGCCCTCTTCTGGGTCTTCGGCTTCCCGATCGTCATGTCGATCGTGCTGGGCTACGCCTTTCGCGACCGGCCGCCCGACCCTGTGCCCGTCGGAGTCGTCGAAGGCCAAGGCTCCGCAGGACTCGTGGCGTCGCTCGGCAAGCCCGGGACGATCCGGCCTATCGTGTTCCCCTCGGCGGCCGCAGGCAGCGAGGCGCTGCGCATCGGAAAGGTCGCTCTCTTGGTCGAGGCCAACCCGGAGCTCGTCTACCGCTACGATCCCACTCGCCCGGACGCGCGGATCGCTCGCCTCGAGGCCGACGACGCGATCGAGCGGTCGCGGGGCCGAGCGGACGTGGCGAAAGCGCGCGAGCAGCTCGTGCGCGAGAAGGGCTCGCGCTACATCGATTTCCTGCTGCCGGGATTGCTGGGCTTGAACCTCATGTCGACGGGCCTCTGGGGCATCGGCTTTTCGATCGTGGACGCACGCATGAAGAAGACTCTGAAGCTCATGACGGCGACACCCATGCGCCGGTCCGAATACCTGCTGTCGCACATGCTTTCCCGGTTCTTCTTCCTCATCCTCGAGACGGGCGTCATTCTGGCGTTCGGTCTCGTGGCATTCGGCGTTCCCGTGCGCGGCTCCTTCGGCCTGCTCGCGCTGCTCGCGGCGGTGGGCGGCGCGACGTTCGCCGGTCTGGGGCTCATCTGCGCGGCCCGCACGCAGACGCTCGAAGGAGCCAACGGTTTGATGAATCTCGTCGCGATTCCGATGTGGCTCGTGTCCGGCACTTTTTTCTCGGCCGAGCGCTTCCCCGGCGCGCTCCAGCCCGCCATCCGGGCGCTGCCCCTGACCGCCCTGAACGACGCCCTGCGCGCCGTCATGCTGGAAGGCAAGGGCCTTGTGACTCTCGGCGGTCCGCTCGCCGTTCTCGCCGTCTGGGGCGTCGGCTGCTTCGCCGTCGCCCTGAAGATCTTCCGGTGGCAGTGACCGACGTTCTCCTCGTCAGCCAGGAGGAGGTCGGCAAGCTCCTCCCGATGGCCGATTGCATCGGCGCGATGGAGCGTGCCCTCGCGGCGCTGGCGCGGGGCGAGGCGCAGCTTCCGCTGCGGTCGATCCTGTGGCTGCCCGAGAAGGTCGGCGCGCTGGGGCTCATGCCGGCTCACCTGGCGCCGGACAAGGTCCTTGGGGTGAAGGCCGTCACGTTCTTTCACGGCAACGAAGGCACCGAGCTCGACACCCATCAGGGCGCGGTCCTGTTGTTCGAGGCTGAGCGCGGCAGCCTCCTGGCGATCATCGATGCCACCTCGGTCACGGCCATTCGGACGGCCGCGGTCAGCGGCGTCGCAACGAAGCTCCTGGCGCGCGAGGACGCGGGCGATCTCGCTCTGGTCGGCTCGGGCGTCCAGGCGCGCACGCATCTCGAGGCGATGCTGGCGGTTCGCCAGCTCCGCCGCGTGCGCGTGGCGAGTCTGTCCGTCGAAAGGGCTAAGAGGTTCGCCGAGGGCCAGGGCAAGCGGCACGGCATCGTCATCGAGGCCGCGCCCACGGTTCGCGAGGCGGTGGAGGGTGCCGACATCGTCTGCACGGTCACATCGGCGCGAGAGCCCGTGGTCGAAGGGAACTGGATCTCCCCCGGCGCCCACGTCAACGCCGTCGGCTCCTCCGTGCCGTTCGCCCGCGAGCTCGACACCGCCGCCGTCGTGAAGTCGCGCCTGTACGTCGACCGCCGCGAGTCGACGCTGAACGAGGCCGGCGATTTCCTGATGCCCAAGAACGAAGGAGCGATCGGCGACGACCACATCGTCGGGGAAATCGGCGAGATCCTGATCGGCCAGGCGGCCGGCCGGCGCTCGCCGGAGGAGATCACCCTTTTCAAGTCGCTCGGCCTCGCGATCGAGGACGTCGCCGCCGCGCGGCACATCTACGAGGAGGCCCGGCGCACGGGCACGGGCCGTTTCCTTCCGTTCGGCGGAGGCCGCCACGACGCCGATTGAAGCGGCTCCGATCGACGCGATCCGATCGGCCCGCGGGCGCATCGCCGGCTCGGCGATCCGTTCGCCGCTCGTGCGCTTGAATGCCGATTCGGCCGAAGCCGGGATCTGGCTGAAGCTCGAGAATCTCCAGCCGATCGGGTCCTTCAAGCTGCGCGGGGCCGGCAACGCGATGCGTCTGGCGGCAGCCGAGACCCTGGAAAAGGGCGTCTACACGGCGAGCGCCGGCAACATGGCGCAGGGCGTGGCCTGGAACGCGCGCGCCCTGGGCGTGCCCTGCACGGTGCTCGTGCCCGACCACGCGCCGCAGACGAAGCTCGCGGCGATCGAGCGATTGGGCGGCCAGATCGTCAAGCTCCCCTTCGACCGCTGGTGGCAGGTCCTGCTCGACCATGGCTACGCGGGAATGGAAGGCCTGTTCATCCATCCCGTGAGCGACCCGAATGTCATCGCCGGTAACGGCACGGTCGGCCTCGAGATTCTGGAAGACCTTCCCGACGCCGACGCGATCCTCGTGCCCTACGGCGGCGGGGGCCTTTCCTGCGGCATCGCGTCGGCGGTCAAGGCCCTGCGGCCGCAGGCGCGCGTCTTCGCCTGCGAGGTCGACACGGCCGCGCCCTTTTCCGCTTCGCTTAAGGCCGGAAAGCCCGTTACCGTCGCCTACACGCCGAGCTTCGTGGACGGCATCGGTGCCAAGAGCATGCTGCCGGAGATGTGGCCGCTCGCTTCGACGCTCCTGGCCGGCTCGCTCGTCGTATCCCTGGCGGAGGTGGCCGCGGCGGTCAAGCTCGTCGCCGAGCGCAACCGCGTGATCGCCGAAGGTGCCGGCGCCGCCTCCGTCGCCGCGGCGCTCAAAGGCGTTGCAGGCGCCCGCAAGGTCGTCTGCGTCGTCTCCGGAGGCAACATCGACCCCGAAAAGCTCGCCGCGATCCTGCGGGGCCAGGTTCCCTAGAGCGAAGCAGGTCGAGAGCACTCAGACAGTCTCGAGGTAGCGGTGAATCATCCCGACGGTGCCGGAACCCTCGCCGACTGCCGACGCGACGCGCTTGCTCGAGCTCGCACGCACATCGCCGGCGGCAAAGACCCCAGGGACGCTCGTCTCGAAGAGAAAGGGGTCGCGATCGAGCGTCCAGCCGCGAGGCCGGTGGTCCGTGCGGGGCAGGTCCGGGCCAGTCAACACGAAGCCCTTCTCGTCGAGCTCGAGCAATCCGGAGACCATCTCGGTCCGGGGTCTCGCGCCGATGAAAATGAACATCGCCGCCGCGTCGAGCTCGCGCTCCTCCCCGCCGGCAACGCCGCGGATCACGACCTTCTCGAGGCGCTCGTTGCCACGAACCGCCGTGACCTCGACGCCCGCAAAGACTTCGATGTTCGGCGTCGCCGCGATCCGGTCGATCAGATACTGCGACACGGATTTCCCGGGGGACTCGGCTCGGACGAGCAAGGTGACACGGCGCGCGTAGCGCGAGAAGAAGAGGGCGCCCTGCGCGGCCGAGTTTCCCGCGCCGACGACGCACACGTCCTGGCCGCGGTAGGTCGCCGCCTCGGTCATCGCGGCGCCGTAGTACACACCGATGCCGAGGAGCGCCTCAATGCCGGGCACGTCGAGTGTTCGCAAGGAGACGCCGGTGGCCAGGACGACCGCGTAGCAGGAAACCTCGGTCCCATCGGCAAGGTGGAGGACGCGGTAAGGGTCTTGTCTCTTCACGCCCACGACTTCCTGCGCGAGCACTTCTGTGCCGAAGCGGCGCGCCTGGGTCGTGGCGCGGCGAGCGAGGTCGGCTCCTGAGACGCCCGACGGGAAGCCGAGGTAGTTTTCGATCCGGGAGCTCGAGCCGGCCTGCCAGCCCCGACGATCGCCAGGTCGTAGAAGGGCAGGCGCGCCCGCGTCTGCATACCGATCTTTTCGGCCAGCTCGCGGTTGGTCGGCGCGGCCAGGTGGCTGCCGTCGGGAAAGAAGACGACCGGCAGCCGGCTCGAGTCGCCGGAAGAGCGGATCAGCTCACGCGTCGGCGGATCCCGGTCGGTGTCAATCCACTGGTAGGGAATCTGATTGCTCGACAGGAATTCCTTGACGGCGTAGCTCCGCGGCGAAGACTGCGCCCCCGCGACTCGAATGCCGTCGTAGGGAAGGCGCACGTGCGCGGTCCAGTCCGACAGCAGGTCGTCTAGGACGGGATAAAGCCGCTCCCCGGGGGGATGCCAGGGCTTCAGCAGGTAATGATCCAGCCCCACGTCGTTGATGCCGGAAATCGCTGCTTGCGTGTCGGCGTACGCCGTCAGAAGAACCCGGCGCGACTCCGGATGGAGCTTGATCGCCTCGCGCAAGAACTCCGTGCCCGTCATACCGGGCATCCGCTCGTCGACGAGGAAAAGGGCAATGGGAGCCCCGCGCTGCTTGAGCTGGCGCGTGGCCTCGAGCGCTTCGCGCCCGGACCCGGCCTTCAAGACGCGGTAGTCGCTCCGGTAGTGCTGGCGCAGGTCCCGCTCGACGGCGCCGAGCACCTCGGGGTCGTCATCGACCGCCAGAATCACCGGTTTGGCCACGTCAGCCCCTGCCGGCGTCGATCGGCAGCGTCACGCTGAACTGCGTGTGCCCGGGGCGGGAATCGACCTCGATCACTCCGTGGTGCCGGAGCACGAGGCGCCGCGCGATGTCGAGGCCGAGACCGGTGCCCTGGCCGACCGGCTTCGTCGTGAAGAAAGGATCGAAGATGCGCTCGCGAATCTCCGGGGGTAATCCCGGTCCATCGTCGACGACGCGCACGACAACGGAATGACCCTGACGGCTCGCTGCAACGGCGACGTGACCCCTGGCTGCGTCCAGCGCGTTGTCGACCAGGTTCGCCCACACCTGGTTGAGCTCGCCACCGAACCCCTGGATGCGCGGAAGGTCGGCCTCCACATCGAGGCTCACGCCCAATTGTTTCGCGCGGGCTTTTGCGTTGAGCACTGCGAGCGTGTCGGCCAGCCCCTGACCGACGTCCACCGGTTTGGGCATGGTCGCCTGGTCCATGTAAGTGAAGCCCTTCACCGCAGCAACGAGGTTGTGGATCTTGGACGCGGCCGCCTCGATTTCCGATGCCAGTTGGTACGTCGCGCAGCCGGCAACGAGCCACGGAAGGATCACGGAGAGCGCCTCGCCGTCGAGCGCTTCCGCGAGCTGGTCAAGCGCGTCGAGCGTTACCGCGGAATCCGCCAGCGCTTCCGCGGCGGCGACATCGGCGCGGTGACGCGTCAGCCAGTCGGCGATGGCGTCTTCACGGTCCGCTTGCTCGATGGGCGAGCGCCCGAAGGTAGCGCCTGCCGCAGCAAGGCAGAGTCCGCGTGCTCTGTCGACGGCGGCCTGCTGAGCCTCGGACAATCGTGCGGCTCCGAGCGCGCGGGACGCCGCTTCGACCTCCGACAACCGAAGCTTGAGTCCCTGGGCGCTGCGCGCGACTGCCGAAGCAGGGTTGTTCAACTCGTGCGCGAGCCCTGCCGCCAGCTTGCCAAGGGAGACCATCTTTTCTTCCTGGAGGTCGCTCGACGTGAAATGGCGCGCGCGATCGATCATGACATGCACGAAAATCGAGGTGAGGTCGTAGCAGTCGCGAATCAGCGCCGGCATCTGCTCGCGGGGGATCAGAAGAAGCTCGGACGGCACCTCGGCCTTCACGTCGCCCGGCGGCGCCACGAGACGTGAGTACGGCAGGAGCCCCGTCACATCGCCCCCACGCCACTCCATGACTTTGTGTGGTCCGGCACCCCGGTCGATGTGAATCGACAGGTGGCCGGAAAGGACGATGTACAGACCAAGCACCGGTCCGGCTTTCGGCGTGAGCACGTCTCCCGTCTCCAGTTGGACCAGGCGGCCGCGGGCAGCGAGCCAGGCCAGCTGGTCGGGAGGTGCGCCGACAAGCAGCCGGTGCGCAGACAAACGATCTTGAATCGAGGTTTCCAACTCGCCTGTTATACATCGACCGGCTTTTCGAGCGTCGCGGGCCGGGCTCTCTTCCTTTCCTCCAGCTCCTCAAGCGTCTTCGGCCAGTCGCCCCTCAAGAGCTGCGACAGGGCGCGATCCGCAAGAAGTTTTCCGCCGGTCTGGCAGGTCGCGCAGTAGTTGGACTCGTTTTCGGCGTACACGATTCGCTGCACAGGCGAGCCACAGTCGGGACAGGGCTTCCCGTAGCGGCCGTGCACCGCCATTCCCTCGCGGAAGGCCGTGACCTTTTCGGGAAAGACTCGCTCTGCGGCGGCACGCAGGAGGCCGCTCCACTTTTCGAGGGTCTCCCGCGTGGCGGCGTGGAGCCGCTCGATTTCCACGCCGGTCATTCGCTTCGTGAGCTTCGCCGGCGACATTCGCGCCCGGTGGA
>WNGF01015349.1_pt1 | contig 12250 bp, 7 predicted proteins | sample 5400641 | NCBI WGS metagenome assembly WNGF01 (sample SAMN13153371, study PRJNA577476) | soil metagenome | isolation source: 80 cm soil or saprolite under grassland replicate 2 | place: USA:California | collected 2016-06-15
ACGACCGACAATGGCGGTGCTGGTCGCCATGCTGGTCACGCCTTCGTGGTCGATCGTCGTGACGACGTTGAAGCCGCTCACAGGGCTTTCCATCGTGTAGGTATGATTTCCCGTGACGGTAAAAACCTGGGTCGGGCTACTCGGAGTGAGCGGGGTTATAGTGCCCGGAGAGTTTGTGCCGTCACCCCAGTCGATGCTCGCTGTGTAATGGCCGGTACTGGTGGGGGGAGTGGGATCGGAGGCATTCGGCTCCGCTCCGCCCGGATCGGTGAAAGTCGCCAACGTCTGCGGGCCGGTGTCGGTACCGACGTTGGCGTCAAACGAGAAGCCGCCGCTGGCGACCACCGGCGGATCGCTGACGTTGACGGCGAAAGTCTTGGAATCGGACTGGCCGTCGAGGGTATCCGTGACGGCAATCGTCACCGTGTAAGGTCCTTCTTCGCGGTATTTGTGATTCTTGCTGGGCAGCGGTCCGGGGCTGGTGACGGTGAAGGTGGTATCGGGCGTCCCGTCCCCCCAATTGACATTCACCGACCACGGGCCTCCGTCCGGATCGCTGAACAAGCCAAGGTCAAACAAATGGGACGCGCCTTCGATCGACGTCTGGTCGGCCGGCGGCGTTACCGTTGGCGGAGTGCTCTGGGTGAGAAACTCCCAGGCGCCCCAGCCCATCGTCCCCGCCCCGAGGAGATGGATGCCCGGCATGAAGTCGAGATCGGTGACTCTCGTTCTCGGCAGCGTGTCGAGACGGGTCCAGGTCGTGCCCAGGTCTTTCGACACGAACCCGCCGCGCAGCGTGCCGACGTAGAGCACGGGCGTCGGCTGCTCCCAATCGACGGCCAGGGTTTCGCCGCCCAACTTCGTCGGGAGGTTTCCGTTGATCTGAGACCAGCCACCTCCGTTGCGCGTCCACACGTGAAAGAAGCCGCTGAAGTCGGGCGCCTTGTCGTCTCGGCCCATGAACGGACTAGTGACGGCGAAGTCGTAATCGGGATCGGTCGGACTTATCTCCAAGTCCATGATTCGCTGGTTTTGCAGCGGCAAACCATTATCGACTTCGGTCCAGGTAGGACAGTTAGGATTGCAGTCGTTCCCGGCATTCGTTGTCTTGAAAACGCGGCCGTCTTCAGTGCCGGCGAAGATCGTGTTCGGATCGGATGGCGCCAGCGCAATCGCACTGATCGTTGCGGTATTGTTTCCCAAGTTCGAGCCAATATTCCGCCAACCGTTGCCGCCAAACTTTGGATCCGTGGTATTCGGATCGCCGCCGGTTGTCGTTTCGAAAACGCTCGCGGGTGTCGTTACGTTGTTTTGATCGACGAACCTGGCAAGACCCAGCAACAATCGCTTCGGATTGTTCGGGTCGATCACAATGGAACCTTTGCCGGGAAACGACGCGAAGTCCGTAATCGTGACCCCGTTGGACACGATCGTGGCCAAACCGGTTATGGCTGCTGTCCACGTCTGGCCGCCATCGTCTGAGTGCACGAATCGGGCGGAGTCACTGGGCGAAGCAACGGGATCCGAAGTGTTGGGATCCAAGAAATAGACACGACTCGAATTGGTCGGGTCGACACGGATCTTGCCTGCCTCCCCTCCATTGGGCGGCTGAAAGTACTGCCAGTCCACGGTGCCGACATACTTCAATACGCCCGGGCCGTCCTGGAAGAGACCAAAGCCCCTCCGCGGATTGCTGGGGTCGAGACTGAAGCCGTAAAACTCAATGGTATCGAGATTGCCGCCTTTGTTGTCTTTCACGTTCACGGGATCGCGATGGATTCCGCCGTCGCTGGTTATTATGAACACGCCTGTGCTGTCGAAACTCCCAGAGACCGGATCACCCCCTCCGTCTACTGCTGCTGTCCAGGTTTGTCCGCTGTCGGTGCTGTTCCAAATCCACTCTCCACCGGGTATGGTGATCAGGTTGTTCTCGATGTCGGTGTTTACAACAACGTGGCTGGAATTGGCCGGATCGACCGCGATGACATTATGGTGAGAACGATGGCGAGCCCCGGGTGCAGGCGCATCAGGCGACGTGAGCGGCGACCAGTTCGCGCCCTTGTTCGACGTAACAAAACGATAGTCCAGACCTCCATCGGACGCTGAGGCATCGATGGCCGAGGCGTAAATCTTTTCCGTGGACGCGGTACTGCCGGCGAGGCGGATTGAGCCATAGCCGGCGGCTTTTGTTGGAAAATTAGTTGGCGTCCACGTGGCGCCGCCGTCGTCACTGCGGTAGACACCGCCGCTGTTGGGTTGTCCATTGGCAGTGTCCGCGGCATAGAGAACGGTTTGACCATTCTCCTGGATTTCCAGGAGATCGCTGACGAAACCTGAAAATGTCCCAAAGCCTGCGTCGGACCAGGTCGCGCCGCCGTCAGTGGACTTGTACAGTCCGGAGCCCAGGAAAAAGTTGGCCGAGCCGCCACTTATTGCGACGTACAGGGTCTGGGCATTGGCGACATTTGGATCAACCACGATTGCGCCGAATTCGGCCAGGTCGAATCTTGAGTTGCCCAAGTAACTCCAAGTACTGCCCGCGTCGTCCGAGCGCATGATGCCGCCGCCCGGACCCGACGCTGCCGCGAGGACGATGTTGGGATTTCCAGGGAACACGACGAGGTCGTGCTCATGGACTGCTAGCGACAGGATCTGCGGCTTGTCCGTGATCTCTGTCCAAGTCGGAGATGAGTCCAACCAGTTGGTCGTTTTCCACACTCCGCCATTGTTCGCGCCGAGGTACATCACGTTGGGCTTGCTGGGATCCGGCGCCGCCACGTCGATGCGGCCGGCAAAAGGGCCGTTGACGGGCGCTGGGCCGATGGGCGTCCATTTGCTTGCGCTCAAGGTGACAGATGGCGAGGGGCCGCTTTCAACCCATTCAACTGGAAGGCCGACAATAAACAAAATGGAAACCGAAAAGACGATCCAACTCCTCGGGTTACGCATAAACGAGGCCCTGCGTGAGTATCTGGTTGGGATGGGCATTGGGTTTCTCCTTTGTTCAATTCGACTTCAGTAAGATCTCTGTTTTTTCAGGATCTTTTTTCTCAAGGAACCAAAGGGACTTCCTCAATTAGCCGGGTGTATCCTGCTTGCTTTTCTTTACGAAAGTTGATGACAGCTTCAGAAGGCTTTGCAGTTTTTCTCTTCTTTTCTCGAATGGCCTTCGCGAAATCCGCGATTATTTCGCGAGCAACATCTTGCGTGATGGGTCGCACTACGCTTGTACGAGGAAAGAGACCTCGAAAGCAGGAAGCGTCTTGATCCTCCGTTTCTTTCATGGCTATTACCCGAGCGAGATCACGAAAGTAATTCGCGGGACTCGTCACGCGGTGGATTTACGCCTGCGCAACGCGTGCGCTGAAGCCAAGGCGACGCTCGCTAATCCGGAAGGCTGGTCTTTATGAACGAAAAGCCGCGAAGGCGGAAGGATGAAATCCCCCAACGAGTCGCAGCGAGGTGCGCAAGTGACGCTACCAACTGACCCGAGCTGATCGGCTTGGCAACGTGCATCTGATAACCTGCGGCAAGAGCGCGTTCGCGATCTTCTTCTCGAGCGTAAGCAGTAAAGGCCGCCGCGGGCGTGTGTCCGCCTCGTTCGGGTGGTAGCGCCCGCACTTTGTTTATCAAGCTGTATCCGTCCTCGTCGGGCATCGCAATATCGCTCATTAACACATCCGGTAGCCACTGTTGAAGCAGCTCCAGCGCTTCGTGAGCCGACCCGCAAGTCTTTACTTCGGCGCCCGTGCGCGTGATCAAGTGGCTCATCAACTGGCACGCATCTGGCTCGTCATCAACGACCAACACGCGCAAGCCACTGAGCGGCGACAAGTCATCACAGGCGTGCTCGCCGCTATGAGCTACGAATGGAGATTCAAGTCTGGTCGCAATCAGCGGAAAGGATGCCACGAAGGTCGACCCCAAACTCACTCCGGGACTTTCCGCCCCGATGGTCCCGCCGTGAAGCTCCACCAGATGCCGCACGATTGCTAAGCCCAGGCCCAGGCCCCCAAAAACCCGAGTTGTAGAACTGTCGGCTTGGCGAAAACGGTCAAAGACATAGGGCAAGAAATCCTTGCTGATGCCCTTACCTGTGTCAGCTACTGTGAGTTTCACGTGAGAGTGGGTGTACTCGAGCCGCACCTCGATGCGGCCACCCTCCGGTGTGAATTTCACGGCGTTCGACAGCAAATTCCAAGCGACCTGTTGCAGACGCGCAGAGTCTCCTGAGATCGTTCTCAATATTGTCGGATGACTGTATGTTAGTTGGATCGATTTGGCATCAGCGGCCGGACGCGCCACATTTATTGCCGCCTCGGTAACCGAAGAAAGATCAATCGGGCGAACGTCCAGGTGAAGCTTACCCGAGATGATGCGCGAGACGTCCAACAGATCATCGATGAGCTGTGCCTGAATTCTGGCATTGCGCTCAATTGCTTTCGCCGCTTCATTGGCAACCTTATCTTCGAGCGTGGTCTCATTCAGCAAACATGCCCAACCGAAGAGTGCGGTCAGCGGGGTGCGCAGCTCGTGTGAGAGTGTCGCCAGAAATTCATCTTTCATACGATTGGCTGCTTCGGCCTCGGCCCGCGCGCGTTGCTCGCGCAACAATAACTGGTCGCGCTGTTCCTCGGAGCGTGTCAGATCAGCAACATATCTTGAGAGTTCCTCGACGTGACGCTGAGCCAACCCGGCCTGTGCCTCCGAAGCTTCCAGGTTCTTCAGATAAATGTCGTAAGTGAAGTAAATAATTAATACGATGGGAACGGTGGCCAGGACTGCATAAAAGCCAAATACGCGAATCAGATGCGCAATAATGCCGGCGGCTGACGCGCCGGCAAAATACGTAATGGACGTCCAGAGATAATACTTCTTCCAGGTCTGCCAAATAGATTCATCGATCTTGTAGGATTTCTCGACAGCGATTAGTCCGGTGTTCGTCAAGTACTGGACGAGAGCCATCGTGCAAATCGCCACCAAGAAGTTAGCGGAATAGGCGGCAGTGACGATTTCCGTGGGAGAGCCAAACAAGAGACGCAGCGCAGTCACGCTGAGAAAAGTAGAGATTCCAAGCAGGGCGCCGTTAAACAGAATCGTACGCGGCTTTCTGCTGATTGTCAGGGTCGAGCAAACGCCTTCAAAAGCGCCCATCAGCACTGCAGCCTCGCCGCCGTAGAGCAGGATCGTCAGAAAGAGGAATGTATCGCCCAGCGTAATGCGTCCGGTGACTCGGGGAATCCTGACCGCGACTTGCGTACTGATAGCTACCATCATAGCGAGTATCAGCAACCGAAGATCGAGTCGGCTCAATTGGAGTTGGAATACTGAGAAAACGATCGACACCCAACCCACGACAGCAATCGACCAGATGTATCGTGTCGCAAAGCGCGGGTTGCCCGTTGTTTCCATCTTGGCTATTGAGCTTTGGTTTAGCTCGCCGAGAGCCAGTCGCGTTGCGTACATCCACTTCCCTCCATCGGACTAATGACCTGCCGGAAACCACGTGATCGATTTGTGGGAGCAAGGCAGCCGCGTGGTTAATAGTCCACGCAATCAGTTCCGTCGTCCAACTGCACTTCCATTGAGGTTGTCTCGTCGCCGCCGACCGTGGCCGACTGCGCCTGCAAAGTCATGTCCCCTGTAATCACACCATCACCTGTAATCACACCATCACCTGTAATCACACCATCGCCTAGCAGATCACCATCGCTCATCATCGTCGAGCTGCCGCACAAAGCGCTAACGGAAAGGAATGGGATGCCATCACCGGTGATGACACCGTCGCTTGTCATAATCTGGTCGCCGGTAATGACACCTGCGGAGATCATTGTCAGGTCGCCTGTGATAACCCCATCTCCGGTTATGACGCCGTCGCTCAGCAGAGCGCCAGGGCGATAGATCAGTTGATACGTTGTGATCAGATCAACGCCGGTGGCGTAGCTATAATTGAGAACGATGCCACGCGACCAGGTGAACGTTTGACCGGCGATCGTAGTCTGCGGCGTCGGTACATCGTTGGTGGTCAGCAGCGGATCTCCTAACGGAGTATCTGCAGTGAGGTCCGTGCGCACCAGCTGGGCGAGCCGTACTGCGCCGTCGATGTTTATTTCGCCTGCTCCCTGCTCCAGCATGTTGAAGCCGGCCAATGGCTGCGCCGAATACATCAGCAATGCCTTCAACAGGTTTGGAGTCAGCGTGGGATTCACCTGCAGCATCAACGCCGCGGCCCCTGCTGTTACTGGCGTTGCCATCGATGATCCGTTCAGGTACATCATCTTCCGGTTATCCACAGGACTAACGCCGGCATCCAATTGCGGATATTGGCGCACGAGCAGGTTATCCCTCGCTTCTGCATCTACTACCTTGTTGCCCGGCGCAACTAAATCGGGCTTGATCAGATTATCGTAATGCTTGATTCCAGAATCATCCGTCCAATAGGCACGCGTTGGTCCGCGCGAACTATATGAAGTAACTCCATCATCATCACGCGCATCGGTGCCGAAGGTGTTTGAGGCTCCTACCGTAATCACCGAGGGTTCGATGCCGGGTGAGTGAATGTGTCCATAAATCTTATTGCCGTTTGCGTCGTTTCCATTGTTCCCGGCCGCCGCTACCACAACAACGCCGGCGTTGACCAGACTCCGCACGGCGCGACACACTGGATCATTAAGATATGAATCCACCGCCGGCGTGCCGAGGCTCATGTTAACAACTCGGATGTTATAGACGGTGCGATTGCTTGCCACCCAATCGAGTGCCCTGAGCACCCAGCAAGTCGAACCGACACCCTGCGAATTCAGCACGCGCAGATTGATGATGCTGGCATTCGGCGCGATGCCGATGTATTCAGTATGCGAAATCCGGCCGTTCCCGGCGGCGATGGAAGCGACGTGAGTACCGTGCCCATAAGGATCGTCGGTGCGTCCTTCGCCCGTGAAGTCCTGGCTCGCAACCAGGCGAGGGTTATTGCTTCTGTCAACGAAGGATTTGTGATCAGGATCTATGCCGGAATCGAGCACGGCGATCCCGATACCGGTGCCGTCGACTCCACTTGTCGTCGAACCGTTTCCTGTCCGGACCGCATCTGCCCCAGTGGTCAACGAAACGTGACCCAGAGTTCTTACTTCACGATTCAAGGAGACATAGGCAATATCGCTCCGCGTCGAAAGCGCAAGCGCGGCATTCGCTGAGATCGTAATTGCCCGGAGGTGGAAGTTCTGAAACTGATGCTCATTGCTGCCGCCCGCATTCTGAACCGTCGAGTCAAGTGTGCTGCCCCAAGCGTCAGTAGGTTGAATAATTACCCGGACGAGGTCATCGCCTTGCGCGCTGTTCACCTTATCTATCAGATCCGCGGACGCCTTGAGACTTTGACCGGCCCCTTGTGCATGAACGCCACTCTTTTTCGGGAACAATTGGGGACAGATCGGCAACAATAAAGAGACAACTAAAAAGGCAGAAAACAGAGTTCGCTTCATGGGGTACCCCAGGGCGACGCTATCGCATTTCCTTGTTTTCGCGATGCGTCGTTGGCACTTAGCTCATTGAAGAATAACCGTAAAAGGATCCTCTGGATAACCGGGGCGGTGAACTGTCGGGGCGGGCATTCTAACAAAGACACAAGCATCGTGCAACCCAATCGCAAAGGCTCGGCGATGCGCCGACCATGCGGGTACGAATAGTCACGAGCGAGCGCGGCCGGATTGACATCGGACGTTCAGATATTGAATTGGAAGGTGCTGGCCATCAATACCTCGCCCCCGTGTTATCGGGGAGATAGGACGGTAAGTGCCGATATTGATTGTAGATCGTTGGCCAACGACCTCCATACCCATACTCTGAAGTATTGCCCAGGAGCCGGTAAATCTCACCTCCGCGCCGGATGTAGTTAACGAAATAGAAGTGTCGGAAGCCGTAACCCAAAGAGGGATGGTGAGCCGTGGAGGGCTCGAACCTCGGACTCGCTGATTAAGAGTTATCGAGTCATCAGTACGGCTAGAGTAAACTAGAAGCTAGAGTAAACTAGAAGAGGAGACTTACTATACTACAGTCAACTTGGGAGTAAGTTCGATCGTGGCTCTAAGTTATTGAAAAGATTGGAGGCGGCAATCGGAATCGAACCGATGAATAAAGGTTTTGCAGTTCGACCGGGGCCAATATCACTGAGTGTCATAGAGTGTCATAGGCCCGTATTTATTGATCTTCTTTGAGAGACCTGTTAGTCGGTAATACTCAAAATCGCTCCAGACCCCACAAAGTCCCCACAGTGAAATTCAAGATTTTCTTACGCGGCTTTCGACGTTGGGACGCGTTTGATGCGATCGTACTCCGAACGCCGGGCGTGATGCGTGTCCCAGAGATCAACGTCCTGCTGTATACCCAGCCACATCTCTGGCGAGGTGCCGAAGGCGCGCGCCAACCGATGGGCCATATCCGTAGTAACAGGCCTGCGCTCGTGCAGTATCTCGCTCACAGTGCGTCGCGAGACGCCAAGCAAACGTGCGAGCTTATCCTGCGTCAATCCTGCTGCCGGCAGAACGTCTTCGCGCAGAATCTCGCCGGGATGCGTCGGTCGTCTCTTTCTGTTGTTTCGCATCGTTCATTTTACAAGCGTAGTGAAATCAACTTTCCTCATCAACGATTTTCAATCAGTTTCAGTGCGCGGATGGCGTCAATGCTCTTAAACATGCGGAACTGATGGGGAAAGCGAATGAAGTCGTATCTCTCATACCAACGAGCGAGCCTTTCATTTCGGGCATCAAGCATCATCGCGCGAACACCCGTCTTCCTTGATATTTCATCAATCCGCGCCTGAGCGTCCATTAGCATCAACTCGCCATAGCCCCGACCCTGAAATTCTCGATCGATGCCCAGTTGCCCGAGAAGGATCACAGGGATGGCGCGCTTGATGCGAGGGCGGTCGCCGGGTATTTCTTCCTGTTTCACTTGAGCCATTAACAGAGTGTGATATCCAATGATGCGGGTAGGCTCGACTTGCTCGTCGACGAGCACCATCGTGCGGCTGAGGTCCCGCTCCTGGTCCTGGAGAGCCTGCTCCTGAAGAAAGCGTGTGACTTCTTTATCTCCGCAGTCGAAACGCTTCCGGGCGTGACTTCTGGAGATGGGTTCAACCAGCAAGGCGATGTCTCACACCTTCCCGTCGACCTCGCCGGTAGCGAGCGGCAGCAGCATGAGACGACTTCGACGGTTTCCTGCTGCGGTCCAGCGATTTAAGGAAGAAACTATAGTCCTCGGCATCAAGCATCAGCGTATCGTGTTGCTCCAGAATTTCGTTGGCTCTTTCGCTGAGCGCAGAGACGGCGAAATCGGTTAGCCCCTGGCCAGTGATGGCTGCAGCCCTAGCCACCCGCGCCTTAATGTCGGGACTTAGACGAAAATGCATTCTGTCTTTGTCTGCCGTGCTCACCTTTTTTGCCTTTGCGATTGTCATTATCTCGCTCCTTGATTCCAAGTGGCAATCTGCCACATGGATTATGGCAGGTCGCTTAATCGAGTTCAAGTCAACTTGAGTTCTACCTTCTGGCTGCGTCGCAACCGCTAAGAGACATCGCGACGATGATGCTTGAACCGGGATGCGGCCGGACGAAGTGTGCCGCATTCGCCGCGAGAACGTTCATCTCGACCAGGGCCAGCTCTTCAAACCCGTTCGGAAAGACAAAGGCAGCCAGACGCAAAAGTCCCGCTCAGCGAAGGCTTGTGCGGTCCTGGCTCGACGCCTTGAGAAAGTGAAAGGCGATTTTGTTTTTCCCGGTCGTGCGACCGACCAACCGATCATCAAAGTAAATCGCGCGCACGTCGGCACGCTGGCCCGAATCAACCGCATCAGATCGGAAGCAAACCAGAGTCCGATTCCGGCACTTAGACTCTACGATCTTCGTCATACTTGGGCGACTCGCGGAGCCATGGCCGGAATTGACTTGGTTACTCTCGCAGCGATGCTCGGACACTCTCGCATACAGATGGTCTTACGCTACGCGCACCCAACCCCAGAGCATCAATTCGCCGCTATGAAAAAGCTCGAAGCTTTCCGGATTGCGAAGTAGTGTTCAGCTCTCGATTTTTAGATTGCAGACCTTTTGATACACGAGAGCGACTATCGCGGCCCATGAGTCAGAATCGCTTTGGGCGCACGTACCACGAGCCGTACTCGGCCTAATCTGACTCATCGGAGATGTGAATGCTCAGCCGAATACTTTTAGAAAGACTTTCTCTATCCATTGAAACTTCCCGATACCAACAATTACCAGTAACGCTCCAACAATTAATAAGACTCTGCCTTCGCTGATAATTCTGTTCCGTTTACAAGCGTCAAGCACGCGAAGCATGGTTGGCCAAAACAAACGGTGGACGATCAAGAAGAGTGACATCAGAAATGAAAGCAATGCCGTAATTGAAAAAATGAACTCAAAGTAAAAGAGTGCCATTAGCAGAATTACTAGCATTACGTCGAATAAGTTATTCCAACTGGAAAGTATTTGCTTTAGTGCTTCTGGGTTGTCCGGCGTGATGTCCGATGGATTAATGGCGGCCAGAGACGACCAGTGTTCAAACTTGAACTCCAAGACTTTGATCAATCCATAAATAGCTACTATCGGAAGCAGGTTAAGCAGCAGTATCAAAGCAATTCGTAATAGAGACTTTGAGGCACTTACTCGCCGTGTTGTGATCCGCAGCACAACAACCGACGTGAAGTAGGCTCCGAAAGCAATTGTGATGCAGAAAAGCGCACCGACAACAAATGACGTAAAGAATGAGTATTGGGACTGATGTACCAACTTCACCACCTCGATCGCCGGTGCGAGAAATTGCCAGTACGCAGACGTAATCATCGCGACCAACCAAATCAAGATAAGCCTTTCGGAACGGTTAGGGTAAGCAATCCTAAAAAACAGAGGTGCACTCCCCAGGACTAAGTAGAAGAAGAGTAGTGGGTAGAAGGAAAACAGTACTTGATGCAGGAATATTTTTTGAAGGACCAACAGCGTCAAGAACACACTGACGATGGAATAGCAGACCGAAACCGCCATTGCTTCTAAAGAGACTAAGCGACTTCCGAAAACAATATTGAGAACCTTATCCACGGAGCCGGCAATGAAGTTCATGAAAGACACATGGCGAGACAGAGCTGGTGGAACACAATGGGCCCGGAGTATATCAAAGGAACGAACCACGGTCGCCGTCCAAGACCAAAGATCAATTACACGTCATGCCCAGGAGTTGCAACGTTGATTATTGAATCGCAGAATCGCAGGCCTGACCCCGGTTTTGGGTTTCTACGCAGCAATTGACTGTTGTCTTAAGTTTGGCCATATTGTCTTACCAACTATCAAAGGAAGGTCAGACAAGAATGGCAACCACAATACTCGAACAATATCGGATTTCGGATTTGTTAGAGTGGTATGACCAAAAACAGCTGCTTCCGAATCCAGAGTTCCAACGAAGGAGCGTGTGGAGTCGCGACGCAAAGGTCTACCTAATAGACACTGTTCTAAAGCGGCTCCCGATGCCGAAGATATACATACGAACTAAGGTTGACTTAAACACGCGCAAATCCTATCGCGAGATCGTTGATGGCCAACAAAGGCTCAGGGCAATAATAGATTTCGCTTCCGATCGCTTCGCTCTTACAAAGCGTGCATCAGAGGATTTTAGAGGACTCAAATATTCTACTTTGACTGAAGAGCAGCAGGAAATATTTCTGACATACCCTCTCGCAGTTGACCAACTCATCAATGCAACGGACAGCGACGTGCTCGAGATTTTCGCCCGGCTCAACTCCTATACAGTATCGCTTAATGCTGCAGAACTTAGACACGCAACTTACGACACAGATTTCAAATGGGCGGTTCACGAAGCTTCCTCGAAATGGGGCTTGCTTTGGGAGCGATACCAAGTGGTGACAACAAAACAGCGGCTCCGTATGTTGGATGACTCGCTAATGGCTGAGTTCTTTGGTATTGCGCTACGTGGCGTCACCGACGGCGGCCAACCCAAAATCACAAAACTATATGATTCATATAAATCGGGTTTCGCCGAACAGGACCTTGCGGAGACCACAATCGATCAAACGCTGACTTTTATAACCGACAACTTCAACGATGTGTTAAGCGACTCCACGATTGCGAGCGCTCCACACTTTCTGATGCTCTTCGCTGCAGTTGCTCACGCACTGGTTGGGATACCGAACGGCGAAATGGGTGAACGAATGCCCCAAAGAAATCAAAAC
>WNGF01009551.1_pt1 | contig 12247 bp, 11 predicted proteins | sample 5400641 | NCBI WGS metagenome assembly WNGF01 (sample SAMN13153371, study PRJNA577476) | soil metagenome | isolation source: 80 cm soil or saprolite under grassland replicate 2 | place: USA:California | collected 2016-06-15
GGCCACGGCGCGATCGAGGAGTCGCCGTGCGGCGCTGTCGTCGCCTGCAGCTGCATGCGCCAGGGCAACGCGTCGGAGTGCGCTGACCTGGCGCAGGGGCGCGAGCATCAGCTCTGCATACTCGAGAGCCTCCTTGATCGCGCCGGTGTGCGCGAGAACGCCGACCGCGGCTGGAGGAGCATTTGTCGCCACCGAATGTGCGCTCGCGATCACGTCACAAATGCGAAGCAGGTCGGCCGTGACTTCGGCGGACGTCGAGGCGGCGGTTAGGGCCGCCTCGGCGTCGCGTACGAGCGCCGCCAGCGCCCGGGTCGACGCGCGATGTCGGCGCAGCCATGTATGAGTCGGCAGTGCGATCAGCGCCGCCGTGTCTTGCACCTCCTGCAGATGAGCTGCGTAGTTCACCAGCGTGTAGTTCGGCGTCTCCGCCGGCCAGCCGCGGTCCTTGTACCGCCCGCACCACGCGATCAACTGAGCGCGGTGGTGCGTGAGTGACGCATCCGTCACCTCGCTCGCAACGAGATCGCGTAAGCGGCGGTGGAAGAACTCAAGTCGCTCGGTCGGCAGCAAGAACCGGCTCAGTGGCGCGATCCCGTCTCTGCGAACGTGCTGCAGCGGCAGTGTCAGCACGTCTGCCAGTTCGGCGGCTGTGAGCCCCTCGCGCGCGGCGGTCAGCAGGCCAGTGACTTCCCATGCCAGCGATCCCAGCTGTCGTACGCGAGCGAGCTCGTCACGGAAGTACCCTTCTGCGTCCGCCGGGGGGTCGCGTTCCAGCCGGTCGAGCTCGCCAAGCCCCTTTGCGGCGACCTGCTCGCAGACGAAGCGCGCAAACAGTGGCTCGCCGCGAGTCAAGGCCAGAACGCGAGGAGCCGCGCGCTCTGCCTCCTCGGCCGGAACGCCAAACTCGATTAGCAGCAAGCGGAGCGTGTCGGCGTCGAAACCTTCGAGACGCAGCTTGGCGGCGCGCTGCAGCGGGTGCTCCCGGCTAACCCGCTCCCGCAGCGCCGGGGTCGGCCGTGAGGACACGATCACGTGCACAAACTCGCGCAGAGACGGTTGCAGTACGTCGACGATCCCGACCGGATCGCCGGCGCTCTCGTCGAGGCCGTCGACAACAAGCAGCAGCGGCGCCTCCGCCGACCGCGGCCGCCCACAGCTCGCTGAACTGCGCCCGCAGCGCGTCAAGCTCGAGCGGTGTCCCGCCAGGGAGATCGAGTAGCGCGAGAAGCTGCGAGTTGACAGCCTGCAGGAACGCCACCGCGGTGTTGCGGCCACCCTCGGCGCGGACGAAAAAGAACACGCTGCTCGCGCGCGCGGAACTGCGAGGCCGGTCGACTGGGCCGACGAGCTGCGCGATGAGCGTCGACTTCCCGAACCCGCCAGGAGCCTCGACAATGAGATAGCCGGGCTCGCGATGCACCGCGAACGCGGCGAGCTCAGCCAGCTCACGCCCACGTGCCACAAACCGCGCCCGGTAGAACGCGAGCAACTCGGCAACGTCGCTTCGGTAATCGAACCGCGGGTACTCGGCGCCGCGGTACAACGTCCCCACGTGAACGCTGAGGTCTCCCTCCACAGAAACATTCGAGAGTCCGACGACCGGCGCCGTACCCGCGGCACACAGACCTGTCTCAGCTAAGGGTTTCCGGGGCCGCTCTCCCCCTCAGCGCGGACACCCTCGATGTCCAGGTTCTTGACGCGGCTGTCGCGTACGCTGACGCCGGCCGCGGAGCCCTTCGCCTTGACGACAACGTCGCGGACGCGAACCATCTCGCTTTCCAGCTTCGAAAGATCAACGCCGACAACTGAGGCGGCGGCCTGGTCGTGCTCGCGAACTGCGGCCACAAGTTGCCGTGCCGCCTCGAGGAGTTCTTCGTCATGCCCCGCCTTCGTTTCGCGCAGGTCCTCCGCCACGGACTGACGCTTCGCTTCCGAAGCTGGGTTCCGCTCAAGCGGGGCCACATCGACGCCGTGACGATCCTTGACCAGCCGTTTGACCGCAGCGTAAGCGTCGGTGATTGCCCGTGCAGCCGTTGGCTTCAGCCCGGCCGCCGCACCAGCCGCAAGCGAGTTCACAAGAAGCGAAACTGGATCCACGGCGAGCATCGATTTTACTCCGTTGGCCCTCGAACTTCATGGACGCAACTTTAGAGTCGGGCCGTAAATTCCCCCTCAGGTCTCGGTTCGGAGGATTCGGCGCTTCTTGGGAGCCGGTGACGTGACCCCTTCCAACACGGAGGCCGCGTCCGACCCAGCTGGACACTGTAAGAAGCGGTCGGTTAGTCCCGTTGACGTTGCTGACAACGGCAACACCAGCTGTGCATCACCGGTGCATCACCGCGACGCCGTCTGGCGCCCTTCCACGGAATCGTGAGCCGACTCCAAACCGCATGGTTAAGCCAAATGTGACGGGGTAGCGAGCGCTGGGACGAAAATCCGGCTTACAGGCCTGCTAAAGGAAAACCCTGGCAAATTGCAGGGTTTTCCCATAGATGGACCAGGTCTCGGTATCACCCGTGCATGACGCAACTCGGGAGGGCCCCGGGGTTAATGCCTCAAAAGCAGCAGCGTCGCGGGTCTGAGCGCTTGGTTGAGCCAAAGCTGCGGTCACGCCTGCGCCATGTCCGCAAGCTCAGAAAGGGGGTTGCTTACACAGGCTCCAGGCTTCAGCGAATCAGCAACTATCCAGCGCAGGCAGTGAGCCCGTATGCCCTGGCGAGTGCGTTGGCTTCGTCCGAGCCGTTCGCCTGTCCGAGGAGGGTCGGGTGCGCTCTTACCCTGTCGACGGCGGCCTGCGCCTTGTCGAGCAGCGTCTTGACGGAGTTCTCATCGCCCTTCGGCCGCTTGAGAGCCCGAAGCTGGTCGAGCTCTGACTGCGTGATCGGAACGGCCACGGTTTTTGCGAAGGCGACGGTTTCCGCTGGCGTCGGGTGCCCGGGCGTCTTGAACGCGGTCAGGCCGAGGCGGTCGATCTTCCGCGTCCCTTTGGCGCAGATCGCGTTGCCCTGCTTGAGGAACTCGCGCTTCGAAAGACGATTGCCGCCGCCGCAGCCGGCGGCGACAACGCAGACGGCGGCGAGAGCAAGGAGCTTCATGCCTGCCGTTCCGGTCACTGCGTACCTCCGTCTGATGCTCGGTACGTGCTTCATGGCCTGGCTCTCCTCTCGTCCGGGCCGGCGGATCGCCGGGCACGTCTACTTTCCGACGAGGACGTCCCGATCGGTTAGGGGCAGCTATCCCGGGATGCCGGGAGGCTGGGTGGTTCCGCCGCTGCCACACCCTGCGCCAAGGCCGTGCGCTCGGGCCTTGAGTACCGCTTGTGTTCGGTCGGTGACGCGGAGCTTGGTGAAGATGTTGGAGAGGTGGTTGCGTACGGTCTTGGCGGAGAGGTCGAGGCGGTGGGCGATCTGCGCGGTGGTCGCCCCTCCGGCGAGCGCCTCGAGCACGTCTCGTTCCCGCGGCGTTAGCTCGGGGAAGGGGTCGCTCGGCGTCGCGGCAGCGAGGACGCTTCCGAGTTGCTTGGCGGTCGCTGCCCCGATCACGGCGCGACCGGCGTGCACGCCGTGGATCGCCGCGACGATCTCTTCCTGCGGTGCGCCCTTGACGAGGTATCCGCGCGCGCCGGCGCGTAGCGCCTGGCCGACGGCCTGGTCGTCCTCGAGCATGGTCATCACGACGACCCCGATGTGGGGTGCCAGGTTGTGAAGCGTCTGCGTCGCGTCGATCCCGCTTGTCTCGGGCATCGAGATATCCATCAGCACGATGTCGGGTTGGGTTCGCAGGGCTGCGTCGACGCCGCTGCTGCCGTCGGCGGCCGTTCCGCACAGTTCGATGTCCGGGATGGTCGCCAGCAGCCGGGTCATGCCGGTTCTGAAGGCCGCGTTGTCGTCGACCACGAGAACTCTGATCACGGCTGCTCCGATGCATCCGGCAGGCTGGCCTCGACGAGAACGCCCCCGCGGGAGGATCGCCCCAGAGTGAAGCGGCCGCCGAGCTCTGCCGACCGTTCCTGCATCGAGTGCAGGCCCACACCGGGCTCCGCCGTTGCCGGGAGTCCCCGGCCGTCGTCTTCGACTTGAAGTAGGAGCTCCGACTCGTGCCTCCGGAGGGTCACTCGACATGTCTGCGCTCGGGCGTGTCTCACGACGTTTGTCAGGGCTTCGCTGGCGATGCGGTAGACCGCGAGCTCGACGGCCGCCGAAAGCGTCGTCAAATCCGTGTCGAGATCGAAGTCGACCCGGAGCGGTGCAAGCGTGTCGGCATGTGCGCGGAGAGCTCCGGCGAGCCCGAGGTCGTCGAGCGCGGGCGGGCGCAGGCCGCGCACGATCCTCCGCACGTCAGCGACTGCGGCATGCGTCTGCTCGCGGGCGCCCTCGACGAGCTCGTCGGCGTCCGTGCCGGCGCTGTTGCGAGCGGCTTCGAGTGTGAGGGCGATACCCGCGAGCGCGGAGCCGAGTCCGTCGTGGAGATCTCGTCTGATGCGGCGTCGTTCCTCCTCGCGGGCGTTGACGAGTCCCTCGCGCGAGTGCTGCAGCTCTGCGGCGAGTCTGAGAGCGTCGACGGCCGGTGCGATCTGCCGCACGAGGATCTCGACGAGTGCGACGTCGGCCGGACCGTACTGCTCCCCGGGGGCGCGCGCTCCGACGAGGAGACGTCCGAGGTGGCCGCGGTGCTGCAGTGGGCGCTCGAGAATGGGCTCGCTCAACTCCCCTCCGTAGCCGCCCGGTGGTAGGCGCACGTGCGGCGCCGGCTCGATCAGTCCCGCGCTGGCCCCGAGTGCTTCCGCGAGCGCGCGAGCCAACCCTGGGAGGGCGTCGGCGGGTTGGCTCGCAAGATCGAGACCGTGGCTCACCTGCTCGATCGCCCTTCCCGGGTCGCGGTGGCCATAGAGCAGCCGGTCGACCCGCCGGCTGACACCGTGACGGAGCGGGACACCGACCAGGGCGACGGCCAGTCCTCCTCCGATCGCGCCGACCGAAGGGCCGACGGCGAGATCCGCGAGCAGGAAGATCGCCAGGAAGACGATCAGGCTCGCTCCCGCCACTCCGGCGACGAGGAAGGCTCGTCGCAGCACGAGATCGACCTCGACTGCCCGGTAGCGGAGCACAGAGACCGTCGATGCGGCTGCGAACACCGCAACCGAAGCGGTCAGCGTTGCGGCGTACACGGCGCCATTCGCGTCGAGGACGAGCGCGAGCGCGAAGTTGAGTGCGAGCGCTCGGGATGCCCACAGCGCCAGCCTTGTTCCCGCGTCCGGTTGAGACCGTGTTCGTCGGTGGACAGCGATCATCCCGGCAATCACGGCGACCGGGATGCCGAACCCGAAGACGCCGAGAACGTCGACCCACCGCCACGACTCCGGCACGGGAAGCGGATTCCGGTAGTGCTCGGCGTTGGTCAGCTTGCCGCGATCGAGTATCCCCGCGAGCCCCACCCCCGCGGTGGCGAGGAAGACGAGCGCACCGATCGGGCGCCAGCGTGGCGACGGCAATGATCCGGTCGGGAATAACAGCAGCGGCCAGGTGACGAGCGAGATCAGGCCGACGAACGTCCAATTGTCCAGCCACGCGGCCCACCGCAGCAGCGGCCTCCCGCTGGAGACCGGCACCTGGAGCCAAGCGGTGACGAAGAGCCACAGGGCCGCTCCCACCCCGCCGAGGAGGAACGCCAGGCCGAGCCGGTTGCCGGGCTTCTCGGCGAGGATCAGCGCCCCGAGCGCCGAGCAGGCAGCTGCCGCGAAACCGAGACCCGCGAGCGCGAGCAGCTTGTACGACGCCGTCCCCCGCCCGCTGTCGATCGCGAGCACGACGTCGCTTGAGGCAACCAGCACGACGGCGGCGAGCGCGGTGTGCACCGCCGCCGGCGACGCCCGCCGCAGGCGTGCGACGGCCCTGACGGCGGTCAGGCCGCCGCCAGGACCGTGCTCGACCGCGAGTGCCATACGCGAATCATCCATCGCGAGGCCCGCAGCGGCCAGCTCGCGCCTCACGGCAGCAGATGCAGGACATCTTTGGAGCTGTTCGCCTCGATGGTCCCCCGCGCACCCGCATAGGCGCCCGTGCCGCCAACGATCGCACCGCTACCAGTCACCGTGCCGAACGAGACGACACCATCCACATAGAGGTCGCCGTCGGCGAACCGATAGATGGCGCGGAGCACCCCGATCGCCTGCTTCGCCGCGACAGTCCGTGGCGACGCGACCATCGCGGTCCCTATGAACAGACCCTTCACACGGCCGTCACGCAGGATGTCGTTCGTCTCGACGAGCCGATCGCCTGGGCTCAGGCGACCAACCGTCATACCCTTCGGGGCGGCGCCCACCCACACGCTTCCGCGCGTCTTCACCGTCGTGATCGTGTACGTCTTGCCGGCGTCCCTCGCCGAGCTCGGACCGGCCAGAAGCAACACCGCCGCGGTGGCGGCGACGACGATGGCGGCGGCGACGCCGCCGGCCCAGGGCGAGCGAATGTCGATCTTCATCAGAAGACTCCTCTCAGTCGGTTGTCCGGCGCGACCGCCGGGCGCAACCCCACTGTCCGACGAAGCCGACCCGATCGGCTAGGGGCAGCTATCCCGGCCTGCCGGGAACCTGAACACCGCTCTCCTTGGCCTGTTCGAAGAGGGTCGAGTGGCGCCGCCTACAACGGCAAGCCAGGTGCCGTTCGCCTGGCAGGCGTACTTCTGGACGCCGCTCGCGTGGGCGACGAGGTGCGACAGTGACGTCGTCGTCGCCGCCGAGCGTCTGGACGAGCAGCGTGTCGTTGGCTCCCTCGCCGCCGGAGATCCGCAGCTGAGCTGCGAAGCCGGCGACCAGCACGTCCGAGCCCGACCGGTCGACGGAGACACCCGCCGGCGAGGCGAGGCCGACGCTGTCCGCACCGTTCGTGCCCATGACCGTGACGGCGCCGGGCTGGGTGTCGCCGCCGCCGCCGAACGCGTTGAGGTCGAGTGCGACCGTCTCGGCGTCGGTGCCGGCGAGGTCGCCGACGGCAATCGTGTCGGCGCCGCCGGCGGCGTGGAAGCCGAGCCGCTCGACACCGTTGAGATCCATGACGACGCCGGCGACGTCGCGGGTGAAGCGCACGTGCGAGCCGTTCGCGGAGATGCCGACGCTCTCGCTGGCGTTGCCGCCGGCGAAGTCGAGGAGGTCTTTGCCGGCTTGCGCCTCGACGACGTCGCTGTCGTCGCCCGGGTTCCACTGAAAGCGGTCGTCGCCGTCACCGAGCAGCGCGCGGTCGCTGCCGCGGCCGCCGGCCACGACGTCGTTTCCCTTCCCGCCGAGAAGAACGTCCGCGCCGAAGCCGCCTACCAGCGTGTCCGCTCCGTCGCCGCCGTTCATCGTGACGAGCTCGTCGGTGAACAAGCCGTTGCTGTGGTCGATGCGGACCTCGTCGTCGCCGGCACCGGCCTCCACGTCGATCCCCGTGAACGTACTGCGGTCGAAGCTGAACTCGGCCGTGCCGTCAGCGCCCACGTCGACCTGCAGCGTGCCCGGCGAGCCCGGCTGGAGGCGGAGAGCGAGCTTGTCGCTCCCACAAACTCCCCTGATCGTCAGCGTCCCGGCCGCCGCGCGACCGGAGGTTCCGGCCGCCCTGCGGCGGAGCGCACGTCGGGCATGGAGGCCTTGACCAGCAGGACTCGGGCACATGAAGCGAAGAGCCGCGCTGGGCGGCTCTTCGCGCTCGGGCGGGTGCCTAGCCCGACCCTAGTTGCATTCGACGCTCCAGTCGTCGTGGTCGATGACCACCTCGTCGTCGTCGTTGATCGTGACGTGGGCGATCTCGCGCACGAGGAGGTTGTTGTCCGGCCCGGGCCCGATGAGCTGGTAGCTGTTCACGTAGGTCAGGGTGCGGTGGTCGTCCTGGAGGCTGTCGGTGTACGTGCCGCGGGTCAGGCCCGTCAGCTGGTACGTGTCGCCGGTGATCCTCCCGACCAAGCTCCCGTGCGGCTGGAACTGGAACTGCCAGGTATCGACATTGCCGTTGACGGTCGATGTGATCAGGTTGTGCGCGTCGATCCTGCCGGTCATGTACTCGCCCGCGCCGCCGTTCGCGCACGACACGAAGCCGGCGTAGGCATACGACACCGTGTAGTTGCTGACGACTTCCGCCTGAGCTGCGGTCACGCTCGTCACCATTCCTGCGATCGCGAGCGTGAGCAGTACGAGAATTCGCTTCATCGTCTGTCTCTTGGTTGGCACGTCAGTCAGCTTGCTCATCGTTCCTCCTATCGGGTTGTTGTTTGGGCCCGGCGCCGGGTCGCTTGACGGGTATGAGACGCGGCCGCGGTTGCCGCTCGGTTGAGCGGGCGGTAAAGCGCGGGTAACGCCGAGCGGCGGTCGCCTGTGCTCGCGTTGCGCCCGGCGAACCGCGTTTAGGTGTTCAGGGGCGGCCTCCTGCCGGCACGGGTGTTGGTGGCCATCAAGGCGATAAGTGCGGCGGCGAGCACGAGGCCGGTGCCGATGAGAAACGCTCGTTGGAAGCCGGCGGTGAGTGCGAGTGGGAGGTTGCCGCCGCCGTTCAGGACGCTGTTGGTGCGGCCGGTGGCGGCGGCGGAGAGGACGGCGAGCCCGAGCGCGCCTCCGAACTGCATGGAGGCGTTGAGCAGCCCGGAGGCGATGCCGGCCTTGTCCGAGGGGACGCCTTCGGTGGCGGCCGTCGTGACGCCAGTGAAGACAGCGCCGGCTCCGATCGCGATGACGACGATTCCCGGGAGCAGGTCGCTGAGGAAGGCGCCGTGCACGGGAGCGCGGGAGAGGTAGTAGATGCCGGCGGCGGCGGCAAGCGCGCCGGCGACGATCACGGGCCTGGTGCCGACGCGGGGCAGCAACGGCGTGGCGAGCGCGGCCGCGACCATGAACCCGCCGGTGAGCGGGAGGTAGGCAAGCCCGGTGTGGATCGGCGCGTAGCCGAGCACGTTCTGCATGTAGAGGCTGAGGAAGAAGAACATCGAGTAGAGCCCGGCGAAGGTGATCAGCTGGGTCAGGTTGGCGGCGGCGAGACCCTCGATGCGGAAGATCGAGAACGGAACGAGCGGGTTCCGCGCGCGTCGTTCGTTGGCAGCGAACGCGGCGAGGGTGACGGCTGCCGCGGCGAGCCCGCCGAGCGTGCGCGCCGAGCCCCAGCCGACGTCTGGAGCCTGGACGAAGGTGTAGATCAGCAGCAGCATCCCGGCGGTGACAAGGACGGCACCGGAGAGGTCGAAGCTGCTCTGCCTGCGGCCGCTGCGCTCGCCCGCGATCAGAGCGAACGCGCCGATGCCAGCGAGGAGGGCGACGGGCACATTGAGGTAGAAGATCCAGCGCCAGCCGGGCCCTTGGGTGAGGGCGCCGCTGAGCACGACGCCGGAGGCACCGGCGAGGCCCGGCATGGCCGCCCACGCGCCGAGCGCAATGTTGCGGTCGCGCGGGTTGGTGAACGCGGTCGTCAGAATCGAGAGCGCGGCCGGAGACATCATCGCCGCGCCGATGCCTTGCGCGAGTCGCGCGGCGACAAGCAGTGCTTCGCCGTGGGCGGCGCCGCCGGCGACCGAGGCGAGCGCGAACAGGATCAAGCCGCCGACGAGGATCCGGCGACGGCCCACGAGGTCGGCCGCGCGACCGCCGAGCAGCAGGAAGCCTCCATAGGTCAGGACGTAGCCGCTCACGACCCACTGCAGGCTCTGCTCCGAGAAGCCCAGCTCGTGCTTGATCGACGGCAAGGCGACGTTGACGATCGAGACGTCGAGGAAGTCGAGGAACTGGACGAGCAGAAGCAGCGCGAGCGTCAGCGCGCCGCGGCGGGTCCTCAGGAACGACCGTTCATCAGTCGAATCGCGTCGAGCGTGCCGAACAGCCTGCTCGGTGTCGACGCCGTTGCGGATTGCGTCCGCCGTGGTACTCATCGATGTCCTCCTTGCTCGTGTCCGGCCAGCTGCCGGATCTAGCGAAGGAGACGCCGTTGTGGTTGGGCGCCGGTGAAGCGAGCAGTAAAGCCGCGGTAACAGCCGGGCGGAGTACCCGGTGGCTTACCGCGGACCTTTGTCGGGCGCAAACGGTCGCTGGTCTGCTGCTTCATCTCGATGGGCGCAACGACCAGACCAAAGGACCTGATGAGCCGGACAACGAGGCTGACACCTCGGCCAGCACGTAGAGAGCGGCCAGCGCGGCACGATGATGCCGCAGCGGATCGACCTGATCGACGACTCGTCCGCGTGTTTTGCCGGCGAGGACCTGGGCGCACCAACCAGGCTCGAGGAGGCACCGCGTCTGGGCGAGCTCGCCTTCCGGCCCGGCCGACGCTCGCGATCGGCCAAGCACACATGACGATCAACGACGCCGCCGCCTACGAGCAGCTGCGCGCAGAGCTACCCGCCCTTTACCGGACCGGAGGGTGACGGGCAACCCGTCCGCGATCCACTCCAGACGTCACCACATCCTCAAAGGCAAGGGAGCACGACATGAACCACCACACCCTGCTCATGCACACCACCATGCGCTACCAGAACCTCGACTCGCCCGAGCTGGCGCGGCGCAGAGAGAACCTCGCGAGTTTCGAGCGGGAGGCGCGCGAGGCGCGCCGGCGCCGCAGGCGGGAATTCGTCCGCCGAAACCTGAACAGTTTGAGCGCCTTCCACCGAGACGGCGACGCGCGGGTGCAGCTCCGCGAAGGCACGGCGGTCGGCGAGGCGCTCCGATGACGCCGCCATCCGACAATCCTCTCTGGGACGCGCACCTCGAACGCCTGCGCCAGCTCGACGGCGAAAGACACAGCGCCCTTGTCCAGGGCACGAGGTTCCGCCGCTCGATCAGCGACCACCAGGCTGCCGAGGCGCGGCGCGGTGAATGGGCCGCGCGTCCGCCCGGACGGCTCGGGCGGCGTCTGCTCGCCGATCTTGAGCCGTACCTCGAGTTCTTCGCGATCGCGCGCGCCAGCTGAACCGACGCAAGAGAGCGAGCTCCGGAAATGACACACGACGCCGGGGCCCGCCGACGCGGCATCGATGGCTGCCGCCGACGGTGGTAGCGTCAAGCGAGCTTCGGAATGGACTTTCGGCTTCTCGGCCCGCTTGAGGTTCTCGACGGCAACGCGCCGGTGCGGGTTGCCGCGGGAAAGCAGCGGGCGCTGCTCGCGCTCCTGCTCCTGAACGCCAACCGGACCGTTGCGCGCGACCGCATCGTCGACGACCTCTGGGGAGAGGACGTGCCGGAGTCGGCCAAGAAGATGGTGCAGATCCACGTCTCGCAGCTGCGAAAGGCGCTACCCGAGCCGAGGCTGCTGACGCGTGCGCCCGGGTACCTGCTCGAGGTCACCGGCGAGGAGCTCGACGTGACGCGCTTCGAATTATCGGTCGCCGCCGGCCGAGACGCGCTCTCACGCGGAGACGCACGAACCGCGGCAGACCTACTGCGTCAGGGACTTGCGCTCTGGCGGGGGCCCGCACTGGCGGAGTTCTCCGAGCCCTTCGCGCGCCACGAGGGCGCACGCCTGGAAGAGCTCCGGGCAGCGGCGCTCGAGTGGCGGCTCGAGGCCGATCTGGAGCTCGGCGATCACGGAGACGTAGTGGGCGAGCTGGAAAGTTTGATCGCGCGTCAGCCTTTGCGCGAACGGCTCCGCTCCCAGCACATGCTCGCCTTGTACCGGTCGGGGCGACACGCAGAAGCGCTCGATGCGTACCAGGCTTTCCGGGGCATGCTCGACGAGGAGCTCGGGATCGAGCCGCCAACGGCGTTGAGGGACCTTGAGCGGCGCATGCTCCAACAGGACCCGTCGCTCGACGCCCCCCGCCGACCCGCACGCGCGCCGCGCGCGTCGGCCGAGGGCGCGGCAGCGCCGCGGCTTCCCGCCGCCGTCGCCGAGGCGCCGGCTGGCCGCGCGCGCGAGCTCGTTCAGTTCGAGCGGTTGCTCGCGGAGGCCCGCGGCGGTCAGCGGCGGCTGGTGTTCGTCACGGGCGAGGCAGGGATCGGCAAGACCACGATCATCGAGCGTTTCCTCGCCGACGCGGCCGCCGAGGGCGCGCTCCTGGTCGCGCGCGGGCAGTGCGTCGAGCATCGCGGCGCGGGCGAGGCGTACCTACCCGTGCTGGAAGCGCTCGGGCGGCTCGCTCGCCAGCCCGGCGCACAGGGGCTTGTACGGCTGCTCGCCCAGCAGGCGCCGACCTGGGTTGCGCAGATGCCGTGGCTGCTCGAGGACGACGAGCTCGAATCGGTGCACCGCCGTCTCGCCGGCGCTACGCACGAGCGCATGCTCCGCGAGATGCTCGAGACGCT